>OGYR01000379.1_pt1 | contig 29422 bp, 54 predicted proteins | sample 1576661 | NCBI WGS metagenome assembly OGYR01 (sample SAMEA3541490, study PRJEB24748) | human gut metagenome | biome: human gut; feature: human-associated habitat; material: faeces | place: China | collected 2012
CTATTCCAGTACGGCTGGTTCGAGCGGCTATTACAGCACGGCGGGTTCGAGCGGCTATTACAGCACGGCGGGTTCGAGCGGCAATTCCAGCACGGCGGCAGCCACTGGGGCTTATTGCAGAGCAAAAGCAGACGGCAAAGATAGCATTGCCGTTGTAAACGGTGCTTGCGGTAAGGCGTGCGGCGCACTGGGATGCTATCTGGTGCTGACTGAGTACGATGATGACGGCCACATGATCTGTGCCAAAATGGCCCGCGTGGATGGTTCTGCCATCAGAGAAAACGTTTACTATACCCTCAAAAATGGCAAGTTTGTGGAGGCTGAACCGCGAAGAAGCATTACAGCAAGCGCTGGCTAGAGCAGTGTTGGGACGCAAGGCAGCCTCGCATGATTCCGATTTGGGTAAACGGAGAGATCGGCGAATGCCAGCGCCCGCTCCGCGCACAGACAGCACAGGGCGAACGTGTAAGCCTTGCAAACAGCGAGCAGATTCCTGCTGGTTCGACCTGCGAGTTTGAAATCGTTCTTCTGGACGATTCTCATGAGAAGGCCGTGCGTGAGTGGCTAGACTACGGTGCTCTGCGTGGTATCGGCCAGTGGCGCAACAGTGGCAAGGGGCGATATACCTACAAAATCCTCAATTAACCGCTATGGCGGGGTATGGCTGTACTGCACTCGGCGTGGAACTGCAACGGCATAGTGACGATTGGCTCAGAAATGCTAAGGCAACGCTTGGAGACGAAGCGACTTGAGCGGCAACGGCGATGCGCTGATTTGACAAGACCTGCAAAGGCATGGAGAAGCAAGGCTCAGACAAGCAATGGAATTGCATAGATCAGACATGATTTGCTCCGCAACGGCACAGTTCGGAATTGCTGATAATAGCATGGCTATGGCATTGCCGCGAGACGCAACGCAAAGGAAATACAACAAATTGAGGAGATCTGCAAAGGCATGGAGGAGCGTGGAAAAGCAAAGAACAGCAACGGCTATGTATGCAAGGCGTAGAATAGCAAAGCAATGGAAAAGCAGGGCATAGACGTGATTTGCAATGGCGAAAAAATAAACGAAAGGGGATAGAAATGAAAGCACTTGTGGAAATCGCCCTAATCTGGGGCATCGTTCTGGCGTTGATTCTTGCAGCGTTCCTTTTGAACCTGTGGCTGGTACATCTTGTTGAACTACTGGTCGGTGCAAAAGGCACATGGGGAATCATTGCGGCAGCCGCTGTAATGGCAACAGGATGGATTTTTAACTTTGGTAGCAAAAGTGGTGAAAAGAATGACGCTGGAAGCCGCTCTTGAAGAACGCGATATGAAGGCATCAGAGCTTATCCGCAGAAGTGGCGTATCAGCCCCAACGATATACAACATTACAAGTCCGAATAGAGCACCGTACAAGACGGGTATTAAGGCTGATACGCTTGCAAAAATAGCCGAAGTGCTAAATGCAATAGTCGTAATCGATGCAAACAAACCATTTTTATTCGATATCATTCTGAAAGAAGGGACAAAATGAAAACCGTAAAAGGAAACGTGCTTACCATGCTTGGTATCGTCGCTGCAATCGTAGCCGTTAGCTGTGGCGATACAATAAATGGATGCGAGACTGCAGTACAGATGCTTATATGGGCATTTGTTTCACTGATGTTACTAGCCACCGCTCTGGTTTTGTGCGCGCTTGGAGTAAGCGCGGAAAAAGAGCATGAAGATAACGAACGGATGGGGAAGTTAAACCGCATTCCCGCTCATACCAACAAATGGAGGGACGCACAATGAAATGCCCAGTGTGTGGAAGCGACAACATCACAACGGTTGATAGCCGGTCTGACCACGATAGCATCGTTCGCCGAAAGAAGTGCATTTCTTGTAACCATCGGTGGTCTACCATCGAAATCGACAAAGACCAGTGGTACAGCGCACTGCAAATAAAAGAGGAGCGCAAGAGAGGGAGACCCAAAGATGATTAACCTTGACAGATTCGGTGGCGTGACAGAGCCGGAGGACGGCGTGTACTTCATGACCAACGAGCAGATGGCGGAAGCAAAAGAAGCCGACCGGCTGGCAACGATCGAGGACTTGCAGTCCGAGATTGAGGACAGGGAAGCAGAGCTGAAAGACCTCCGCGCACAGTTGGCAGAACTGATGGCTGGTTGATTTTATACAGCCAAGTTAAACCGAAGTAAGAACAATAATGCCTAATGAAGCCGAAGAAAGGAAAGAAAAATGGCAGTATTAGTAATGGTCTATGGTCATTCCGGCAGCGGAAAGTCTACTTCGCTTCGGAACTTTGACCCGGAACAGGTGGCGGTTATCAACGTGCTTGGAAAGCCGCTGCCGTTCCGAAGCAACATGAAAACATACATTACCAATGACTACGGCAAGATTGATGCTGCAATCCACAGTACCAAGCGGAAGTCCATCGTCATTGACGATGCCACCTACCTTATGACCGGCGAGTTCATGCGAAACGCAAAGGTCGCTGGGTACCAGAAGTTTACCGACATGGCAGCTAACTTCAACTCCCTACTGATGCGGGCGAAGGAATTGCCGGACGATGTGGTGGTCTACTTTTTCGGCCACAGCGAGCGTGACGGAGACGGTGGCGAGAAGTTCAAGACCATTGGCAAGTTGCTGGACGAGAAAGTCTGCGTAGAAGGGTACTTCACCATCGTTCTGAAAACGGTTGTGCAGGATGGGCGATACCTGTTCAGCACCCGCAATAATGGGATGGACACCGTGAAAACCCCTCTTGGGATGTTCAACGATGCGCTGATCGAGAACGACCTTGCTGCCGTAGACAAGACCATCCGTGAGTATTACAACATCCCGGTTCAGCCGGATAACAAAGGAGAGTAACAGATGAAAAACATCAACTGGAATGACGTACAGGAAGCCACCGAACGCCGTGACTTGCCTGTTGGCGGCTATGTTGCCGGTATCTGTAAGGCAACGGACGAACCAGCAAAGGAACGCCTGAACATCGAGTGGGAAGTCACAGAGGGCGAGTTCAAGGGCTACTGGCGTGAGCAGACCGCTTCCCTTATCGAGCGCGGCAAGCTGAATCCGGGCGAGTGGGCATGGGGTGGCAAGACCATCAAGAGCTACAAAGAAAAGGCGCTGCCGTACTTCAAGGGCTTTATCACCGCTGTTGAGCAGTCCAATCCCGGCTACAAGTTCAACAATGACGAAAAGACCCTGCGTGGCAAGCTGGTCGGTGTGGTTCTCCGTGAGGAAGAATACATGGGTAACGATGGGAACATCAAGACGAAGCTGGTCGTTGACCGCTTCACCAGCGTGGACAAGATTCGTTCCGGTGACTATGAGGTCAGACCGAAAAAAACACTGGCTGGCGGGTCTGGCTCTGGCTACTCGCAGGGTGGGAACGATGACTTTTCTGTGATTGAGGGCAGCACGGATGACATGCCGTTCTGACCTGTAAAGCGTTGACCGCCTACCTTATATAAGAGCTGCGCTATCTGGCTGGACGGGCGCTTTGAAAGATGAAGCACTTGGGCGACATTACAAAGATTCACGGCGACAAGATAGAGCCTGTGGACTGCATCACGTTCGGTAGCCCATGTCAGGATTTGTCCATTGCTGGGCGCAGGGCGGGGCTTGCCGGAGAACGCTCCGGGTTGTTCATGGAAGCGGTTCGAGTCATAAAAGAAATGAGGTCAAGCACAAATGGATTGCATCCAACTTTCGCTATTTGGGAGAACGTACCCGGAGCATTCAGTTCCAACGGAGGAGAAGATTTCAGAGCCGTGCTGGAAGAACTTGCCCGCGTTGAACAGCCAGACGTTTCAATTCCTCGACCTTCGGGTAGGGGGGGCAGATGGAGCAAAGCCGGAGCAATCGCCGGAAACGGATGGTCTCTGGCTTGGCGACAGCTCGATGCTCAATATTGGGGAGTTCCCCAACGTAGAAAACGTATCGCGCTTGTCGCAGATTTTAGAGGACAACGTGCCGCAGAAATACTATTTGAGCGCACGAGCCTGTCAGGGAATTTTGACGAGAGCATCAAGGCGTGGGAAGCCACTCCCGGGCGTTCTCCGACAAGCCCTTATGGACGTGATAGGGGGGGCGAATCCCTACACTCTGAAAATCCGTAGCGGATGTTCCGGAGGCGGGAAAGGCGCACTGGTACAGACCGAAAAGAGCGCAACGCTTTCAACACTCCAAGACCAGACATTGTTTCAGCCTGTTGTTTATGATGCTCGTGGAAACGGCGATGGCAGAACTTGTCCAACCATAACAGGCGACCACGAAAACAGAATCACAGACTATACGGCTATTGCGATCGAACGCAAGACCTTTAACGAACAGTCTTTCAGCTGCTATAAGGAAAGCGACAAATGCTCGACCTTGAAAGCGAAAGCAGGGAACATCGGCAATGGCAGCGAATGCCTGATTGCAGAGAAAACCATCCGCCGAATTGTGCGCCGCCTCACACCGACAGAGAGCGAACGCCTGCAAGGCTACCCGGACGGATGGACTGACATCGGCGAATGGACAGACACCAAAGGCAAGAAGCACAAGTACGCTGACAGTCCACGATACAAGGCTCTGGGCAACTCCATCGCTTTGCCGCAATGGTTTTGGATTGCGCAGAAGATGAAACCCTATTTGAGTACAAACGCCACGTTGGGTAGCCTGTTCGATGGTATAGGTGGCTTCCCACTTGTCTGGCAAAAGACCTATGGAAACGGTACGGCACGATGGGCTTCCGAAATCGAAGAGTTCCCCATTGCCGTTACAAAAAGGAGATTCGGCGAAGAATGATTACCTGTTGTCTCAACTGCACATCACTCTGCACAGCTTGCCACGACACTTGCGAGAAGTACAAAGCAGAGAAGAAAGACTTCGAGGAGCGCAAGGCGTTCGTGCATGAGCTGAACCACAGCCAGAGCGTGTACCACCGCAACTACGAGGACAAGCACCGGAAACGTGGCAAGAAGCGGTATCTCGGAAATGAATTTAGAGGTGAACGAGGATGAAAAGAAAGTATAAGCCGGGCGGTTACATCATTTCACTTGATGACTTGATGAAACAGGAGTTTGTTTACTGCGCCGGAAAACTTGTTCACAAAGGCTGGTTTGGTAGCTGGCAGCTACGATATGCAAATAGCGAACTTGCTCGGCTGCGTATCAGAGAAGCCAAAAAAATCGAGGACAACACATGAACACCGGGAAGCAGTTTGAAGCAGACTTCAAGGCATCTGTTCCACCCGATGCGTGGTGCTACCGACTGAAGGACAGTGCTGCCACCTACTACGGAGGCAACGAAAACCTGTCCTTTTCTATCAACAACATCTGCGACTTCCTTGTGTACCGTTATCCGATGAACCATTTATTTGAGCTGAAAACCATTGAAACGCCCTCTATCCCTCTGGAAAAGGTGTTCGGAAAGTACGACAAGGCAAAGTGCAAATACTGCAAGGAAAAGCACATCACGGACATGGTGGATGCAATGGGGTACAGCGGTCAGACTGCCCATGTGATAGTCAATTACCGGGCGGTCAACCGCACCTTTGCAATCCCTGCCAGCAAGGTTCTGGCGTTCCGCTACAACGAGAGCCGCAAGAGCATTCCTTGGCAATGGGCAGAGCAAGAGGGGATAGAGGTCAAAGCAAAAAGGCTGCGTGTCCATTGGCGGTATGACGTGGATGGGCTGCTAAAGAGATTGGAGAAAGAGAATGAACGTGAAATGTGACCGTTGCGGTGAAGCATACGACTTCAAATACGACTTCATCTATGGGAACGGAATCCAAAAAATAAGCGCAAACGACGAAGGAAAAATCATTCGGGTTCCGTACATTGAAGAATCAATCACTCTTTGCCCCTCTTGCATGGCAAAGCTGAACGACTGGCTGAAAGGAGAACAGAAGTGAGCAAGAAAATTTCAGACATTCTGCCCAAGACCGAAATCTTGGCGCAGTTGGCAGAAGAAGCGTCCGAACTGGCACAGGCTGCGTTGAAGCTGCGCCGTGCGCTGGATGGAACGAACCCGACACCGAAGAGTGTGGAGGAATGTAAAAAGGCGTTTGAAGAGGAATATGCAGACGTTGTGAACTGCATTATTGCGTTGGACTTGGACGATGAAGTCTTTGATCGGATGCGGAAGATGCAGCACGAAAAGGAAGTCCGCTGGCTCTCTCGCCTTGAAACAAAGGAGAAGCCAGATGAATAAATTCGGGAACTGTCCTCTGTGCGGCAAACAGGTCAAGCCGACCAACCTCCGCAAAATCGCACGGCAGAACCAGTTGTACGGTTTTCGCATGGCTCTGGATGGCATCGCCGCCACATGGGGCGCACTGATTCAGAACCTTCGGTGCGATGCAGACCTGACCGATGAACAGGTGCAGAAAATCATCCGCATTGGTGACAGGTACTGGGAAATGGTTGGGCAGTTCAAAAACGAGGACATGACCCCTGACGAGTTTGCGGATTACATCACCGCAAAGTCAGAGCAGGTCGAAAAAGAGTTGAGAGAAAGGTGGAGCTGATGGCACTGTTGAATAACGAAGAAGTTGACGATACGTTATCCATGATGATAAGCGATAATATTCGGATGAGCATAAAATTTTCTTGCGATTTGTGTGGAACGGATATAGATGTCCTCGACACTCGATTTGCAACAATGACAGCAAATAAAGTATGGAACAAAATTATTCCTGAATGCCCGATTTGCGGGAAGAAAATGATCATTAACAGTTGGGGGGCATTCTGAAATGTTTGAGTTTGTAACTCGCTGGCTGGTCTGCCTAGTCCTGCTGGCGGTAGTAGTTCAGTCCGAACGGACAATCAAAGATACGGCAGACAATTTGTTTGAAGAACGTCAGGCAATGCTCGTCTGGCTGTTCATCAACGCGTGTCTGGTCGTTTGTACGGCTGTTGTGATGGTGTGGAAATGATGGACAACGAACTTTACTGCCCGATGAAGATGACCAGCAATCCGCTTGGTCGGTGCGTCTGCGAGAAAGAAAAGTGCGCTTGGTGGCGGCAGTTGGAAGGTTGCTGTGCAGTCTGGCAAATCGCATGGAAGATAGACAGAATCGAAATGAAGATGAAGAGGTGAGAGCATGGGGGAACTGAACCCGACTTATGGCAGACCGCCCAAGAAAGAGGATGCGGATGCCGATGAATATGTATTGGCGTGGTATAGCATTCCGAATAAGTTTTGCAAGGCAAAATGGTATGAAGTTGCGAAATGTCCGAGAATTACCCCTCTTTGGAAGCCGCTATCTGAACCGAAAAAGGAGGTCTGACACATGGCAACACCCCCGAAGCGTGGTCGTGGTAGACCGCCGCTGACCGAAGCTGAAAAGAAAAAGCGTGAGAAGCGGGCGCAAAAGGCGAAAGAAGAAGCCGCTGCGAAGCGTGAGAAAGAGCGTGAGAAGAAGAAGCAACAGATGCTTAACAAGCGGAAATCTATCCGCTCACAGGTGAGTAAAAAGGTGAAAGAACAGCAAGAGTTGGCTATCGAGAAATCGAAGATGATGAACACAGGCGATTTGCAGTCAAGAATCGGCGATGAAGAAGACAAAAAGGTTGTTGGCATGATTGCCGCAAAGTATTTTGGCGACCTTCCGGGCGTGGACATGAATAACCCCATTGAAGTGCAGCAACGCCTGGACTTCTTCTTTGACGCTTGCATTGAAGCCAGAATCTCCCCTGTGGTGGAATGGATTGCGCTGGTGTTGGGCATCGAATGGCCTAGCCTGAGACAGATTATGACAGGCAAGCGCCGTGACGACAGCTTGCAGCAGAAGTACATCCTGAAGCTGATTCTGCAAATGCAGTCAATGTGGGCATACAACGGTATGTACGGTCAGGAGAACCCGGCAGAGTGGATTTTCCGAGCCAAAAACTACTTTGGTATGCGTGACAACGTGGAAGTTACCGTTGTGCCGCCTGAACAGCCGTTGGGCGATGCCCAGAGCGCAGAACAGCTCGCCCAGAAGTACCAGACAGCTTTGCCGAAGGGGATTGACGTGGAGTACAGAGAGGTGGAAGAACATGACTAACGGCGATTTCATTCGCTCTATGACGGACGATGACATCAGGGAAAACCTGACACCGGGCATCTGCGAGCTTATCAAGCATCGGGACCCGGAGCGTTGCCAAAACCGAGAACATTGCTTTCATTGCGTCAAGGACTGGCTGAAAGAGAAGAACAAAATCATGGTGAGGGCTGACAAATGGAAAAACTGATTGACTTCTCCGACCCCTGCCTACGCACGTTTCTGCCTGTCCTCTTGCAAGACCACACGACAGGCAAGAATATCATCTGGGCGACAGACCCGCCGCCTGAACTGGGCGTTGGCTTTGCAGATGAAATCACACTGGAACAGCTGGATAGGGTTCAGCTTGTCCCTCGTGTGCAGAAACGGCTTGCAGACCAAAAGAAGCGCACCAGTAAGAAAGCAGAGGTGTTTACACCGACATGGGTTTGCAAGAAGATGGCAGACGTTGCCGAAAACGACCTGAAGGGCGAGGATTGGAAGGAATACATCAACAAGACTTGCCTTGAAGTAACCTGTGGCGAAGCACCGTTCCTGACAAGCCGATATGATACCACAACAGGGCAGATGATTGCCGTGCCGGACAGAATCGGTCTGCTGGATAGGAAGCTAAATGTTCTGGAAGAGCAGTTCTCTGACTGCGATATGTGGATATGCTGGGCATACGCATCGACATACGGCTATGAGTGGCAGGGAGACAATCTCTTGCTGGCAAGGTGCAACTTGTTCTTGACGCTGATCGAAAATTTTAGGTATCGGTTTGATGCTAAAAAGCTGGAAATCGGCAGTATGCCCATGTTTCTTGACTGTATCGCAGACATCATCTCATGGAACGTCTGGCAGATGGATGGTCTGAAAAAGACCGTTCCCGGCACGGATATTCCGTGCAAAATCAAAGACTGGAAAGCCGACAAAGAAATCCTGTTCAAGGATGTTGGGGAAAACGAGCAATGAAAATCATTACATATCCTGACGGTCGTTCGGAACAGGTTGGAACGCCATTAGAACTAGCGCAGTTTATGTTTGGCTTGACTGAGTATCAAACTATGCAGAAGTTCAAGAATCTGATTGATTCTATCCCACAGCAGATTGAAAGCCAAAATAAAAAACGCGCATCTAAAAAGAAAGCAGGCGAATCTAATGCAGACTGACAGAGGAATCTACCACAAGCGAGTATGCGACCGCTGCGAAGCAGTTCTGGGTGGCAGGACGATGAACCCTGACGAATACTTCAAGGACTGGGCGTGGCGCAGGGACACAGGCGACCTATGCCCGGAGTGCTATGAGGAGTATAAGCGAGTGATCGGGCGGTTCAACAGGGGAAAGAAAGGGCAGAGGAAATGAGATTTTGTGGGATATACAGATGCAAGCAATGCGGTTCTGTATTTTCGGTTAATGAATTAAAGAACTTGCAGTATGAAACGGTTCGTGGGTTGTTTTCAAGCACAAACGAAAACAATGCAGCAAAATGCGCAAAAGTAACAATGGAAATGATTGTACATAGATGTGACCCCGTTACTGTTGGCGTTTGCGAACAAATAGGATGGGTGAAGTACAAATGAACTTTTACTGCACCACAGAACATTGCTCTTGCATGGGCATCAAGCAGTTCTCCGCTGGTAAGCGCTTTGTATGGTTTGCTGGCGTTTGCAAAGATGCGGCCTGACGGTGTATGGGACGGAGATTGAAGGGAGAAAGGGCAATGCTGATATATGAGGTCGCCTTAGGCATCGTTTTGACAACGATGGTGGGTATATTGTTTGTATCGCCTATTTATCTGTTTGAGCGATATATCCTTTGGGAAACTTTGGACGAATATATTGATAGCACCGTTATCAAGGTTGTTGCTTGTGCGGTTCTTAATGTTGCTATTTTCTTAATTGGATGGGTAGTCGTTCTTGCTACTGCGGGGTATAACAATGGCTAACACCCTTTGGCATCCGGCAAGCGAACCGCCACGAGAGCGAACGACACCTTTGTTGCTTGCGACTGAGAAAACGTGGCATAATAAAGATGGAAAAATGTTGCAAGGAATCTTGCCGACAGCGTATTTTCTTGGCTGTTACGCAGACGGTCGGTTCTGGGACGAGATAGGCGAGAGACTGCCGGAAGGTGTGACTGTGACGCATTGGATGGCGTTCCCAATGGTATAGGAGGGCTAAACATGACAAACAAGAAGTTTGGCATTATCGTTATGGACTTGAGCCTTTTTGACTTCGGGCCGAAACCGCCTTGTGGGTACATCAAGGCAAAACATATCCGCCCAGCTTACGGCAAAGGCACAAGGCCTGTCAAAGCACATAAGCGAATCACGAGAACAAGAGAGGGATTTAGAAAGTGAAAAAGCTTAAATTTCCTGAGGATTTCTTTGCATTCGACAACCCAGACTGCCCCGACATGGACATTGAAAAAGCCGTAAACAAAATGAAGAACTGGATGAAGGGCGAGACTTACAAGAGCAACCCTTGGTTCTTTATGGCTGCTGGCAACTATCTTATTGTCGGTCTGATTGCTGAGGATGGGCAGAAAACAATCTACGTTGCACGGCAGTATTATGAGATAGTCAACATTCCGGGCGAAGGATGGCTGCGTGAATCTGACACTGAGTGCTTGTTTTGAGGAGAATTAAAAATGGAAGAACTCAAAAGATGCCCGTTCTGCGGTGCGGAACCACCGACTGTAAAAGTGATTCATCCATTCAATGTTGACATGGCTAGTTGGGTAGTCTGCGGGAAATGCGGGGTGAACACTTCTGCAACATTTTGCAAGAAAAAAGCCATCGAAGCATGGAACAAGCGCTACAAAGAGGATTGAATATGGAGCAAGAACACAAGCCTAGAACATCAATGATTCTTCTGTTGGAACACGTTCATGCGATGGACGAATTGACGGACGAGGAATTTGGAGCGTTTGTCCGCAACTATGCACAATACGTTGAGACCAGACTTGAGCCAGCATACGACAACGACCGTGCTATGCGGATGCTCTGGAAAGTTGTTAAGGCGTTCGATGATATGAATGCACAGAAAAGACAGGAGCGAATCGAGAAAAACAGACGGAGTGCAAATAAGCGTTGGAACGATGAAAAATGCAAATGCATACAAACGCATACTAATGATGCAAACGCATGCACTGGTATGCAAAATATGCAAATGAATGCAAACGATGCCTTATCTGTATCTGATTCTGTATCTGAATCTGATAAAAAAGAAAAATGTGAAAAGAAAAATGCCAACGAAGTAAAACGCTTTAAAGCACCGACTGTCGAGCAAGCCAAAGAATACTTTGCGGACAAGGGTTACATAGAATCAGAAGCAGAGCGGTTCGTTGACCATTTCACGGCGAATGGCTGGAAAGTCGGCAAGTCGCCTATGAAAGACTGGAAAGCTGCTGCACGGAACTGGATGCGTAACGTGAAGGACTGGAACGGTGGCTATCAGCAGACGATGGCTGAATTGCCTGACGAGGGAGACTTTCTGCGGTGAATATTGAAAATCAGACCCAATACATCCTGCTGGGGGCAGTCCTCACGTTCTCGGAATACGCCGATGTGCTGCAAGACCTTAAAATCGACGATTTCTGTCCTGAACTGCGTGATACATTCGCCGCCATTCGTGGCTATTGGGAACACAACGACAAGTGGAACCCGGTAGAAGTCATGGGGCGGTACGATAACTGCAAGAAAGCAATGGGTGAATGCCTTGATGCCTTCGGTGCAGAGTTCATCCGCAACGTCACACATGACATGATGCTTGGATGGGCTGGAATCGTCAAAGAACAGGTAGCATTGTCCAGAGCCAGAGAGCTTGCGTTTAAAATCGTTGATGGCTCGACCAGATACGCAGACCTGACAGGTATTTATGAGCAGCTAGGCGAAGCTATCAACCTGCACAACGAGAGAAGCGATTTCATCCCGATGTGCGATGGCATAGACAATTACATCCGCAAGCTGGATGATAAGCCGGAGTATATCAGCACAGGGCTTAGAGTGCTGGACAACAACTTGCATCTTGTGCCGGGCAACTTCGTTGTGATCGGCGGCAGACCATCTGCCGGTAAGACTGCTCTATCCCTGCAACTTGCCTGTGAAATAGCCAAGAACGGACGCAGGGTGGCATATTTTAGTCTAGAGACCGACCCAGATACGCTCTATGCTCGTATTATCGCAAACCAGCTAGGCGTACCGCTTCACACGGTCAAAAACAAGACCGTCAGCATTAACGAGCTTGACCGACTGGCAGCAATCAAGAAATACCCGCTGTACGTCCGCTCTGCCGCCGGTAAGAGCGTTGGATGGATTAGAACGCAGTCTATCAGAATGCAAGCCAAAGTAGTGTTCATTGACTATTTGCAGCTTATCCATCAAGCCGGAGCGAAAGACCGATACAGTGCCGTCACGGAGATCAGCATGGCGCTGCATGAGTTCGCACAGTCCACAGGAACGCTGGTGGTAGCTCTTGCACAGCTCAATCGAGAGACAGCAAGAGCAGGCATCCCACCGACTGCCGCAGACCTGCGAGAGAGCGGACAGATCGAGCAGGACGCAGATGCAATCATTCTGCTGGCACAGAACGTGACCACAAAAAAACGACCGGAGCAGCATTATCACTTTGCGCTTGAGAAGAACAAAGAGGGCAACGTAGGGTCACTAGACATCACGTTCCAGATGGAAACCCAGCAGTTCAAAGAATGCGTGTGGATGTAACGAGAGGAGAATAAATATGAAATATCGCAAGAAACCAGTTGTTATCGAGGCATTCAAACTCAATGCGCGAGGTCTTGTTGGAGCAGATTGGTTTTGGGATGCAGTAAGTAGCAATGATATTATCACGCATGACTTCGGAAAGTTTTACGATGGCCCTGCGTGGTGCGAGATTAAAACGCTTGAAGGGACTATGATTGCAAGGGCTGGCGATTATATCATTCGTGGCGTAAATGGCGAAATCTACCCGTGTAAACCTGACATTTTCGAGAAAACATACGAAGCGATTGAGTGATAGCAGCCTAGCATCGCTTTTGCGATCGTATCGTCACAGTAGAATAGGCAAGAAAAACAGATAACAGGGTCTAGGCGATAAAGTTACCGTCTGAACCCCATAAATATTTTTCACTACACAAAATACAGGAGGAAAAGTCTATGGTTCCAAACATGGCTGCTGTCCATGCTATCATCATCGCCAATGCACACAGACGGCACGAAAAAGAACGCAAGGAGCAAGAAGCGAGAGAAGCTAAATATCGCAAGGCAAAAGAGCAAGGAGAAATCTGTTACAAAACGTCTCCATGTGAGTGGTGTATGTATTGCTACGATTGTTCAAAAACTAAAGTCAACCAGAAATAACGCAAAGGAGAAAATAACTATGGCACTTAGCAACATCGAGCGTGAAACTATCATCACCTTCAACGCGGCGGAGGATACCGCAGAAGTCTACACAGCAGACCCAGTTTACATTCGCAAGCTGGACAAGCTCTGTGAGCAGTTTCCCGACACATACAAGTTTATGGCGGAGCTGTCTGCCAAGCGGTGCAAGGAATCCAAGACCTATTCGATGCCGAAACGTCTTGTGAAGTTCAGGCCGCCTGTCACTCGTGAGATCAGCAAAGAGCAGCGTGAAGCACTGGCAGAGCGTTTGCGTAAGGCAAGAGAAGCCAAGAATATCTAATCTTAGCTCGTGCGGCTACAAAACTACTGTATCAGAAAGCATGGAATGGTGTCAGGTGGTAAAACTACCCTCTGTGACTATTCCGTGTTTTTTCGTCTGTTATTTATCGAGAGAAAACGGCAAGGTCTGGTTTTGAGCAGGAGCCGTCGTGATCGAGCGGAGTTTGAGCTGATATGGCTACGACTATCAGCGTGATGCGTTTGGATGCAAATGGATGCACATGATGCGTCCGCATCCAATCTTCCCCCCTTTCTTCCCCCTCTTTCCCCTACAACCCCTATTACCCCCTATAATCCCCCTAATTCCCCCCTCAAACAAATAAATTGTTTGAGACCCCCACGCCAAAATGGTGCGACAACTGCGACAACGAAAAATGACAACCAAATGTTTTATAAAGGCTCTTTCCCCCTACAACCCTCTATCTCCAAAGCTACACCGTTAGCCAGCAGAGCAGACCGTGACTAACATCTACCGTTAGGTTCTATTGGCTGAATATGAGCAGACCGTCCATCTGACCTCTACGTTACGTCACCCTCTATCGTCCGGCGCACCGCGCCGACCGGGTGACCTCCAACGGTAACGGCATCTAGCCTGTAAAGAGTAGCAGCATCTGACCTATCACCATCTGCGACTATTTCACATGGAGAATTGACTTCATTTTGTAGTTGGCTTTATATATACAAATGTTGCACAACTTGACTGCGACTATCAGGTATAACTATTCATAGCAAAGTAGTATGGATTAGTTGAAATATCATAGCACATTGCTGGGAATTAAATCGAGCAGGAACGGACCGAATTAGATGATACGACTATTCCAGCGGAATAATCCCTAGATAGTTACTAGGATATATAAGCGTATATTATAATAAGTACGGTTGGTATACGAATTTGGTATGGCTAGCGGATGAATAAACTGATGAATATATGCAATGAATTATGATTTTTATGCAGTCTGATGACTTAGCGACTATCGCATCTCTTTTTTTCCAAAAGGCGAACGACTATTTCACACAAAAAACACACGACTATTTGACGACGATTCGCCGGGAGAAGTTACGACTATTCCAGCCGGAACGCTACGACTATTGATGACCTCTATTGGCTATCGGGCGAAAGCCCGAAAAAAGAAGCGGCTGCAAGCCGCCAGTGGTTCCGCCCGCCCGCCGCGTCCTTGCCACTGGACTGCACCGCCGGGCTTGCATGGTCTGCGATATGCTGCACCGTTTGGCATGAATTCATAACAGAGCGCGCTGCTGCACTCTTATATACCTTATTATAATAGGGCGGTTGCGATGAGCTGTGCAGCGTCCGGCGTTGTGGTGGTATCTGGTATCGGTGGAGGTGCTGCGCTTGACGGTATGCCCTCCGGTGCTGCGCTGGCGGTGTATAGGCGGCTTGTGTATCTATTGTATTGTGTGCGCTGGAATGGGTCAAATTAACGGAAAAGCCGCTGCAAAGCTCTGTAAACGGTTTTGTCTCTGTGGCAGTATAATTGCACGGACGGCAGAAAAGCCGCTGTAAACGCTTGTGCGTGGCTGATACGCTGTCGGGCAAAAAGAAAAGCCCTGCACCGTGTCGATACAAGGCAAAAGAAAAACCCCGCCGGAGCGGGGTTGAATCTGAAATTGTGTCAACGCTGATTGCGCCAAACATTATAATCTGCTACCGTCATGATGGTATAGCCGCCGCAAACCTTAACAACAACCTCTGCGCCGGTTGCGGCCTTGCGCGCGTAGTAACGGGAGCTGTACAGCCCAGTCATTGCGTCATATCCCTTATTAGTAGTCATAATATATAGCCCTCCTTACTTGCTTGCCTTAAACAAGGCACTAAAAAACCAAAAACAAAACAGGACACAAGATAAAATCACAGCTTGCACCCCCTTATACCACGCTGAAGCGCTTGTAGCTTGTGCGGGTGCTGCACTCAGCGTATATATCCGGGTGCAGCGTCTTCAAAAGCTTGCTATCCAGCCGGACGCTCTGCACGTCCTTATAGATAGCCTTTGCGGTGCCTTGCGCCATCTCTGGCGCGCCCTGCATCATGCAGATAATATCAGCTTTAATGCTTTCATTCATTGCTTCCAGTTCTTCCAAAAGCCGCTTGTTTTCGCGGTATTCGTTCACCTTTTCTTCAAACAACGTCATTTTTTTATACCTCCATAAAAAGATGCAAGGCGGAATTTGCTTTTTTGTGTCGCTCAAAATCGGCCTGTGTACCGTGCCCAAAATTAAAAGCGCCTGTAATGCGTTCCGCGTTCCATATACTATAAGCACCGGCGTTAATAGCAGCTTTAACGTTGCCGCGATACTCTGCAACAAGTTCCGGCCTGTAAATATCAATTGTCATTTTCTGCCCCCTCCTTATTAGCTGTTGAGAAACGCAATCACAACCAGCGCCCCGCTGACCATGCCGCCCACGTACCAGAGGGCGGCCCACTGGGAAAAGTCAAGAGTAATCATTTTTTATACCTCCTTATAATACAGGCCGTCGGTGCGGCAGATGGTACGGATACGGTTGCAAGCCTGATACAGTGCGCGGGCTTGCACGTCAAGCCACGTTTCCCGGCTGTTAGGCTCATACGCTCCGCCGTGCTTGCGCTTGAGCTCGGACGGGGTGCAGACACGAGCGGCAATATCAGCATCATAGCAGAGGGAGCAACCGCCGTTGCTGTACTGCTCCCAGCAGCTTGCACCGTTGAGCGCCCACCGCTCAAGCTCCGCGCCGTCAAGGGGCAAGCGCTCCATATTGTCCGCACCCTCCTGCACATCGTCCAGCAGGTCGAGGGCGTACAGCGTTACGGCCTTATCCCATGCGCTGCGGCCGTGGCGGGCGTTGAGTTCGGCGCGGATGGTATCAGCAAGTGCGGTATAGTCGATGGTCTTTTTCATGGTTTTTGTCCTCCTGTTTTGTGGTGGTGTAACACGTTCTTGTGTTGTCTATATAGTAACACATTCTTGTGTTTGTGTCAATAGTTTTGCACACATTCTTGTGTTGAAAGTCGTTCATGCTTGAGTGTGTACAAATCTGCTCAGTTTCGGACACACTGCCCGCCCTCCAGCGTCCCGCACCGGTACGATCTACCAGACGTGGGCGGTCTGGTATCGTATGCAGACCGGTGCGGCGTGTTAGTGCGCCGTGTCTTGCATGGTCTGCCCTGGTTTTGGCGCTCCCTGCGCTGCTGCCTGTGATGTGCAGTCTGTCCGGGTGCGCTGGGGCTGGCAGGGGTCACCGGTGGGGTATACAGGGAGAGCCGGGGGTGGGGTGGTCGACACTTCGCGTAGAAAAAAATTCAAAAAAGGCGTTTTATTAAAGTGGGTGGTGATTCACCACCCACTCTTTTCTGCACAAAACACCCCCACCCCTATCGCCAATTTCAAAAATTCCGCCGCAAAAATAAAAAGACCCCTACAAAGGGCCTGTGTTCTGTGCTATACTTGCCTTACAAGCCTTGAAAGGGAGGAATCTACAATGGCTAAAAGTAAAATGACAACGTGCAAGCACTGTGGCGCAGAGATTGCCGCAAGCGCAAAGGTCTGCCCTCAGTGTGGCGGTAAGAATAAGCCGCCCATCTACAAGCGCTGGTGGTTCATTGCCATCATTGTTCTGATTGTATTGTCTGCTATTGGCGGCTCTGGTAGTAGCTCTGACAGCTCTGCAAGTGGCAGCAAAGCAACATCTAAGGCAAGTGCATCCACCGCTCCTTCCGTTGCATCCGTTGCGCCTGAAATCAGCGAGGACGATTATAAGGCAGAGTGCCAGACTGTGGACTATAAGGAACTGTGCCGTTATCCAGAAAAGTATGAAAGCACTAAAATTACTGTCAAGGTCAAGGTATCGCAGATCATAGACGCAAACTTCTCCGGCAGCGAGAAAGCATGGAGAACCTACACCGATAACAGCGGATACGGATTCTATGCAGATGACGAGTATTATATGCTGGATAAGCGTGGCGGCGATGTCGTAAAGATTTTGAATGATGATATTATCGTTGTCTACGGCGAGTTCACCGGGCTTGAGAAAATCACCAGAGCGTTAACCAGTACCACCGATGAACTTCCTCGCATTGAAGTCAAGTACGCAGACCTCGCAGAATAATCCATAACACAAAAAGCCAGCGGCTAGATATTCTCTAACCACTGGCTTTTCTTATAGGCTGTTATACGCTTCTGCGGATGCTTGCATAGAGCAGACGGAACGTCTCACGGCCTTTCGGCGTTACTCTGGTCTGTACGCCACCGTGCTTGTTCTTCTGGTTGCAGTATTCCTTGACGGCAAAAAGACCGTCCCCCTTGCCTGCTTTCGGCAAAATGCCTTTGCTCTTGTCACGGTAGATGTAACCGTCAGAAATAAGCATCTTGATGAACAGGCGTTCAGGAATACACAGTTCCTTTGCGGTCGAGCGGAAATTGGTAGATACGTTCCACGCCACTAGGTCGTCAAAGTAATCTGCCTTTGGCTGCATCTCCTCGTTCTTCTCACAGAGCTGCTTGTTCTGCATCTGTAATGCTGCGCTCTTTTCCTTTTCGGCCTTCATGTTCTGAATCAGCCCGATCACGAAGTCCGGGTTGGCAATAGCCGTCTCCAACAGGTTATCGGTCATGTACATTCCATGCTTGCGGATGGAGGGCAGAACTTCGTGAGTGACCCAATGCTTGAACCGCTGTGCGCTTTCCAGCTTGCTGCTGAAAATCAGACTGTACAAACCTGATTCGTTGATGATGGTTGTCTTGCTCTTGTAATTAGAACCATCACCCTGAATCAGGGTAGTGGTTTTATCTTGTTCATCAACATGTGCTGACAGTGCGTTCTCAGGCTTTGCGTAGCCAAGTGCTACCGCAATGTCCTTGCCAACAAACCAAGGGTCGTCATCAATGAGCATGACACGGATTTCGCCAAACTCGGCGTTGTTGAAGATTTTGATGTTCTCAGACAAAGAAAGTTGCATTAAAAAGCTCCTTTTCACTTGTGAGAGAAGCGATTTTCTGCTATAATAACGGCGAGAGAATGCTTCTCTCAGGGTTTATATGATACGTTCGCTGTGGTCGCCAAACTTTAGCGAGCGTATCATTTTTCGTTTTCATTGGTCTCCGGGATTGGATGCACTTCAAAGAATGTGTCACGGATGGCTGCTGCCTGTGCGACCTTGTGTTCGGTGCAATAGGCTTTCAGCCACTGGAACTGCCGTTCGGTCAGTGCAACAGTGAACGTGTGATTGTGCCGTTCGAGATAAGGACTGTACATAAACTCACCTCCCTTCATGTAAGTGCAACCAGTATATGCAATATGTTGTGGTTTGTCAATTACGCAAACGCTTAATGTAGTACTGGTATCTGTACAAAATCTAAAAGTTTGTAGACTTGCACAAAATTTAACTGTTGCTTTTGGTCGCTCCCGCTTCGTACCCTGCCCGATAGTTCAGTTCGGACAGCTTACCCAGCGCTTCTGCGTACTCCCTGTCCTCGCTGGTCGGCTCTTTGCCGTGGGCGAGGGTTTTTAGAAATTCTTCGGTTGTTGTGGGAAAGTTCATGTTTTTTTGCTCCTTTCTATTGCAGAAGCTGTCTGCTTCTGCTATAATAATTAACAGAAACCGAGACTGCGCCCTTGGTTGCGCAGCTTCTGTTTTGTGGTGGAATAGGTCGTCAGTGCTACTTTGGTCGGTCGTGCTGACGGCCTATTTTTTATGCCACAAAGGATAAATCTACCGTTGTTGGCTGATTCATCGTGTGCTCTGCTGTCTTAGATTATAGACGTTTGGTATATAGTTGTCAACAGCTCAATTTGTATAATTCAGTCACACATCTGTGACATTTTACGCATTCTAACGTAAATTTACGTTATTTGATAGTACTTCCGTAAACGGATTAGTTTACCCTAGTGATAGTAACTCAAAAGATATTTTTCGATAATTCGTAAGGCTATTATTCAAGTATACAGTTTGTAAAGCAACGAAAAAGTTTACAGCCGTTTTATCACCCTATTGATAGTAAAAAATTTGCAAAAAACACAAGAAGGTGTTGACAGTGACACGAGAATGTGTTATCATTGGGTTGAAAGAGAGGTTCGATAAAAATGGCAGAGAAGAAAAAAGGCGGTGCAACCAAAAATAAAGTCAATTCCGGGGACATTCTTCGTTCCGTTATGAAAATCAGAGGATATACTTCTGCATCTCTTGCAAGGCAAATGGGATATGAAGTTTCTTCTTATGTGACAAACCGTGTTAATGCGGATGATTTGAAGTTATCCACAATGGCAATGCTTTTGGAAGAAATGAAATACCAAATCGTGATTCAGCCTATTGGCGCTGATGTTGCATCGGATGAATTTGCTCTCAAAGTTCTTGAAAGAGACGGTGAACCTGAATGATCTACGGTTACGCTCGTGTCAGTTCCGCTGGTCAGGCGATTGACGGCAACAGCCTTGAAGCCCAGTCGGAACTTCTGAAAGCTAACGGCGCACAGAAAATTTTTTCGGATGTTTACACCGGCACGAAGCTGCACCGGCCTGAACTTGACAAGCTGATGGCTGAAATTCAGCCGGGGGACACGCTGATTGTTGCGAAACTTGACCGTATTGCTCGTTCTGCCAAGAATGGTCTTGAACTGATAGACCAATTCATTGATAGGGGCGTTTCGGTGAACATCCTGAATATGGGGGTTATGAATAACTCCCCTACTGGAAAAGTCATTCGGACTGTTATGCTTGCCTTTGCAGAGTTTGAACGTGACATGATTGTTGAGCGCACCAGAGAGGGCAAGAAGATTGCCAGCCAGCGCCCCGATTACAGGGAAGGCCGCAAGCCCACCGAGTATGACCGCAACCTCTTTGATGTTCTGCACGAACAGGTAGAAAAACGTCTGCTGACCGTCACCGAAGCTGCCAAGCAGCTTGGTGTGACCCGCCAGACATGGTATCGGATTGCTGAACAGAACAGGTGAAAGTATGGCTAGAAAACTTTACGCAGTGACAAGCGGTGAATACACGGATTATCACATCATTACTCTGACCAAAAGCCGCAAACGTGCAGAGAAAATCGCAGAGATGTACGATGCCAATGTTGAAGAATACGAGGATAACGAAGAGCTGACGGCAAAACCACTCACTTATACGGTTTACGCCTATGGTGGCGCAGATTGCCGTGAATCGCATTTAGATAACGTTGAGAAAAATGTTATTATGGGTCACGGATTCGCTTATGTCGATGCGTGGTCTAAGCAAGATGCAGAGCGGAAAGCTGATGTTATTTTTAAGGAAGTCCGTGAAAAAATGGAAGCTGAACGCAAGGCGAAAGAAGAAGCATACAGGAACACTCCTACATGGCTTGCCAAACGCGAAAACGGAAAAATCTACGTCATTCCAGAAGATAACAAAACAAACTCAAGTGGAGTTTTGTTTGGATGCAGAGCATTCATCAAGGCTCCTACAATAGAAGAAGCTATGAAGACCGCAGCAGCTATGTTTACGGATTATGACGCAAACCGTTTGAAAGACGCGAGGTGACATTGTTCGCAACCTAGAATAAAACCGAATATTTGATTTTTGTGCAGTTGTAGGCACTCTTTACATTTTCAGGTAGGGGGTGCCTATTTTTTTATGCAGCCAAAGCAGTGTATCGCCATCATCGACAGCATCAAAGCGTATGCAAAGCAGAATCCGACCGAAGCACAGGTCTATGAGGACTGGTTTCAGGCGGTCGTGAACCTTAGAGACTCTTTGCCGCAGGATAAGCGGTTCGATGCTTACAAATACTCTGGTGAGCTGCGTTCTGTCTGTGCAGCCATGATGGCCAAGATGAAAACAGGCGAGGACGTGGCGAAGGTCTATGACATTATCGGCCGGACGTACTTGTTTGAAGCAAAAGATGTATTCGACAGCTATTGCATTTACCTTGAATGGAATCGCGCGCCGGAGAAGAAATTCTATCAGCCCAGACGCAGAGTGCTGAAAGTGCTGGCAGACGACCTAGAGGATTTGTTCTATAAGCGGATAGACTTCTTGGGGGTCAGTTTGCCCGCTCGCGTTGGAAAGAGTACGCTGTGCATTTTCTTCATCACATGGCTTATGGGCAATCGCCCGGACGTTGCATCGGTCATGAGTGGACATTCTGACAAGCTGACCAACGGCTTTTACGGCGAAGTTCTGTCTATCATCACTGACCCCGTTACCTATAACTGGGGCAAAATCTTCCCTGATGTTCAGCTTGTGGATAAGAGCGCAAAGGACGAAAGCGTTGACCTGAACCGTAAAAAGCGATTTCCTACCCTTACTTGCCGCTCCATTGGCGGCACGCTGACTGGTGCTGTTGAAATCGGAGAGGGCGGTGTTCTGTACAGCGATGACTTGATCGAGGACTTGGAAGAAAGTCTGAACGTTGAGCGTCTGAACAACAAGTACGATGCCTACCTGAACCAGTTAAAAGACCGCAAAAAGCAGGGCGCATTGGAGCTGATGGTCGGTACACGTTGGAACGTGCTTGACCCTCTGGGGCGCATCCAAAGCCAGTATGCAGACAATCCTAAGTACAGATTTCGGGTGATTCCCGCTGTGGACGAGAACGGACACAGTAACTTCAATTATGACTACGGCGTGGGATTTGACGATGCCTATTATGCCGACATAAAAGCCAGTATTGACGATGCAACATGGTGGGCAAAGTACATGGGCAAGCCTTATGTGCGTGAAGGTCTGCTGTTCCCTGCCGATGAATTACGGTATTACAACGGCATTCTTCCGGATGGAGAGCCCGATCGCAAGCTCATGGTCATGGATATTGCATGGGGTGGCGGTGACTTTACCGCCTGTCCTATCGCCTATGTGTATGGCGATGCCGTGTTCATCCCTGACCTTGTGTTCAATAATGGCGATAAGACCGTGACCAGACCGGAAGTCGTGGGCAAAATCATCCAACACAAAATCAATGTTGTGCGCGGCGAAGCCAACAACGGCGGTGATGAATACTGTGACATAGTGGACAGCCAGCTCCGGCAGCAGGGCTATCACTGCTCTGTTCGTAGCCAGCATGCGCCCAGCGGTCAAAGCAAGCTGTCCAGAATCATCCAGTATGCGCCGGACATTAAACGGTTCTACTTCCTCGACGAGAAACACCAGTCGAAAGAGTACAAGGCGTTCATGGAACAGGTGACGATGTTCACGCAGCTTGGCAAAGTCCCGCACGATGATGCACCGGATAGTCTGGCGCAGCTTGCCGATGAACTTTACAACGGAATCAGTAAAATTGAGCCTGTCAAGAGGCCTTTTTGATTAAAAACACAATATATTGTGTTCGCTGGGTCTATTTATTTGATTTCACCACTTGACAAGGCTTATAATGTACGCAGGAAGTTTTGCAGCTTCCCTTAAAGGAATAGCTTACACGCGGGGTTTTGTCATTTTTACTCGCGTGCGTGTTAACAAGCATATTCCTCCTTTCACCGGTGGAGGTTTTCTCACTCTTTCACCTTCACCGGACTTTATATGTTGCGTTTCCAATTGTTTGGGGAATGCCAGCCTGTCTCCCCCACGGCTGGCAAGCAACGGTTCGATTCCGTTACGCAGCACAACCAACTACCTAGCTTTGAATGGACTTATTCTCCAAAACCTCCACCGCTATTCCCGGCTCTCAATGTAATGTTTAGGCATGACATTGCAAAGAGCAGCGGTTAACCAATCAAGCCGGGTTTTTATGTTGCATTAGCTCAGTATGGCTAGAGCACCCGGCTCATAACCGGGCATACATTGGTTCAAATCCATTATGCAGCACCAAAATTGCAGCTGACCCGTTTACGTCTGTCCGACAACTGAATGTAAAGGCTGCAATGGCTTTCTTCGGGCGAAGAATAGCACGGCTGGAAGTGCGAATAGTTTCCCAGTAGCTTCTGACAGGTCTGTGCTCAACAGCCTGTTTCCAGAAATCCAACGAAAGGAGCGCTCATGCTGGTTAGAATCTGCTGCCCTTGTATCAGGCAAAACCCAATTTATAAAAACGTCCGCTGTAATCGCTATCTTGGCGAAGTAGACGGACGATACCATTTTAAGTGCGACAGATGCAAGGGCGTTATCGAAGGGGACACAAAGGAAGGATGGGTGAAAATCATCCATCCACCGGAAAAATGATGGAACGATGTTTGGCAAGAAGTTCAAAAAAGAAAAATTGAACGAATACCCATGTGATATTTACTTAAAAAATGCGCTACGCCTTATTCGTGCAAGAGATTTTGATTCTGCATATAGCGAAATCTGCTTTGCAATTATCAAGAGCGGCGGTTCATTAGAAGGCGATAACGCAAAATATTTTAAGAAGTTGCATAATTGAATAGCTTTTGAAGCGCAGTTTTGGCGCAGTGAGATAGACCTTAACAGGTTTGTCTTGCTGCGCTTTTTATTTTGCCGGAAAGGAGGAACACATGGCTGAGTATCAGATGGTCGTTGGAGGCTTTTTGAATAATCCGCTGACTGGACGTAGACCGATTGAAACGCCGGAGACGGAAATCAATCAGGCGAACGTGCTGAAAGTGGTAATGGGCAAGGCAGAGCCTATTCATCTACTGAACAAGAATGAGATTCGCTTCTTGCACAACTACTACTTAGGCAGTCAGCCTGTCCTCCTCCGCACAAAGGAATACCACGCTGAAATCACAAACCGCATTGTAGAGAACCACGCCAACGAGTGCGTGGGCTTCTACACAGGCTATATGAGCGGTACGCCGTGCTCTTATGTACGGTCTGAAACGGCAACAGGTAACGGTGAGGAAATCGCCCGGCTGTCCAACGCCTTGCAGTATGAGGGCAAGGACGCGCTTGATCGGCGGCTCTGGCAGTGGATGTTGGAGTGCGGACAGGGATACCGCATTGTTCTCCCTGACAAGGGGTACAACGGCAACTACCCGGACGAAACGCCCCTGCTGGTGGAGGTTCCCGACCCGGATATGGCGTATGTGATTTACAACTCCGGCATCGGGCACAAGCCGATTGCCAACGTGCTACACATCCCACGCAATTATCAGAATGACCTGAACGACCTGATTTGCGTGTATACACCAAACCAGTATTTTGAAATCGACAACGGCCAGGTCACAAAGTCGGAGAACCACTCTCTAGGGATGCTGCCGATGGTCGAATACAAGCTGAACCCGGAGCGCATGGGTCTGTTTGAACCGGCTATCCCTGTGCTGGATGCCATCAACGACCTCGAAAGCAACCGTCTGGACGGTGTAGCGCAGTTCATCCAGTCCATCATGGTGTTTACGAACTGCCTTGTGGACGAGGATGCGCTGAACAAGGTCAAAGAACTTGGCGCAATGTGTCTTAAATCCACTTCTGGTCTGCCTGCTTCTGTATCGCAGATTGCAAATGAGCTTGACCAGCAGCAAAGCCAGACCTTGCTTGATTCCATGTTGAACGTGTACCGCAGCCTGACTGCTATGCCTAGTGCTACTGGCAGCGAGAATGCAACGTCTGACAACGTGGGCGCAGTCATTGTCCGCAACGGCTGGAATCACACAGAAGCAAGGGCGCAGCAGTATGAGAATATGTTCAAGTTCTCGGAACGTCAAAGCCTGTCTGTGATGCTAAAAATCCTGCGTGATACGGTTGGTTCTAAACTGATGGCAAGTGACATCAATATCAAGCTGCCACGCCGTCAGTACGACAACCAGCAAAGCAAAGTTCAGATTTTTGCACAGATGCTCGGTCAGAGCATTGACCCGCAGTTGGCGTTCACTACGCCCGGTCTGTTCCCCGACCCGCAGGCTGCTTACGAAATGAGCAAACCCTTCCTGATTGCCGCTGGAAAGCTGGGCGAGGATGGGAAAGCGCCGAAGCCGCAGGAACAGCCGACTGACCATATTGCCAACAACGGCAAAATGGTTGGTAAACAGACTAATGCAAAGGAAGGAGAACAAAAATGAAGAAGCTGTTTATTTCCTGCCCGATGAAGAATCGGTCGGAAGAAAATATTCGGATGACGTTTGACCGTTTGCACAAGATTGCCGAAGCAGTGTACGGTGAAAGCCTTGAGGTTATCCCAACCTATATCGAAGATAACCCGCCTAAGTGCAGAACTGAAGGGCTTTGGTATCTTGGAAAGAGCATCGAACTTCTCGCACAGGCTGATTATTTTATCGGCATTTGCGGCGATAACGCCTTTCAGTATAACGGCTGTACTGTAGAAATTGATGCTGCAAAATTGTATGGCGTTCCAGTCTATCTTGTTCCGACCGTTTTCGCCGCTCCTGATGTTGCGAAAGAAGAACTGGTTTACAACGGCGCAGGGGAACTAATCGACTAAAAATCAATCCGCATAAGCGGGCTGATATATTCCGGCAGGGAAGCCGGGATACAAATTTCGCAGCGTTGCAGGGAAGCAACGGTAAAAAAACGCAGGAGGAAATTAACGATATGAAACTCAATGTGTTGCTTGGTGATGCCTATAAAGAGGGCATGACCGCCGATGAAATCATTTCTGCGCTGGAAAAGGTTGCAGACCCTAACGCAGAGGTGGAGAAGCTGCGCAACGCCGTGACGAAAGCAAACGGCGAAGCTGCCGAGTACAAGAAGCAGCTCAAGGCAAAGCGTACTGATGACGAGAACGCCGCACAGGAACAGGCTGACAAGCTGGCAGAGATGCAGAAGCAGATTGAAGCCCTGACCGCCGACAAGGAAAACCTCGTCAAGGAAAAGACCCTTGCATCCTACCGTGAGAAGTTCGTTGCACAGGGTTATGACGCTGAACTGGCTGGTAAGGCTGCATCTGCACTGGCTGACGGCGACATGGACAAGGTGTTTAAGTTCCAGTCGGAGTTTATAACCGCCCATGACACCGCATACAAGGCTTCTTTGCTGAAGGATATGCCCACGCCTCCGGGTGCGGATGGTAAGGGCAGCTCTGATAGTGAGGGCGTGGCGTTTGCTAAGAGCCTTGCACAGCAGAACGCAAATACTTCTAAGGCATCGAGTGACGCAATGAGTGCTTTCCATTAACAAGGAGGAAAACATGAAGTTTATCCGAAACACGGTCAACGGAATCAACGATACCATCCTTGCTTCCAATGACTACACTGCCATTCCCTTTACCGTGACTGAAACTGCTGCGGTTAAGGCTGGCTATCCCATGACCAAAGCTGGCAAGAAGGCGACTTCCGCCACCGCAGATGGCATTCTGCTGTATGACGTTGACCCGGCAGAGAACCCCAATGCTTCCCTGCTGATTCGTGGCGTTATCGACACCAAGAAGGCTGCTGCAAGCTCTGGCTTCACCTATGATGCTGATGCAATCACTGCGCTTAAGACTGCCATTCCCGGCATCTTCTGCCGTGACAACATCAGCGTGAACGCTTAATAGGAGGTAAAACAACATGGCACTGAATCTTAAGGAAGTCTTTGCCCCGGCTGCGATTGCCGCCTATTGGACGAATGACCCCACCAATGCGATGCCTTTCGCATCTGATGCGCTGTTCCCTGCAAAGAAGAAGGCCGGTCTTGACCTGAAGTGGCTGCGTGGTCACAAGGGCGTGGGCGTGTCTCTGATGCCCAGCGCATTTGACGCAAAGGCTACGTTCCGCACCCGTGAGGGCTTCAAGTTTGATGAGACCGAGATGCCGTTCTTCCGCGAGGGCTACCATCTGGGCGAGAAAGACCGTCAGGAAATCCTGCGTGTTCTGGACAGCAACGACCCTTATGCCCGTGACGTAATGAACCGTCTATACGATGACACTGCACAGCTTATCACTGGCGCTCGTATCGTTCCTGAGCGCATGATCTGGCAGCTGCTGGCTCCCACCAATGGCGTTCCTGGCATCACTATCAAGGCAAACGGCGTGAACTACACCTACAACTACGACCCGGACGGCACTTGGAAATCCACCAACTACAAGGAAGTCTCTGCCGCAAAGTCTAAGTGGAACGTCACCACCGCCACCCCCATTGCCGACCTGAACGCCGCAAAGGATGCTGTTCTGGCAAGCGTGGGCGAAGTCGTGACTGAGGTGTACATGAACACCGCTACCTTCCGCAACATGATTGCTGCGGATGAGGTGAAGAACCGGTTCATGACCGTCACCGCAAAGGCAAACGCCGTTCTGCTGGATGCCGAAGCACGGCAGATTATCGAATCTGCAACCGGTCTGACCATCCATCTGTACGACAAGATGTTCAAGGCAGACCAGTACAGTGCAAGCGAGAAGTATCTGCCTGACGGCATGGTAGTTATCACCCCTGCTGGCGCGCTGGGCAATGTCTGGTACGGCACTACTCCTGAGGAAGCCGACCTGCTGTCTGGCCAGTCTGGTGCATCTGTGTCCATTGTGAACACCGGCGTTGCCATCACCACCGAGCTGACCGTTCACCCGGTCAACGCCAATGTCTATGCTTCTGAAATCGTCCTGCCGTCCTTTGAGCGTATGGACGCTGTGTACTGCATCAAGGCTTACTAAGGCGAAAGGAGGAAAGCAGCATGGGAGACCAGTATTCCGAAGCGGCAGTCAAGCTGGGACAGTACATCGCCCCTGCACTTGACCGTGAAGTCACGGACGAGGACTACCCACTCTTCGACCTGCTGCTTGATTTTGCCAAAGACAAGATATTTGCACAGAGCTACCCCTTCGGTAACAGACCGGACGAGCTGCCCTTGCAGTATCAGTCGTTGCAGATACGCATTGCAGCGGAACTGTACAACCACATCGGCGCAAATGGACAGACGAGCTATACCAACAATGGTATCACTCGTGTGTGGGAATCGTCCGATGTGGCGCAGTCCCTGCTGAACGAAGTGGTTCCGAGAGTAGGTGTTATTGGCTGATGTTCAATGGAAGCCCGCTGGACAAGCGCCCGCTTTGGTATTCAAACCCCATTGGCGAGAAAGAACCTGTTGTGGACGAATGGGGAAACGAAACTGGCGAGACATCGCAGACGTGGAGTGACCCTGCAAAACTAATGTTGAACGTCAGCCCGCCTACTGGTTCTGCGGAAGCAAGCCCTTTTGGGGCGTTCACGGATTACAGCTATGTGGTCAGTTCGTCCAGCAAAAAGCATAATACTCCACTTTATGAGGGAACGCACGTCTGGTTTCAGACGGATGTTTCAAAGCCTTTCAACTACATTGTGGTCAAAGTCGCAGAGCATATTACGGACACGTTGTATGCGCTGAAAGAGGTGGCTGCAAGTGAAAATTAAAGTGAGGTTGAGCGATGCCGGACTTCGTGATGCGGAACGTCAGATACAGGAGTACAAGACCACCCTGAACAAAAAGGCGCAGGAGTTTGCAAAGGCGTTGGCTGACAAAGGGCTTGATGTGGCGAAAGTTCGCTTTGCCAATGCAGAATATGCCGGTAGCAACGATGTCTCTTGCCGTGTTGAGCAAAACGGGAACACCTGCACCATCATTGCAGAGGGCAAGGCAGTTGCTTTTATCGAGTTTGGCACTGGCGCACATCACAACGGATATGGTGGCGAACTACCGCCTGGTGTTGGTGCACATGGCTCCTACGGCAAAGGGCAAGGCGCAAACCGCAGATGGTACTACTACGGCGACCCCGGCAATGCCGGAACCTATGTGGATACCGTTCCCGGCAAAGGCCAGTTGAATTACACCAGCGGCAACGATGCGGCTATGGCTATGTGGGGAGCTGTTGAAGAAATGGCTTCTCAGGTAGAAGCAACGTGGAGGGAGGTCTGGAATAGTTGATTGATTATTTCAATTCCATCTTCACGGTTGTTGCGACCGAACTTCGGAAACA
>OGYR01000382.1_pt1 | contig 29210 bp, 24 predicted proteins | sample 1576661 | NCBI WGS metagenome assembly OGYR01 (sample SAMEA3541490, study PRJEB24748) | human gut metagenome | biome: human gut; feature: human-associated habitat; material: faeces | place: China | collected 2012
CAGAGCAGCTGATTTGTAATCAGCAGGTTATCGGTTCGAGTCCGATCATCGGCTTATAGAAGTAATCTACTTGGACCATTAGCTCAGTTGGTTAGAGCAACCGGCTCATAACCGGTCGGTCCTGGGTTCGAGTCCCCGATGGTCCACTTGTCACAAAAGCGTTTGTAAGATGTCTGGCCTAATGGCTCAGTTGGTTAGAGCGCCGCCCTGTCACGGCGGAGGTCGCGGGTTCGAGTCCCGCTTGGGTCGCTCATGAGAGCAAAATTGTTCTTATGGTAATTTCATATGGGATCTTAGCTCAGCTGGGAGAGCATCTGCCTTACAAGCAGAGGGTCATAGGTTCGAGCCCTATAGGTCCCACTTCTGTAACAACTGTTACAGTAATGCCGGCGTGGCGGAACTGGCAGACGCGCAGGACTTAAAATCCTGTTGTGGTGACACAGTACCGGTTCGATTCCGGTCGCCGGCATTCATATCCAGGTACTTGACAAGAGTGCTATAATAGATATGTAAAAAAGAATATGTGTGCGTAGCTCAGCTGGATAGAGCACTTGGCTACGGACCAAGGTGTCGGGGGTTCGAATCCTCTCGCGCACGTAGGAAAGCCCGGAAGATCATCTTCCGGGTCTTTTTTTCCTCTATAGTATATATCTTTTGTTTTATCTGAAAATCATATCGTAGAAATGCTTTATAAATCCCTCGATTGAAGCCCAAATTTAGCCACAATTACTATTGAAAATCATGCAAAAAGTGCGTAATATACAGAATTGGTGTCAAAAAGAGGACATCAGGATTGTGTATAAAAAGAGGAATGAGGATTAGAAATGCAAGAGGGAAAGAAACAGAGAATCGAATTTCTGGATTATCTCAAGGCAGTCTGTGTCATTATGGTAATCATTACGCACTATGGATGGGAGGATAAGACATCTCCTTTTTTTACGATGCTGATCAACATGGCAGTGCCGGTATTTATGATTGTGAGCGGTTATAATTTTGCAATGTCAAACCGCAAAAAAGCAGATGGAAATCTGGAGAAAATGTATGGCTGGAATATGATGAAACCAAAGCTGATCCGCTTTTTGCTGCCGTTTTTTGCCATTTGTCTGCTTGAGATTCTGCTGCTGGCAGCGCAGGATAAAAATATACCGTTGTTCCGTATTTTTGTGCTTGGCGCATACGGACCTGGAAGCTATTATGTACCGATCATGCTGCAGCTGCTTGTTATTTTTCCGTTGATTTATGTGATGATCGCATACAATGCTAAGCTTGGACTTGCTGTGGCAGCGCTCGCCAATCTCGCGTTTGAGGTGTGCGTCATCGTGTTTGATATGGATAAATATTATTACCGCCTGAGCATCGGAAGATACCTGCTCTTAATCGCGTTTGGCTGTTATCTGTATCTGCATCCGGAGCAGAGGGTAAAGCCGTATCAGATGTGGATGATGTTTCTGGCAGGACTGGCATATCTGATTGCAGTTTTCGGATTCGACAAGGATTTCGAGTTGTTTGGCTACTGGAAGACGACAGCGATGCCGGTTGCGTTCTATATTTTCCCGATCGTTATTTTATTGTTCCGGAAATTTTATCACTGTACGATTCCGGGATTTGCGGGGAGACTGCTCACACAGATTGGAAAAGCTTCCTATCATATCTTCCTGATTCAGATGGTATACTATCACTTTGAACTGGGCGGCGCGATCATGCAGACGGCATGGTATATTGCTGTTCCGTTTAACATTCTGGTTACGGTTCCGCTTGGCCTTGGATTCTATGAGCTGGACAACCGGTTTGTGAAAAAGCTGCGCGAGGTAAAGCATTACATCCGGGCGGTTGTATAGGGAACATATTTATTTGCGCACAGGTTGTGTCACGTGACACGGTCTGTGCGTTTTTTATGTAATAGGATTCTTTTTTCAGGAAATGCCGCGTTACATTTAGCGGTGAAAGTTGGGCGCGCAGGCAGAAAGGCATTGCACAGAGAGGGAAAAGAGTATAGAATAAAAATGGAATTTTAGCATCGTATCATGGGATAAGTGAACGAGAGCAGGAGGAAAAAATGAATAAGCAGAGCGAAAAGCCAAGGGGACTTTTGAACGGGAAAACCGTACTCCTTTGTGTGACGGGAGGAATTGCCGCTTATAAGATGCCGAATGTAGCGCGCATATTAAAAAAGCTTGGGTGCAACGTACATGTTCTGATGACGCAGAACGCCACCAATTTTATCACGGCGACAACGTTTGAGACGCTGACGGCGAACAAGTGTCTGATTGACACATTCGACCGGAATTTTGAGTTCTCGGTGGAGCATGTGGCGCTTGCGAAACAGGCGGATCTGGTGCTGATTGCACCGGCTACAGCAAACGTGATCGGCAAGATCGCAAATGGAATTGCAGACGACATGCTCACAACGACGGTGATGGCGTGTACATGCAAGTGTCTGATCGCCCCGGCAATGAACCATAATATGTATCACAATCCGATCGTGCAGGACAATATCCGCAAGCTGGAGCATTACGGCTATGAGATGATTGATCCGGTGCGGGGGATGCTGGCGAACGGCGACACGGGAGACGGCAGGCTGCCGGCCGAGGAAGAGCTGGCCGAGTATGTCTTAAGAGAACTTGCTGCGCCAAAGGACATGGCAGGATTGAAGATTCTTGTCACCGCGGGTCCGACACAGGAAGCGATTGACCCGGTGCGCTATATTACCAATCACTCCACAGGGAAGATGGGATATGCGATTGCGAGACGCGCCATGTACCGAGGGGCGGATGTGACACTTGTGACCGGACCGACAGCGTGCGAGCCGCCGCGGTTTGTGAATGTTGTTCCGGTTGTGACGGCGGCACAGATGTATGACGCGGTCATGAGCCGTGCAAAGGAGCAGGATATTATTGTCAAGGCGGCAGCGGTGGCGGATTACAGACCGGCATCTGTGGCGGAGGAGAAGATCAAGAAGTCCGATCGGGAAGCTTCGATCGAACTGGAACGCACACAGGATATACTGGCAGCTCTGGGGGCAGACAAAGGAAAGACGATACTGTGCGGGTTTTCCATGGAGACGGAGCACATGCTTGAGAATTCAAGGAAAAAGCTTCGAAAAAAGAATGTGGATCTGATCGCAGCCAATAATCTGAAGGTGGAAGGCGCCGGTTTCGGAACCGACACGAACGTGCTGACGCTGATCACAGAGGACGGCGAGCGGGAACTGGCACGGATGAGTAAAGAGGAGGCAGCGGACGAGCTGCTTACGGAATTGTTAATAATAAGTAAAGGACGCGCGAAGGGGCAGTAGATACACGGTCATGTGCGCAGGCAGGGGACAGAGAGACGATGACGACAGTAAAGGTACAGAAGAACCAGATAATTGCCAAGCAGAAGGAAAAAGTAAAAAAATGGTATATCGTGCAGGAGGGTACTGTCATTCAGTGCAATTCCTACGCCAAGATTGTTCTTGGGAAAAATGCGGTGATTGGAATTTCTGAGGGTGACAGATATCTGTGCGATTATGTTGCGACCGAAGATTCCGTGCTGGCGGTGTTCAACTATGAATCGGCGGAGGATTTAAAGGAGGCGATTCACGGGCAGGAGAGCATGCGCAGTATTCTGCTTCGGGCAGCACTCGGACAGCGGCAGATGCTTCTTAGAACCTATGCCGGTTTTACCAATCTGGTAAGGCAGTTTCACTCCTTTGCCGAGAATGAGTACAGCCAGTATGAGAATCTCTGCGCACAGTATCATCTGGACGAGCAGAGTTTTACGCGCATGGACAATTTCAAGCCGTTGGAGATGGTGCACCGGGCGGAGAACTGGGAGATAGGCAACAGTGCCAGCCTGACCGGAAGTTATTTAGAGGAGTATGTGCATCTGATGCAGCGGGACGATAATCTCTGCATCGGGGCGATCATGGAAGCCAGTTATCAGACCAGGCGTGTGACGCAGGGAATCATTGAGATGGTGGAATATCTCCGCTACAATCAGGATATTCTTCTGGCGGAATCGAAAAACGATCTTTTTAACCTGTTCTTTGCCCTGGCGATTCAGGCGCAGAAGAAAAATTATGATGTAAAGCCGCTTTTAAATGAGATGGACCGGATTGCCGAGGTGATCAAAAAGCTTGGCATCTACAGCGGAAAGCTGGTCGACATGCGGATGGAAGAATACCGCGGATACCACTTCGAGACAGAAGGTGCAGCGTACGAGACACCGCAGGCACAGGATGGCGAGGAGGAAGAACCGCAGGAAGAGCGCAGTGAAGACTGCCTGGTTCATATCCTGACCTATGCGGATACCGAGCAGAGCGTTATTGAGGAGATGCAGAAGCTTGTGCAGAAGTACCGGGATCTGCCGGATATGTTTTCCACGGACGCGCAGACGTTTGCAATCCGCAAGCGGATCACACAGATTTTCTACGATACCTACTTAAAAGCGTTTATGCATACCGTAAAGGGGGAAAAAGAGCTTACCCCGATTGTGGAAATGTTTTTGAATTTCGGATTTATGGATGTGCAGATGGCCGGCGAGGAGAATGCCAATATTCTGTTTGATCTCACGGAGCATCTGGATGTCTGCAAATCTGACCATGTATACACGATTTTTGAATGGCTGCGCAGTGTTTATGACGGAAGAAACGAGCCGTCGAAAAATGAGTTCGATATGGATTATCCGGCATATCTTGCAGAGATGCGCAAGACCGGCAAGATTACGACAGAGCAGCAGAAGCATTTTATGTCCAACCGGGAGCTCAAAGTCAAGTTTGAGATTCAGAACATGTTCACGTCCGGAAACCGTGCGACCTATGGCAAGCTGTCCACGTTCTGCCCGATTTTAGGGGAGTATGATCTGATCAACTCCATTGAAAAGATGCTCGTGACGGCGCAGAAGCTGGACGAGTCACTGCACAAGATCCGCGACATCGATTTCTCCGCGTTCTATCGTGAAGTGCAGTTCTCGGATCCGGACAAGGGCATCAACCGCGAGATGATTATGAAGGAGATCATGCCGGACATCATTCTGATGCCGAATGCAGGAACACGTTCGATGATGTGGCAGGAGACAGCAGGCGTGCGAAGAGATACCTCGGCGCGTTTCCTGTTCCCGATTTTCACAGCGGTCGATATTGACGATATGATGGTCGATACGGTCGGAAGATACCGCTGGGAGATCTGCAGGAAGATTCAGGGTGTACACTGGAACGATATCCGTGAGAAGTCCCTGACGGCGGAGTATTGCGATTATCTGCAGTTCTACCGGAAGAATCGCGAGCTTTCCACCGAGGCGAAGGAGAAGATCAAGAGTGCGCTCTTGCGTGGAAGAAATAATTACCGTGAGGTCTTCGTCAAGGATTACCAGAACTGGATGAAGTATGAGTCGAAGGGAAGCTACCGCCTCAACAAGATCGCAAGAGAGATCCTGATTACCTATTGCCCGTTCGCAAAGCCGATCCGGGAGGAGTTAAAGGGGAACCCGATGTATGAGAGCGCTCTGCACCGCCTCGATCTTTTGAACGCGAAGACCGTGCAGCGTATCCAGGGAGTCTATGACAAGTATCAGAAAGCCGGCGGCAGGATCACGCAGGAGCTTACCGACAATCTTGAATATTATGAACTGTGATAAGATAGAAAAAGCCAGGTGCGATGCACTTGGCTTTTTCTGAGGGGAGTATAAATAATTAATAAGGGGTATAAAATGATATGTTTTACATATCACAGCATTAGTATAGAACATTCTTTTTGAAAAAGCAATGCAAAACCACAAAAGCCATGTATATTTTCCGGGGAACATCAGATACTAACCATGCAGTAAGCAAATAAAAAGATTCGGCACAAGCACGTGCCGGGATGGAGGGCAACATGGCAAAAAACGAAAGTACACAGAATTCGACTTCTAATTGCAGAGACGGTTATGAGAACAGCTACGAGAACAACGCGGGAAGCGGTTCCAACAGCGCAAAGAATAAGTCGACCAACAAGTCAACCAACAAGACATCCAACGTGTCCGGTTCCAACAAGACCTCTGACAAGTATCAGCAGTAGACTGGCACAGGCAGAGAAAAAGCGCATAGGATAGAATAAGATTGACAGAAACAGATTACAGAGAACCCCTTTGTAATCTGTTTTTGCGATTACAGGAGCATATGGCGGAAAAGGAGGATACGCGGGCATGACGTTTTATACGATACATCCAAGGGAATTGGAAGATATTATGAGAAGAAAGCACGGAATTCTGATTGATGTGCGGGAGGCGGATTCTTATCGGGAATACCATTATCCGAACGCCAGAAATCTTCCGTATGAAAAGATCGATCAGTGGATGCACCGTCTGCCGAAGAACAGACCGCTGGTGCTCTACTGCGATTATGGAAGCACCAGCCTTCTGGCGGCGAGAAAGCTCGGCAGGGAGGGGTATGAGGTATATACCGTGGTTGGCGGCATTGAGGCAATGCGAACAAGTGATTGACAGGGAAAATTAGAATGGATAATATATTATTAGGAAATTAGACATATGATACAGAGGAGAATACATGAAGACATATGAACTGGTGGTTCCATGTCATTTTGGACTGGAAGCGGTACTTAAGAGAGAAATCTATGACCTGGGATATGAGATCAGCCGGGTGGAGGATGGCAGAGTCTCATTTCAGGGGGATGCGGAAGCTGTCTGCCGTGCCAATATCTTTCTGCGCACGGCAGAACGCGTGCTGATTGAAGTGGGCAGATTCCGCGCAACGACTTTTGAGGAATTATTTCAGGGAATCAAGGCGCTTCCGTGGGAGGACTATATCCCTGTGAACGGAAAGTTCTGGGTAAAAAAGGCATCTTCCATCAAGAGCAAGCTGTTTTCTCCGTCTGATATTCAGTCGATCGCGAAGAAGGCGATGGTGGAGCGCATGAAGCAGTACTACGATGTGGAATGGTTCGCAGAGGACGGGGCGCCGTATCCGGTGCGCATCTTTCTGCTGAAGGACGAGGTTATGGTGACGCTGGATACGTCCGGGGACTCCCTGCATAAGCGCGGATACCGCACCCTGACGAGCAAGGCACCTCTGACCGAGACGCTGGCAGCTTCCCTGCTGCTGCTGACACCGTGGAGACCGGATCGGATTCTGGTGGATCCGTTCTGCGGCAGCGGTACGTTCCCGATAGAGGCGGCGATGATTGCTGCCGGTATTGCGCCCGGAATGAACCGTGAGTTCACGGCGGAGCAATGGACGAACCTGATTGACCGCAAGCTGTGGTACGAGTGCGTAAAGGAAGCCGAGGAGATGATCCACACGGATGTGAAGGTCGACATACAGGGCTATGATATTGACGGGGACGTCATAAAAGCGGCCAGAGAGAATGCAAAACGCGCCGGCGTGGATCGCCTGATTCATTTTCAGCAGCGCCCGGTAGCGGAACTCCACCACCCGAAGAAATACGGCTTTATCGTGACGAATCCGCCGTACGGCGAGCGCCTCGAGGACAAGGCGGATCTGCCGAAGCTGTACGGGGAGATCGGGGAGGCATTCCGGGGACTCGATTCCTGGTCGATGTATCTGATTACGAGTTATGATGAAGCGGAGCGCTATATCGGCAGAAAAGCGGACAAGAACCGCAAGATCTACAATGGAATGCTTCGCACCTATTTTTACCAGTTTATGGGGCCGAAGCCACCAAGGCGGAGCGTAAGGGATACCGCCGGAGGGGATGAATGAAATATTCAAAGAGATATATCGTGTTTGGCGTGTTGGTAGCCGCCATGCTGATTTTTAAATTAGAACCGGGGGCCTCGGGGAGCGGAACAGTAGAAAATTTCCGCGGAGCCAATCTGCAGGCGGCAACCTGGAACCCGTTGATCGCATCCAGCATAAATGATAATCTATTGTCGCTGGTGATCGATAACAAGGAATACACCAACGAGAACCATACGTTTTATATGGATGACCAGCTGAATATCATGGTTCCGGTGAACATTCTGCGCGATGCACTCAGCTGTAGCGCGCATGTGTATGACGGAAAGCGGCTCCTTGTGGAGAAGCATGCGAATGAGGTGGAGTTTTCACTGGGCGCCTCGGAGGCGAAAGTCAACGGAACCAGTGAGGCGATCGTGTCGCCGTTTATCTGCAAGGACGATACCTACTATGTAAGCCTGAATGATCTGGCGAATTATCTGGATTATTCCTATTCCTGGGATATACAGGAGAATCAGGCGTCGGCGATGGATACGTCGGACAGTGCGACAATCATACCGACCCGCTATGATCTGAGGGAGAAGGGACGGGCGGCAGCAGTGCGCAATCAGGGAACTTTCGGCACCTGCTGGGCGTTTGCCGCGCTGGGGGCATTGGAGTCGTCGCTGCTGCCGGAAGAGAAACTGCAGTTTTCGGTCGACCATATGACGATGAACAATGGATTTACACTGACGCAGGATGACGGCGGGGAATATACCATGGGAATGGCTTATCTGGCGGCATGGGAAGGACCTGTATACGAAGCGGATGACCCTTACGGGGACAATAAAACGAATCCGGATCTTACAGCGGTCAAGCATGTGCAGGAAATGCAGATCATCGACGGAAAAGATTATGAGAAGATCAAGGAGTCGGTCTTTTTATACGGCGGAGTGCAGACGTCGATCTATAACGGGCTGCGCAGCTCGCAGTCAAAGTCTCCGTATTACAATCAGAAGACAAATTCCTACTGCTATATCGGTACGGAGAAGCCGAATCACGACGTTGTGATTATCGGCTGGGACGACAGTTATTCCAAGGAGAATTTTAATGTGGATCTCGAGGGAGACGGCGCATTTATCTGTCAGAACAGCTGGGGAGATACGTTCGGCGAGGACGGGGTGTTTTACATATCGTATTATGATACGAATATAGGCACACACAATGTTGTGTATACAAAGATCGAAGATCCGGGCAACTATGACCACATCTATCAGAGCGATCTGTGCGGCTGGGTCGGACAGCTTGGCTATAACAAGGACAGCGCCTACGGCGCCAATGTCTACACGACGTCACAGGAAGAAGAACTGGTGGCGGCAGGCTTTTACGCAACAGGAAAAGATTCCCAGTACGAGCTGTATGTTGTACGGAATTTTGAAAATGCAGATTCGCTGACACAGCGGATTCCGGTGGCGTCCGGCAAGCTCTCCAACGCGGGCTATTATACGATTGATTTTAATCAGGCAATTTCACTGGATGCGGGGGAGCGTTATGCGATTGTGCTTCACATGATTACGCCGGGGTCGGTGCATCCGATGGCAATCGAATACGCTGCCGACGAGGCGACCGCGAATGTGATTCTGGACGATGGTGAGAGTTATATCAGTACCAATGGTGCCAGATGGGACAGCGTGGATACGGTGGAGGAATGTAATCTCTGTATTAAAGCATTCAGTAAGAATCGATAAAGGAATATACGGTTATGGAAGAAAAAGCATTGAGACTGTCGGCTGTCTTTCTCATGATTTTAACAGCGGTATCTTTTGTGCTTCTGCCGAAGCTTCCGGCGCTTCACACGTGGGAGGTGGAGGCGAGAGAGGAACGCATTGCCGAGGAGGAGTTCGCCCAGAGTCAGGTCACGATGCAGAACTTAAAGATCAAAGAGCAGAATGAAGCGGCGGGGGCGAAGGGAGAACTGAGTATCCGCCTGCCGGAGGGCGTGACCGGGGATCAGATTGCTGTCAGCAACGATTATGTGACCCAGACCATCCGGGTGGAAATCCCGCAGGCGGACCGCACTTATTTTGACAGCTACCCGGTTCTGGGGAACAGCGACTATATTGACGGTCTCTCCTACACCAGGCAGGGGGAGACGGGCGTGATAGAGGTCACGACCAACAAGGTATATGAACTGCAGACGGAATATGACACGCAGAATTTTTATTTTAATTTTTTGACACCTCATGAAGTCTATGATAAAGTAGTCGTAATCGATGCGGGGCACGGAGGAAGAGCCGTCGGTGCGAACAAGCAGGGAATCAATGAGAAGGACATTGACCTGGCGATCGTGCTGAAGTTGAAAGAGATTTTTGACAACAGCGATCAGAACATCGGCGTGTATTACACCAGAACGGATGACAGCAATCCGACGTTCGACCAGAGAGTGCAGCTTGCCAACAAGTCGGACGCGGATCTTTTCATCAGTATACATAATAACTCGACGAGAAGCGGACGCATGTCGGGTACCAGCGGTACACAGGTGATGTACGACGAGACGTCGGAGGCGAGCCGTCAGTTCGCGCAGATCTGTCTGGAGGAAGTCACAGGCAGGATCGGAAGCCGTGACAAAGGACTGGTGGAGGGCGACAGTATTTATATCATTAGAACCAGTGAGGTGCCGGTTGCACTGATTGAAGTCGGATTTATGACGAACAAAGATGAACTGGAAAAGCTGAATTCTGATGCATATCAGAGGGAGACGGCAGAGGGCGTCTATCAGGCAGTGCTTCGCGCATTTGAAGAAGGATACTAAAAAGAGGACAAAGCCATGAGAATAATTTTTGCCACCGGCAATGCCGGAAAAATGAGAGAAATCCGCGAGATTATGGCGGATATGGATATGGAGATCTGCTCCATGAAGGAAGCAGGTATTTCCCTGGATATTGAGGAGAACGGCACGACGTTCGAGGAGAATGCGCAGATCAAGGCGAAGGCAGTAGCTGCCTGTACGAAGGATATTGTGTTGGCCGATGATTCCGGTCTGGAGGTGGATTATTTAAACAAGGAGCCGGGCGTATATTCGGCGCGGTATCTGGGCGAGGATACTTCCTATGATATTAAGAATCAGGCGATTCTCGACCGTTTGAAGGGCGTGCCGAAGGAGCAGCGCACGGCGCGGTTTGTCTGTGCGATTGCAGCAGTGCTTCCGGACGGGAAGACGCTTGTGACACGGGAGACGATCGAAGGATATATCGGGGAATGTCCGGCAGGGGAGAACGGATTTGGATATGATCCGATCTTCTATGTGGATGAGTATCACTGCTCGACGGCGGAGCTGACAGAAGAGCAGAAGAATGAGATCAGCCACAGAGGAAAAGCGCTTCGTTCCATGAAGAAGCTGTTGCACGAGTACGGGTTTTAGCCTATGAAAATACTGGTTGTAAGTGATACGCACAGGAAACTTGAAAATTTAAAAGTTATCTTAGAGCGTGAGCAGCCGATGGATCTTCTGATCCATCTGGGTGACGCGGAGGGAGACGAGGACAGTATTGCGGAGATGGCGGGATGCCGGCTGGAGATCGTTGCGGGCAACAATGACTTTTTTTCCAATCTTCCACGGGAAAAGGAACTTCGCATCGGCAGCTACCGTGTATTGATCACGCATGGACATTATTACTATGTCAGTGCGGGGATCGCCGATATTGAGCGGGAAGCGGCGGCGCAGGGCTATGATATTGTGATGTTTGGTCACACGCACAGGCCTGTGATCGATTACACGAGGGATGTGATTGCGCTCAATCCGGGCAGTCTCTCCTATCCGAGGCAGGAGGGGAGAAGACCGTCCTACATTGTGATGGATCTGGACAAAAACGGAAAGGCAAATTTTGAAATAAAATATTTATAAAAAAGTGTTGACTTTTCAGAGGCTGTCCTATATAATAATCCTTGCGTCACGAAAAGGACAGCTCAGTGGCCGGAAGAGTGCGCAAGCGATAAAATCCTTCGGGGTGTGGCTCAGCTTGGCTAGAGCGCCTGGTTTGGGACCAGGAGGTCGCAGGTTCGAATCCTGTCACCCCGATTTCGTGCGGGTGTAGTTCAATGGTAGAACACCAGCCTTCCAAGCTGGATACGTGGGTTCGATTCCCATCACCCGCTTTAAATCTGCACTGACAGGTTTATACAAGATCATATGTGTTCGTAGCTCAGCTGGATAGAGCAACGGCCTTCTAAGCCGTGGGTCGGGGGTTCGAATCCCTTCGAGCACATTTTATGGTGGGTATAGCGCAGTTGGTTAGCGCGCCAGATTGTGGCTCTGGAGGCCCAGGGTTCGAATCCCTGTATCCACCTTAGTTGCGATAGGTGCAACGATTATTTGTTGGGCTATCGCCAAGCGGTAAGGCACTGGATTTTGATTCCAGCATTCGCAGGTTCGAATCCTGCTAGCCCAGCTTGCTTTTGTTGTAATCTGATATAGGGGATACTAGCTCAGTTGGTAGAGCACCTGACTTTTAATCAGGTTGTCGGGGGTTCGAATCCCCCGTGTCTCACTAAGGAATGAAGAGCGGAAAGCCGGTAAAGGTTTTCCGCTTTTTGTGACTTTGGAACAAAACTTAGTGAGAATTGCCTATTGTATTACCGCTAAGGTATGTTATACTGTTACCGTTGCAAGTAAATATTGTTCGCAGAGTAGACACATGCGCGTTAAGTGCCGGCTGAACAGGGAGTTGTCAGCCAGACGAAAAGAGTTTCTTGCGGTGCATGAGTCGCATCCCGCTGCATCCGAAGATAGGAATATTATCTCCAGTTGTAGTATGATGAGGTCTGCAAAGGAGGTAATTTTTTTATGAAAAAATTCGTTGCTTTGTTCACCGATTCCTACCGTGAATTAAAATCGGTAAGAACCATCACTACCATGGCTATGCTGGCAGCCATCGCCATTATTCTTGGCATGTTCTCCATCGAATACGGCAATTTTATCCGCATCGGTTTTTCGAGTATCCCGAACGGAATCATTGCCTACCTGTTTGGACCAACGGTTGGCGGCATTTTTTCCGGAACGCTTGATATTATCAAATACATCTTAAAGCCGACCGGTCCGTTCTGTCCGCAGCTGACACTGGTTACGATGCTGGCAGGCGTCATGTACGGCTGTATGTATTATAAGAAGAAACTCACACTGCCGCGTGTGCTCATCACCAAGTTCATCGTGATGCTGGTGTGCAATGTGTTCCTGAATACATTGTGTCTCACCGTGTTATATGGACAGGCATTCATGGTGATCCTTCCGGCGCGTGCATTAAAGAATCTGATTATGTGGCCGATTGATTCCGTCATCTTCTTTGCAACGGCGAAGGCACTTGAGAGCATTGGCGCATTCCGGTTCGTGCGAAGGGCGCAGGCGGAGCGGATCGCCAGATCATAAAGAGATAAGAAATAAGAAATGCTGCCGGAATACGGCAGGCATATAGAGCGAAAGTACGAAAAAAGGCATGTAAATTTTCGGACAGTATGGTATAATGTAGGCGAAGGCAGAAGTGAATATGGTGCCAGGACGGACGCCCGCGTTTTCATGCGGCGGACGAAAGTGTTCAGAATATAAGGAAGGTAAGCAGGGAGCATCACCGGAAAAGGAGGAGACCTATGAAGAGTCGAAGAATTCCGTTAGAGTCTGAAGTAGACAAATACGAAGTGGGAAAAGGGATGGAAGATGGTTTTGAACTGTTTTCCGATGTTGTGACCAAGGGATGGATCGTGACGGATTCGCTCGTAAAGATTGAGCGGCCCGACGGTACGATCGTGTGCCCGTACATCAAGCACCGCAGAGGACGTACCTTTATCGGTGAGGGCGATTATATTATCGTTCAGCAGGACGGCACGAAGAATGTATGCGGCGCGGACAAAGTGTGGACACGCTATGAGAAGCCGGAGGATTAAATCCAAAAAGAAGTTGCAATCTGTCTGCCAGCACGCTATAATATACCGGTAGCTTTCCAAGGGAAGCGGTTATTTCTCTGATAAGCGGGTATGGCGGAATTGGCAGACGCGCCAGATTTAGGTTCTGGTGGGAGACCGTGCAGGTTCAAGTCCTGTTACCCGCAGTAGAGCAGGAGAAAAGTGGAAGACAGGGCTTGAACCTTTTCGAGCTCCTGTTACCCGCAGTAGAGCAGGAGACAGAGCGCAGAATACGGCGTGAAGTTTTCGGGTTTTACGGGCGTTTCCGTGAATAGGAATAGAATAAGAAAAGCCATGTACGAAGATGTATACTTCGTATGTGGCTTTTTTTGATGCTGTGTTACGGTGCAGTGATAATGAATCAGCGAGATGCTCATATAAAGGAAGAGACTGATTCAACGGCCGGGCCATTCGGTGAGGCGCGCACTCCACTGTTCGTTCAGCCAGCCGACCACCTGCTCTTTGCCTTCCGGCGTAAACGGAAAGACAGCAGAACTTTTCAGATCGTCCGCGGTGCTGGCAAAATTATAAGGACCGGGCCAGATGGTGACGCGAAAAATATCATGTTTTACATTTTCGTCCTCGTCATCCTCCTCCTGATCTTTCTGGATGAGGTAACGCATTCCCTGATAACTGCCGGTAAATTTTTCCTTTTTATAAAAGTTCATATTCAGAATATCATCATTTTGAATCATGATGGATCTGCCTTCTTTCTGTAAGAGATAATGTGATTGAAGAAAGTATAACAAATTTTTAAAAAAAAAGACAGGGTATTTATGTGGGAAAAACACTTGTATTTACTGGGCGTACAGAAAAAGGAGGTAATATCCATGTATTTTTGTATACAATTAGCAGTTGACAAATGATAGTGAGCGAGTATAATACATTTATATTATTTTATCGGGTTAAAGCGACATTGCATTAGAGAAACAGACAGATAAAAGAACGCAATGTTAGAGCGATAAAACGAGAAAGAATTTTCAAGAAGCAGGAGAGAAAAAAAGTGGGAAAGTATATCGTAAAACGAGTTTTGCTGGCGATTGTATCCATCCTGATCGTCAGTGCCATTACATTCTTTGTGATGAACATTATCCCGGGCGGTCCTTTTAATAAGGAAAAAGCGACGAGTGCGGAGGCACAGAAAGTCCTGGAAGAGAGATATAATCTGGACAAACCAATTCCGGAGCAGTATGTGATTTATATGAACAATCTTCTCCATGGTGACTGGGGCGTATCCTTACATAGCGGTCGTGATATCTGGGGCGAGATTTCTTCCCGCTTTAAGGTATCGGCAAAGCTTGGTGGCATGGCTGCATTGGTGGCAATCGTGGTCGGGCTTGTACTTGGAAGTATTGCGGCGCTGACGCGTAACCGCTGGCCGGACCGGCTGATCGTATTCTTTACAACGCTTGGTACGGCGATGCCGTCCTTCGTGCTTGCAACACTGCTCCTTCTGGTGTTCTGCTTAAAGCTCGGCTGGTTCCCGGTATGGTCGTCCACGAGTCCGAACTATGTACTGCCGATCATCGCACTGAGTGTTTATCCGATGGCGTACATCACACGTCTGACAAAGACCAGTATGCTGGATTCCCTGAACCAGGATTACATCCGTACCGCGAGAGCGAAAGGTGTTCCGGGTTGGAAGGTCATTTTCAAACATGCACTGCGCAACGCGCTGATTCCGGTTATCACTTATGTGGGACCGATGGTTGCATACATTTTGACGGGTTCCATGGTTGTTGAGAATATTTTTACCATCGGAGGACTGGGATCGTCTTTCGTAACAAGTATTACCAACCGAGACTATACGATGATTATGGCAACGACAATTTTCCTCGCAATTTTAATGGTTGTGGCAAACCTGCTGACCGATATTGCATATAAGTTCGTCGATCCAAGAATCACATTTGAGTAAAGTACGAAAGGACGGATAGAAGTAATGGAGTTGAAACATAGACAGATTCTGTCGGCACAGGTAGATCTGAGCAAATTCAATAAGGCAAATTTCGAGAAGGCGACAGATGAGGAAAAGAAGCAGCAGGATGTCATGGGTGAGTCTACCACATTCTTCAAGGATGGTATGAGACGCCTGCGCAAGAATCCGCTCGCCATGGGAAGTATCATCGTACTGGTGCTGATTCTTCTGACCATCATCATCGCACCGCATGTATGTCCTTACAAGTATTCCGAGATTATCTCGGTCAACGGTGTGCGTGACAAATCCGCAGCGAACCTTGGACCGTTTGAATATTCCAAGCTTGAGACAAAGTATATGAATGAGACCGGCGAGAAGCTGTTCCCGCATATCTTCGGAACAGACAGCTTAAGCCGTGACTACTTTATCCGTGTAATCTATGGAACGAGAGTCAGCCTGTCGGTCGGTGTTGTGGCATCGATCATGGTATTGATCATCGGTCTGCTTTACGGTTCCATTGCAGGATATTTTGGTGGAAAAGTCGACCTCATCATGATGCGTATTGTGGATATTATTTATTCCCTGCCGGACATGCTGATCATCATTCTGCTGTCGGTAGTGTTTAATGAGACGTTAAAACCGCTCATTACCGGAACGGTGCTGGAAAAGCTGGGAACGAACATGATCTCCATGTTTATCGTATTCGGACTTCTGTACTGGGTAAGTATGGCGCGTCTGATCCGAGGCCAGATCCTTTCCATTAAGAATAACGAGTACGTTCTGGCAGCAAGATGCATCGGTACAAAGAATGCCAGAATCCTGCGCAGACATATTCTGCCGAACTGTCTGTCCGTTATCATTATTACGACAGCACTTCAGGTGCCGAGTGCAATTTTTACCGAAAGTTATCTGAGTTTCCTTGGCCTTGGTGTATCTGCACCGCTTACTTCCCTGGGAAGTCTGGCAAACGACGCCAGAGCCGGCATGCAGTCCTACCCACTTAGATTGGTCATTCCTGCAATCGCCATCTGCCTGATCGTGCTGGCATTGAACTTACTGGGTGATGGTCTTCGTGATGCTTTCGACTCGAAATTGAATTAAGGAGATAAGGATATGAGCGAAGAAAATAAATATATATTAGAAGTAAAAGACCTTCATACCAGTTTCTTTACAGATGCAGGTGAGGTAAAGGCTGTCAATGGTATTTCCTTTAACTTAGAGCCGGGAAAGACCCTCGGAATCGTAGGAGAGTCCGGTTCCGGTAAATCCGTTACTGCATATTCCATCATGCAGATTCTGGCGGAGACCGGTAAGATCACTGGCGGAGAGGTAAGATTCCACGGTGAGGACATTACCAAATGGAACAGCAAGCAGATGCAGAAGTTCCGCGGAGAAAAATGTTCCATCATTTTCCAGGATCCGATGACCAGCTTAAACCCGGTATTTACCGTTGGAAGCCAGTTGATTGAGGCAATATTATTACACACGGATAAGAATAAAAAAGAGGCGTGGGCGCGCGCGGTGGAGATGCTGACACTGGTCGGCGTCAATGAGCCGGAAAGCCGTATGAAGCAGTATCCGCATGAGCTGTCCGGTGGTATGCGTCAGCGTGTCATGATCGCCATGGCACTTGTCTGTGAGCCGGATATCCTGATTGCAGATGAGCCGACAACGGCACTTGATGTGACGATTCAGGCACAGATTCTGGAACTGATGCAGGATCTGCAGAAGAAGCTTGGAATGGCGATTATCATGGTAACCCATGATCTCGGCGTCATTGCAAGTATGTGCGATGAGATTCTTGTTATGTACGGCGGACGTGTCTGCGAGCGCGGTACAGCGGATGATATTTTCTACCGTCCGGCACATGAATATACCAAGGGACTGCTTCGTTCCATCCCGAAGGCAGACAATATGAACGAAAAGCTGGTGCCGATCGGCGGTACACCGATCAACCTGTTGCAGATGCCGGCTGGCTGTGCATTCTGCCCGCGGTGTGATGCGGCGATGAAGATCTGTCTTTCTGAGAAACCGGAAGAACTTCGCATCAGCGATACCCATCTGGCAAGCTGCTGGATGAACATCAAAGAGTTATATGAGGCACAGGAGGAGGCAGAGTAATGAGTGAGGAAAAGAACCTTCTTGAGGTAAGTCATTTAAAACAGTATTTTCCTGTGCATCAGGGATTTAAGACGATTCCGCTAAAAGCGGTGGATGATATTTCATTTGCAATCAAGCCGGGCGAGACACTTGGTCTGGTAGGAGAGTCGGGATGCGGCAAGACGACTGTCGGCAGAACGCTGCTTCGACTGTATCAGCCGACTGCCGGACGCATCGTGTTCGATGGTAAGGTGCTATTTGACAGCGGCGAGCAGTATGATGAGAATGGCAAGCTGATCGTCGATGCAAACGGCAAGCCGGTGCTTGGCAAGAAAGTGGATGTGGACATGCTTCCTTACCGCAGACAGATGCAGATGGTATTCCAGGATCCGTATTCATCCTTGAACCCGCGTATGACGGTCGAGGACATCATCGGAGAGCCTCTGGATGTTCATAAATTATATGCGAATAAAAAAGAGCGCCGTGAGAAAATCTTGAACCTCATGGAGCTGGTTGGACTGAATGCCGAGCATGCCATGCGTTATGCACATGAGTTTTCCGGCGGACAGAGACAGCGTATCGGTATTGCAAGAGCACTCGCGGTAAACCCGAAGTTTATCGTCTGTGACGAGCCGGTATCCGCACTGGATGTGTCCATTCAGGCGCAGGTGGTAAATATGTTCGAGGAACTGCAGGACAAGCTGGGCGTGGCGTATCTGTTTATCGCGCATGATCTGCTGGTTGTTCACCACATTTCCGACCGTATTGCGGTTATGTACCTTGGAAAAATGATGGAGATCGCCGATGCCGATGAGTTAAACGGCAACCCGATGCATCCGTATACATTGAGCTTACTGTCAGCGGTTCCGATTCCGGATCCGGAGACAGCCAGACACAGCAAGCGTATCGTGCTGGAGGGAGATGTACCGAGCCCTCTGAAGATGCCGACCGGATGTCCGTTCCGCACCAGATGCAAATACGCGACAGAGCAGTGCGCAAAAGAGATGCCGCCGCTTTCTGACAGAGGCAGCGGACACTTCGTTGCATGCTGGAACAAATAAGGTTTCAACGTTACCGAAGAGGTACGTGGAACATAGATCATTTTATTGGAGGAAAATCCTCTGCTCCTGTTGTGACAGTCGCATTTTCCTTCGGAAAACAAGGAGGATTCATTATGAAGAAATTAGTAGCATCATTACTGGTTGCTTCTATGGCACTTGGTCTTACGGCTTGTGGCGGATCATCTGATTCCACAGCAAGTACAGGCGAGTCCACAGGAACCGCTGCTGGCACAGAGGCTGCAGCAACTGCAGAAGCAACAACCACAAACGCTGAGACAAATGTGCTCAACATCAACCTGGCAAGTGAGCCGGATTACCTTGATCCTGCATTAAACAGCTCCGTAGACGGTGGCTGCCTTGCAGTAAACTCTTTCGCAGGTCTTTATACCTATGATAAGGATGGTAATCTTATCCCGGCACTCGCATCCGATATGCCGGAAGTATCTGAGGACGGAACAGAGTACACCGTTCACATGATTGAGTCCAAGTGGAGCAACGGAGATGACTTAAAGGCATCTGACTTCGTATACAGCTGGAATCGTGTCATCGATGAGAAGACAGCAGCAGACTATGCTTATCTGTTCGATGTAATCGCCCGCAACGATGACGGTACACTGGCAGTTGAGACACCGGATGATTACACACTCGTGATCAAGCTTGTCAGCCCGTGCCCTTATTTTAACGATCTGATGGCATTCCCGACATTCTATCCGGTACATCAGGCATCCGTAGAGGCTGCTGATCCGGACGGCACTGTTCCTGGCAAGTGGGCACAGGAAGCAGGTTTCGTATGCAACGGTGCTTACACACTGGAGTCCTGGAATCACAACGAGAGCATGGTTTATGTAAAGAACCCGAACTTCTATGATGCGGCAAACGTAACCATGGACGAGCTTCACTTCATGTTAAGCGCTGATGATACAGCAACCTATGCTGCATACAACAGCGGTGACCTTGACTACATTGATTCCGTACCGAACGATGAGATTCCTTCCTTAAATGGTGTCAATCCGGAGTTTGGTATTCTTGACAACCTGGGAACCTATTACATCGGCTTCAACGTAAACGACCCGATCTTCGATGGCAAGACAGAGGAAGAGGCTGCTAAGATGCGTGAGGCAATCAGCTTACTGGTTGACCGTCAGTTCATCGTTGAGAACGTAGGCCAGACAGGTCAGATCCCGGCTGATTCTTTCGTACCGGAAGGTATGGCAGACGGTAACGGCGGCGTGTTCAAGACAGCAGATACTTCTTACTATGATGCAACAGCTACCGGTGCTGGCGAGCTTGAGACAGCAAAGGGCTTACTGGAAGAGGCTGGATACACATTTACAGACAACGGTGACGGTACATACGCAGTAGATCCGGCAATCTCCATGACATACTTAACAAACGACGGTACAGCACACATTGCAGTTGCTGAGTCCGTACAGCAGGATGTGGCATTACTTGGTATCAACCTTGAGATCAAGTCTGAGGACTGGAATGTATTCCTTGAGGATCGTAAGAGCGGTAACTTCACCATCGCGCGTGAGGGATGGCTTGCAGATTACAACGACCCGGTTAACATGTTAGAGATCTTTACCTCTGATTCCGGTAACAACGATATGCAGTTAGGAAAGGGTACCCCGGTATCTTCTTCTCCGGACTGGACAGCATATGATGCACTAATCGATCAGATCCGCACCACAACAGATTTTGCAGCGCGTGTTGACTTAATGCATCAGGCAGAGGATATGCTGATGGACACATGGGCAGTAGTTCCGATCTACTACTACAATGATATTTACATGCAGAAGTCTAACGTAACCGGTATCTACGCAACGGTATTCGGTATGAAGTACTTCATGTACGCAACAAAGACAGCATAACATCATAAGAACTGGCTGGTATGTATGACCGCAGGTGATGCATACTTATACAGGGAAGAGAAATCCCGGAACGGAGAGTAAAATCCGTTCCGGGATTTTTTACGTGGAAAAACATGGGAAAAGAAAACTGCATATTTAGTCATAAAGAAATTAGGATCAGAAAATGAAAAATGACAGAAAAACAGCACAGAATAGAAGAAAAAGTAGAAAAAACAAATAAAACATAGTGTAAAAATATGCATAGAACCAAATGAGATTGTAAAAACATGCGAAACGAGGCAGAATGTGCCAGCGGGAAAAGTATTGACAAAAACAGTTTCCCATGTATAATAAAAAAAGTGTTGTGCGTGTGCAACATACAAGTGTATTTTGCAAAGTGTTCAGTGGACAAAGAGGTTCATTGTCACTTTTTTTTGTTACACAAAAATATTTTAGCGCAATAACGCGGTAATATTGCACTATGCAGTATGGCAGGCAGAGCGATGAGGCGGAAGCGGCGATGATCAAGAACCCTTACCAAAAGGATTATCAAAATGAATTAAAGCAGAACCGGCACGGTCTTCTGGTGACAAGAACGTCCTATCAGGGAGATTTTTATGTGCTTCCGTTTGATGAACAGCAGAAGCGGCGGACAGGCATTTTAAATGTCATCTGGACGATCGCGCTGTGGGTGATTGAGCTTGGAATGGGACTTTTAAATCCGGATTCGTCCCGCACAGCGTGGATTGTATTCCCGTATCTGTTTGTGATTCTTCCGCTTGGATACATGCTTTATGGTGCGGTCAGCTATATCGGGGCACCGGTCCGTATGCACCGGGCACACTATGAGACGGGGCTGCTTCGCATGAAGCGTTCCTGTATCGGGGCAATGGTGCTGACGGGAATCGGAGCGGTTCTGGACCTTGTATACATGGTGCTGCACCGTGGTGGGATCCGTATGGGAATGGAATGTATCTATCTGATATGTCATTTCCTGTTTCTGGCGGTTGCATTTTTCTTCGGAAAGTATTATGACCGCAATTACAGCGGCATTCTGATTGTGAATGCTACAATGGAGTAGGTTTTTTCCTTTTATAAGGTTAAAACATAGATAATATTTTTATAAGGAGGAAATATTATGAAAAAAATGAGACAGACTCTTGCTTTGTTACTGGCAGGAGCACTGACTGTCGGTTCATTTGCAGGCTGCGGCGGAAGCAAGGCTGGCGGCGAGACAGCTGGAACTGAGACAGCAGGCACAGAGGCAGCAGGCACGGCTGCATCCGGCAGCGACACACCGCTCGTTATCGCCAATGACGGTATGAGTGAGAAGTTCAGCCCATTCTTCGTTGAGAGTGTGCCGGATCAGAACATCGTTGATGTGACACAGATTTCTCTGGTTTACAACGATCGTTCCGGTGAGTTTATCTACAATGGTATCGAGGGAGAGACCACTTCATACAACGGTACCGATTATACTTATTACGGACCGACCGATCTGACCATCACAGAGAACGAGGACGGAACCGTATACTATGATTTCAAGCTTCGTGATGATCTGACTTTCTCCGATGGAGAGCCGGTAACCGCAGACGACATCATCTTCTCTTTCTATGTATTCTGCGATCCGACTTATGACGGAAGCGCATCTGTATACTCTCTCCCGATCGAGGGTATGGAAGAGTACAGAAGCGGTATGTCTACACTGGCATCTTTACTTGCAGCAGCAGGCGAGGATAACACAGAGTTCACATTTTGGACAGAAGATCAGCAGAACGCATTCTGGGATGCTGTAAACGACGGCGGTGCTGCATTCGCACAGGAGATCGTTGATTACTGCGTAGAGAACGGCGTCAGCGAAGAGGGTGACGTAGCAGGCGCAGCAGCACAGTGGGGCTTTGATGGTCTTGCTGCAGATGCGACCGCTAAGGATTTCTTTATGGCAATCGGTGACAAGTACGGATGGAGCTTCACAGCTATGGAGGCTGAGTCCGCAGGAAGCGCTCTTTCCGATCTGATTCCGGAAGACGTATATGCATACGCTACCGAGGGTGTTGAGACCGGTGATGCAGCAGCAAATATCTCCGGTATCCAGAAGCTGGATGACAAGACCGTACGTGTTGTTCTGACAGAGGTCAGCGCACCGGCACTTCAGACAATGGATATCCAGATTGCACCGCTTCATTATTATGGTGATGAGAGCCAGTACGATTACGATAACAACCAGTTCGGTTTCACAAAGGGTGACCTTTCCGCAATCCGCGAGAAGACGACCGCTCCGCTCGGCGCTGGTCCGTATGTCTTCAAGAGCTACGAGAACAAGACAGTATATCTCGAGGCGAATGAGTCATACTACAAGGGAGCACCGGCTACCAAGGAGCTCCAGTTCAAGGAGACCGCTGAGGCAGATAAGCTTCCGGGTGTTGTTCAGGGTACGGTAGATATTTCTGATCCGTCCATCTCCAAAGAGGTTATGGCGCAGATCTGCTCCGAGAACAGCAACGGTGAGGCATCCGGTGATGTATTAACCACCGCTCTGTATGACAACAATGGTTATGGTTACATCGGAATCAACTCTCAGAATGTCAAGGTTGGCGATGATCCTTCTTCTGAGCAGTCCAAAGATTTAAGAAAAGCAATCGCAACCGTTATTTCCGTATATCGTGACATGGTAATCGATTCTTACTACGGAGACGCTGCATCTGTAATCAACTATCCGATCTCCAATACTTCCTGGGCAGCACCGCAGAAGTCTGATGCAGACTATGAGGTTGCATTCTCCAAGGACGTAGACGGCAACCCGATCTACACAGACGGTATGTCGGATGACGAGAAGTATGCAGCAGCACTTGACGCAGCACTCGGATTCTTCGAGGCAGCTGGTTACACAGTAACAGATGGCAAGTTAACAGCAGCTCCGGCCGGTGCGAAGTTAAGCTATGAGGTAATGATCGGCGGAAGCGGAAAGGGAGATCATCCTTCCTTCGGTATCCTGACCGCAGCATCCGAGGCACTCAAGAGCATCGGATTTGATCTGACAATCAACGACCTGGCTGACGGAACCATCATGTGGGATGCTTTAAACAGCGAGACTGCAGAGATGTGGTGCGCAGCATGGCAGGCAACCTTAGACCCGGATATGTTCCAGATCTATCACAGCGAAGGCGGTAGCGCAAACTACTATGCAATCTACTCTGACGAGTTGGATGAGCTGGTAATGGAGGGAAGAACCAACACTGACCAGGCATACCGTAAGGCAGTTTATAAGGAAGCACTTGACTTTATTGTAGATTACGCTGTAGAGATTCCGGTATATCAGAGACAGAACGCTTCTGTATTCAGTACACAGCGTGTCAATGTGGATTCCATTCCGCAGGATCTGACAACCTTCTATAGCTATCTCAACGAGATTGAGAAGATCCAGATGAACTAAGGATCAGAGTAACTGGCTGATGGTGGAAGGAGAGGGGAGCAGGCTCCCCTCTTCTACAACCTGTGCCATGGTGCATAGGGATTTAAAGGTATTTTGCAAGAGGATGCGTGACGCCTTTTTGCAAAATACCTTTAGCATCAGAAGCAGCGAGGAAAGGAAAAAGAATCATGAAGAAATTTGTTGTTAAGAGAGTATTGCTCTCGATTGTCATACTGTTCTTTGTCTCCATGATCATCTACGCGATCATGCGTTGCATGCCGTCGTCATTCGTGGAGCAGCAGGCACTGACATTGTCACAGAGACCGGGAGCAAAGAGTTATGACGAATGGGTGGCACAGTTAAATGCATCGTACGGTCTGGACACCGGTGTGATCCAGGGATATTTCCGCTGGGCAGCAAAAGCAGTCCGCGGACAGTTCGGTGATTCCTGGTATTTTAACCAGCCGGTACTGACCAAATTCGCAAGCGTTATCTGGTATTCGTTTGCACTGTCACTGGCATCCTTTGTTCTGGAGATCATCATCGCAATTCCGGCAGGTATCGCCGCTGCGAGAAAACAGTATTCTGCAACCGATTATACGATCACCGTTATTGCGCTGGTCGGTATTTCTCTTCCGAGTTTTTTCGTTGCAACACTTTTAAAATGGGTCTTTTCCGTAAAGCTTGGCTGGTTCGACCTCTACGGTATTGTCGGACGTAACTTCCAGAGCCTTTCCTCCGGACGGCAGATTCTGGATATGGCATGGCATCTGGTACTTCCGGTAATCACACTGACGATCGTGAGCATCGGTTCCCTGATGCGTTACACCAGAACCAATATGCTTGAAGTGCTGAATGCGGATTACATCCGTACGGCGCGTGCGAAGGGACTGCCGGAGAAGCGTGTCATTCATTACCACGCATTCCGCAATATCTTAATCCCGATTATCACACTGCTCGGCGGTACACTGCCGGGACTCTTCAGTGGAGCCATGGTAACAGAGACGCTGTTCCAGATCCCGGGTATCGGATATACCTCTTACCAGGCGGTATTACAGGGTGACATTCCGTTTGTTATGTTCTACATGCTGTTTTCCGCAGTGTTGATCTTACTTGGCAACCTGATTGCCGATATTTTATATGCAGTTGTGGACCCGCGTGTCCGCGTGAACTAGAAAGGAGGAGAGAACATGGAGAACGAGAAGAATAATATGAAGCTTGATGACGCGCAGCGTGTCCGCGTACTTTCCCCCGGAATGATGGTTGCAAAGCGGTTTTTCCGCAACAGACTGGCGATTGTAGGACTGGTTATCATTGTCAGTATGTTCCTGTTTGCATTTGTCGGAGGTGCGGTCAATCCGTATTCCCAGAGTGAGGTGTTCTACCGCACGGAAGAGATGAAGAAGGATTATGCCGGCGCGGCAAAAATTGATGAGTTTCAGGTGTTCGTGGCGGACGGTGTGGAGCTTCCGAGCGATGTGTATTCCAAGATGATCCTGGCCGTGACGAAAAATGCACTGGTGTTCGAGACCAGAGATGGACAGACACTGGCACTTGGCAAAATTGATGACGACACATATCACATCTACGCGGCAGAGCAGCAGATGAATCCGCTGGCATTAAAGTCTGAGGAGCATGACGCTGCGGAGGCAGCCGGACAGAACCAGTTTACTTACAACGGCGTGGAGTATGTGTTCGATGCATCCGGTGTGAAAGAGACACTGTACACAACGACAGAGCTTGGTATCGCCTGTCGGAAGTCTGTGACAGCTTTTGATGAAGGCACAACATTTTCTTATGATTTTTACAGCAAGGTGCTGACTGCGATTGCAAACGGCGATAAGAACGTTGAGGCGGACGGCGTGAACTACACGGTTGAAAACGAGGGAAGCGCTGCCATGATTCATACGGCAGACGGTGCGGATTATGCTTATGTATCTGATATGAGCATGAATCCGGTAGCCAGCGGTATCGTGCTGACACCGGCGTTCAAGGAGGCGGCTGAGGCTGCAATGACTGCCGGGGAGGATTCCTTTGAGTATACAGACGAGCAGGGTGAGACCGATACCTACCTGATCAAGGATAAGAACGGTCAGTACACGATCCAGCGCTATCAGGAGACTCGTGTCATCGACAGTTATGCGGCACCGTCTGTAAAGCACTGGTGTGGAACGGACGGCAACGGAATGGATCTTCTGGCGCGTCTGATGTACGGCGGACGAATTTCCCTTATGATCGGATTTGTCGTAGTTATCATTGAGCTTATCATTGGTATCATTGTAGGTGGTATCGCAGGATTTTTCGGCGGATGGGTGGACACACTCCTGATGCGTGTGGTTGATGTTGTTTACTGTATCCCGGCGATTCCGCTGTACCTGATCCTTGGTTCGATCATGGATTACTACAAGGCTTCGGCAAAGACACGTATCTACATGCTGTGTATTGTCATGAGTATCATCGGCTGGGTCAGCATTGCCCGTATTATCCGCGGACAGATCTTGTCCCTGCGAGAGCAGGAGTTCATGACGGCGGCAGAGGCAACCGGTATCCGCGTAAGCCGTAGGATTTTCAGACATCTGATCCCGAATGTTATCCCGCAGCTTGTCGTATTCGCAAGTATGGGAATCGGTGATGTCATTCTTGCCGAGTCCACATTGAGTTTCCTGGGTCTTGGTATCAAGTATCCGGCGGCTTCCTGGGGAAGTATCATCAATGCGGTCAACGACTCTTACGTTATGACGAACTATTTATTCGTGTGGGTTCCGGCAGGCGTCCTGATCCTGCTCACGGTACTTGCATATAACTTTATCGGTGATGGTCTGCGTGATGCATTCGATCCGAAGATGAAACGGTAGGTGACAGGAATGGCATTTAATAATAAGAAGAAAAACGCAAATTATATCTCCGCAAAAGAATCCCGCGCGATTGCGCGGGAGAACCGCAAGATTACGCAGGAGATCGAGAAAAAAAGAAACAGAAAGCATATTCCGGAGGAGGAATATGTGACAAAGATGAAGAATCCGGAGAACTGCGTTGAGTTCGACAACGTTCAGACTTATTTCTTCACGGACATCGGAACGGTCAAGTCTGTCGACGGTGTATCGTTTGATGTGCCGCAGGGCAAGACGGTCGGTATTGTAGGTGAGTCCGGCTGCGGAAAATCCGTGACAAGCCTTTCCCTGATGCAGCTGGTACAGCGCCCATCCGGTCAGACCGTGGGAGGAGAGATCCGCTTTAATACCGGAGATCATGTATACAATGTGGTCAACACCCCGACTTCTGTGATGCAGAAGCTGCGCGGCAACTACATGTCCATGATTTTCCAGGAGCCGATGACCTCCCTGAATCCGGTACTTCGTATCGGCGAGCAGGTGGATGAGGTTATTGCACTTCACAATCCGGACATGACAAAGGATGACGTCAAGACACGTACGATCCAGATGCTTGAAATGGTCGGCATTGCCAACAAGGAAGGCGTATACCGGATGTATCCGCACGAGCTTTCCGGCGGTATGCGCCAGCGAATCATGATCGCCATGGCGCTTGCATGTAATCCGCGTCTGATTATCGCCGATGAGCCTACAACAGCGCTCGATGTGACGATCCAGGCACAGATCCTCGATCTGCTCCGCGGACTCAAGGATAAGATCAACAGCTCCATCATGCTGATCACACACGATCTGGGTGTGGTTGCAGAGATGGCAGATTACGTGGTCGTTATGTATGCGGGACGTGTCGTGGAAAAAGGAACGGCACGCGAGATTTTCAAAGATCCGAGACACCCGTACACCATCGGACTGATGAAGTCAAAGCCGGTGGTCGGTAAATATACGGAGAAGCTTTACAGCATTCCGGGAAGCGTTCCGAACCCAATTGATATGCCGAACTACTGCTACTTTAAGGATCGCTGCGAGATGTGCGTAGACGGCTGTGAGGGAGCATATCCGGGAATGTACCAGATTTCCCCGACACATTTTGTAAGCTGCTACCGCTGTGCGGCGGAAGCAGTCGGCAAGGAAGGAGACACGAAGAATGAGCAATAACGAAGCGACAAAGACAACCAATCAGAGCGACAATATTCTTGAAGTGTCTCATCTGAAAAAATATTTCCCGATTAAGGGAGGGTTCTTCGGCGGTGCGACAGGCAGTGTGAAGGCGGTCGACGACGTGTCTTTCAACATTAAGCGCGGCACCACCATGGGACTTGTCGGAGAGTCCGGATGTGGAAAGTCCACGACCGGAAGAACGATCTTGCGTCTGATCGAGAAGACAGACGGCGAGATTCTCTTCAATGGCGAGGACATCAGCAAGTACGATAAGAAGCAGCTCCGCGATCTGCGCACAAAGATGCAGATCATTTTCCAGGATCCGTATTCATCCCTGTCTCCGCGTCTCCCGATCGGTGAGATCATCGGTGAGGCAGTGCGTGAGCATGGACTCGTGCCGAAGGAGCAGTTTGATGATTATATTACCAAGGTTATGAAGGACTGTGGATTACAGGAGTATCACAAGGATCGTTATCCGCACGAGTTTTCCGGCGGTCAGAGACAGAGAATCTGTATCGCGCGTGCGCTTGCGCTGAATCCGGAATTCATCGTGTGTGATGAGCCGGTATCTGCCCTGGACGTGTCGATTCAGGCACAGATCATTAACCTGCTTCGCGATCTGCAGAAGGAGAGAGGACTGACCTATCTGTTTATCTCTCACGATCTCTCTGTCGTAGAGCATATTTCTGATACCGTGGGCGTTATGTACCTTGGCGGCATGGTAGAGTCCGGCGAGACGGCCGATATTTTCGGCAACCCGCTGCATCCGTACACGAAAGCGCTGTTTTCCGCGATTCCGATGCCGGATCCGGATGTCAGAAAGGAACGTATCCTTTTGAAGGGCGATATTCCTTCCCCGGCCAATCCGCCTGCAGGATGTAAGTTCCACACCCGCTGCAGTGAGTGCATGGAGATCTGTAAGCACGAGGAGCCGCAGGTCAAGGATGTTGGCAACGGACATAAGGTAAAATGTCATCTCTATGATGAAAAATAGACGGGAGGCTGCCGCTTCAGGCGGACAGCTGGCGTCGAAAGAGATGTACTAGGATAAAAGATCACATCTTTCGATTTCGATGGAAGTGTAGATGGAACATTCGTTGAAAAAAATGCGTGCATTTCTTCCGGCTGAATGTTTGCATCAGATTCCGTGTCTCTTCCACGTTTGGATAATCCGACGGGTGCATGTCCGACACACCGGAGACAATGGGCGGACTTTCTGGTGT
>OGYR01000389.1_pt1 | contig 28750 bp, 24 predicted proteins | sample 1576661 | NCBI WGS metagenome assembly OGYR01 (sample SAMEA3541490, study PRJEB24748) | human gut metagenome | biome: human gut; feature: human-associated habitat; material: faeces | place: China | collected 2012
TTCCTTCGACTTTCCAGCGGTAGCGATAATGAATGCACCTCCAAACAAAATCCATTTTGTTGCAATATTTGGCATAGAAAACGCGGCCGCCCATTTTCAGGACAGCCGCGCAAAAATTCACTCAAAGCCGCAGTCCACTCATAATGAACTGCCTTCAGGTATAGCCCGGGGGATCTTTCCCTCGCAAGGCGAGCGCGGCACAGGCCGTAGCTGCTTTCTTTACCCGGTTATTCTACCACAGGCAGAAAGCGCTGTCAAGCACTTTTTATGCGTTTTGCGGGAAAAATATGACTCAACTCCTTCAGTCGCACTTCGTGCGCCAGCTCCCTCAAGGAGGGAGCCTTTGGCAATACGGTCAGCTTTTCGGCTGCGCCAGAGCCTCCCTCCATGAGAAAGACTTCCCCCGGCCGGGGGAAGATGTCACGCAAGTGACAAAAAGGGGAGCAGTGGCATCGCGCAGCGATGACGGAAGGAGTTTACACCTCGATCAGCCTCCCCAGCTCCAGCGAGTAGATGCCCTTATACGTTACCTTCTTCGGCGCAAAGCGCTTATCGATGGCAAGGGCATAGAGGTTCAGCTGCGGGCGGTAGGCGCTCAGGAAGTCCGCTTCGGTCTTGCGGCGGTCGGTCTTGTAATCCAGCAGTTCCAGATGATCCGGGAACACCAGCACAAGGTCTGCAATGCCCTGCACCAGCACCTGCTCATCCTGCACGGCGGCAGCTTCCTGCGCGGAAGCTCCCTGTGCCGTCAGCACGGCCGACGCGGGCAGCGCCGTGATGAAGGCCAGCTCCCGCAGCACCTTTTCGGCTGCACAGATCTTTGCAAAGGCTTCGCTCTCGGCAAAGCGGCGGATGCGGCCTGCATTGAGTTTTTCCGCAATTTCCGGGGCCACCAGCTGGGTGTCCACCTGCCGCTGGCGCTCTGCAAGGATGGCTTCCTCCAGCGTGCCCGCCGCTTTGGCAGCAGCAAGGAAGGCAAAGTCCGCATGTTCCAGAAAAGCGTGCAGAGCCGTGCCCATCTCGGCGGCAGTCAGGCCGTCTTTGGAGAGGAAAGCAGGCCGTTCCAGCGTGGTCTGTTCGGCCTTGTGCACGATGCTGGTCACGCTGACCTTGGCGGGCACCGCAGCCAGTTTTGCCGCCGGATACCGCCATGCAAAGCCCTCCTGCAGCTGAGCCACCAATGCCGGGTCTGCCGGAACAGGCTCTGCCGCTTCCGGTTCCTGTTCCGGTGTTTCCGGCTCCGGCTGAGCTTCCTGCACCGTGACCATGATCTCGCTTTCCGTAAACACAAAGGGCAGTTCCAGATCTCCTGCCAGCCGCCGCAGCGGCCCGCCGAAGGGATGCACCAGCAGCGCTGCACGCAGCCAGTCGGCAAAGCTGCCCGCCTGCTGGTTCAGCGTTTCTCCCGCGCCCGCAGCAAGGAATGCTGCCGCCTTGGCAAAGGGATTGCCGGTCTTGGTCATGCCCAGCGGCACCGTGAGGATCAGCTTATCCTGTGCACGGGTGAGCGCCACATATAAAAGGCGCATCTGCTCGCTGCGCGTTTCCTGTGCATGGACGCTGGCAAGGGCTGCGTAGGCTGCAGTCTTGTACATGCTCTCGCCCTGTTCCGGGCGCAGACGCAGGCCCGCGCCGTATTCCCGGTGCAGCAGCACCGGCTGGTAAGTGTCGCTCAGGTTGAAGTGCCGGGCCGTGTCGCCCACGAACACCACCGGGAACTGCAGACCCTTGGAGCGATGGATGGTCATAATGGTCACACAGCCAGGCCGCGCACCGCCGGGCACAGTGTCCTGCCCGGTAGAACCGGCCTGCGCCGCCGCGTCGATGGCACGCACCAGCGCCGAGATGCCGTTTGCACCGGTCTGTGCGCAGAAAGCCGCAAAGCGCCGGGCATCTTCCCGGCGGTGTGCACCGTTTTCCAGTACGCCCAGCGCAGCAAGATAGCCGGTGGAGACAAAGATCTCTTCCAGCAGCTGTTCTGCCGGGGCACTGCGGGCCATGCGCCGCAGTGCGGTGAGTCGGTCATAAAAGTCTTTCACCTTTCGGGTGAACGGCGTTTCATCGCCATTCTGCACCACCTGCAGCACTGCGCCGTACAGACTCATGCGGGAAGCCCTTTTGCCCGTTTCCTTCGCGCCCTGTTCCTCCTGCGCCTTTTTCTGCATTGCGGCGCTCTGGGCACGCAGGCGTACAAGGTCGTCGTCCGTAAAGCCGAACATCGGCCCCAGCATGGCGGCGGCAAGGTAGATATCCTGTGCCGGGTTGTCGATGACCTTCAAAAGCGAGATCAGCGGCCGGATGTGCGCTGCTTCCATCAAGTTTTCGCGCGCATCCGCATACACCGGGATGCCCCGGGCCGTGAGCGCTTCCTCATAAGCGAGGAAGTCGCCGCGCGCCGCCAGCAGGATGCAGCAATCCTCGTACTGCACCGGGCGGGTGGAGCTGCCGTCCCGCACTGGTTCGCCGTTTTTCACCAGTTCTTCAACGCGCTGGGCGATCCACGCCGCGTCGGTCTCAGCGGTGTCGTCGGGCAGGAAGTGCGCTTCCACGCTGCCGGCGTATTCGCCGGGTGCACCGCACACAAGACGCTGGCCGTCGCCGTAAGCCGTATCGCCCAGCTGGGGGGTCATGAGCTGTTCAAAGATAAAGTTGATGCCTGCCACCACCTGCGGGGCGGAGCGGAAGTTCGCATCCAGCGCCAGCAGAGCGTTTCCGCCTGCCGTACCCTCCTCCGGGCGGGGGCGGGCAGTGCCGCCGGGCAACGGTGCCCATGCGTTCAGCTTAGCCCGGAAGATGCTGGGGTCGGCCTGACGGAAGCGGTAGATGCTCTGCTTCAGGTCGCCCACAAGGAACAGGTCATCCCCCGCCGGGGAAGCAAGGCAGCGGTAAATGGCATCCTGCAAAGCGTTCGTGTCCTGATATTCGTCCACCATCACGGCAGCATAGCTCTGCCGGATGCTCTGGCACAGCGGGGTGCACACGCCATCCGGTGTGCGCAGCAGCCGCAGGGCCTGATGCTCAAAATCGCTGAATTCCAGCAGCTTGCGCTCCTTTTTCTTTGCCGAGAAGCGGGCATCAAAATCCCGCACGGCGGCAAACAGCGCCCGCAGCCGGGGCAGGGCCGCTCTGCGGTCCGCTTCGGCTTCCTCCTCGCTGCAGGAGACAAGCTCCGTAATGTGCTCAAACAGCTTGGCGGCTTCGTCTGCGCGGGTCCTGACCGCCGCCTTATGATCGCCGGTCAGCCGTTTTTTCATGCCCTTGAAGCCGGGTATCTCCTCCATGCCCAGCACATAGGGTGTCAGCTTATCGTACAGCGGTGTCCACTGCCCTGCCGCAGCCAGCCGTTCCACCTCGCCCAGCAGGGCGGCGGCGCTTTCCAGCCGGGAGAGCGGCTCTGCAAATTTATCGTTGACACCAGCCACGGCCTTTGCCTTGGAAGCAGCGGTCTTGCCTTTTTCCTCGGCCTGTGCCTGTGCAAGGACAAAATCTTCCTTACAGTCTGCCAGTGCTGCCGTCAGCAGTTCCCGCGCGGCCTTTGCGCAGCGGGCCGCTTCCGCCAGCAGCAGGTCATGCCAGCAGGTAAAAGCAAAGCCGTTTTCCCGCTGCCATGGAGCCAGATATTCGTCCAGCCTGCGGTCGTAGTCCGGCAGAGCGCGCAGAAAATCGTACACATGCAGGATGGTATTGCCTGCGGCCTGATCGGTGCGGCCCTTGCCGTAAAGGTCGGCAAAGGCGCAGAAGTCCGGGGCGCGGTAGGCATTTTCCAGCGTTTCGGCCAGCGCCGAAGCCCGCAGCACCTCCACGCTGCCGGGGTCTGCCGGGGCAAAATCCGGCGGGATGTCCAGTGCCTGAAAGTGCTTGTGCAGCAGGTCCAGACAGAACGCATCAATGGTACAGATGGGCGCACGCTGCAAAAGCATCCGCTGGCGGCGCAGGCTCGTGTTGTGGGGCTGCTGCTGGCTGAGCCGCAGCAGTGCCTGCCCGATGCGGGCCCGCAGCTCTGCCGCCGCCGCACTGGTAAAGGTGACGATGAGCAGTTTGTCCGCATCCACCGGGTGGTCCGGATCGGTGATGAGCCGCACGGCGCGTTCGGTCAGCACGGCCGTTTTGCCGCTGCCCGCCGCTGCGCTCACCAGCAGCGCACCACCCCGGTCCTCAATAGCAGCCCGCTGGGCCGGGGTCCATTTGGGTTCACTCATGCCTGCTCACCTTCCTTCTCGTTCTCAGTCTCTTCCGGTTCAAAGGGTTTGGCCGGGGCTTCCAGTGCCCGCTCGCCGATGCCGGTCTCGTGGCAGCAGATAAAGCTGTAGTCGCACCAGACGCAGGGGTTCCTGCCCGCCCCGGCCACCAGCGGTTCCGCTTCAATGCGGCCGCTGTAGAGCTGGCTGCCCATCTGCGTTACAAGATCATCCAGATGCAGCTGGATCCGGTTGAGCTTTGCAATATCGGCACGCTTATCCTTCTGGCTGGGGCTGGGTACACCGTTGCGGTAGCCAAAGGGCAGGTAGCGGCCCGTCTCATCCGCATCCATGGCATCGAACACCTTTTGCTCGTCCCTCACAAGGCCGTCCAGCTCGTACTGCACGTCCTGCTGTGCCTGCTGGCGGTTGGTGGTCTTGGGGGCCGGGTCTGCCAGCAGATACAGCACGCCTGCCGGTTCCGCACCGGTAAAGCGGCCGCTCTTATCCCGCGTCAGGCTGAACAGATACAAAAGCATCTGGCAGTCCAGCCCGCAGTATACCTCTTTCAGGTTCAGTTTCTTGGTGCCGGTCTTATAGTCTACCACCCGCACCCAGCGGGTGCCGTTTTCCTCCACCCACTCGTCGGCACGGTCCACCGTGCCCACCAGCTGCACGGTGCGCCCGTCCGAGAGATGATACACCTGCCCGGGCACGGCATCCTCCCCGGAGCCGATGCGCAGCTCACAGGCTGCCGGGTGGAAGCAGGACTGCTTCTGTTCGTCCCGCAGGTAGCACAAAAGGCCGGTCATGCTTTTTTTGAGCCGCGAGAGCAGATAAGCGAACCGGGCTGTATCCTCCGGCAGATAACGCTTTGCATATTCGTCCACCAGCAGGCTGGCAAGCTCTGCCATGGCATCATCGTCCAGCTCCGGAAATGGGGCCAGTCTGGCGCAGGGATTATCCGCATCCGGGTGCGGGTCCAGCGCCATCTGCAGCACCCAGTGCATCAGGGTGCCGCTCTGGTCGGCAGAAAGCTCGGCCCGTCTGCGGGGCTTCAGGCCCAGCACATACTGCAAAAAATAGCCGTAACGGCAGGTATAGTATTTTTCCAGCTGGCTGGGCGAAATGCGCAGCCGCTGCCCCAGCAGGCCGCTCAGCGCGGACAGGTCGTTCACCTGCCGGGGCGGGTTCTCCTCCATGCGGCGCAGCAGAGCAAGGCCCCGGGGTGCATCCGTCTGCGGCAGACGCAGCGCCTCAGTCAGGCTGGCGCGTTCCGTGTCGGTCAGCGGCCAGCCGCCCAACGTATCCAGTGCATCGGCGGGGGTGGCTGCAAGGTCGGGAAGCTCCAGCTCCGGTGCCGCCGGGTGCAGGGCCTCCACGATGGGTTCCAGCGCTGCGCACAGGGTCTTGCCCTGCCCCTTGGGCCAGCTGAGCCACAACCCCTTTGCCGGTGCGGTGAGGGCTTTGTAAACGCACACCTGCTCGCGCACCACGCGGTTCTCAAAGCAGTCCGGCAGATCGATCTGCTTTGCCATCAGAACATCGCGGTCGGCGTGGGTCAGAAGGCCCGTCTCGGACGGTGCACAGGGAAATTCGCCCTCCGCAAGGCCCAGCACGAACACATAGTCCGGCGCGTCCAGACGCATTTTGCCTGCGCTTGCCAGCACCACGGCATCCAGCGTCTGCGGGATGTGCCCAAGGTCCGAAGAGCGCAGCAGCAGGCTGAACAGGTCCTCATATTCTGCAAAGGTCACACCCTGCCCGCCCAGCAGGTGGGCCATCTCGTTGAGCAGCTGCATCACCACGTTCCACTCGCGGGCCGCTTCCTCTGCCGCCGGGATGCCCCGGGCAGTGCGGACGGCTTCCACCAGCGCTGCCTGCTGCTCTTCTGCACCCAGCTTTTTCAGGCAGAAATACAGTTCCCGGCTGATTTGTTCGGCGCTGCCGCCCCGCACCTTGCTGCGCAGTTCGTCCACGGCTGTTACCAGCAGCTGGCGGGCAGTCTCGGCATCCTCCAGCGTTTTTGCATCCTCATCGGACAGTTCATTTTCGCCGAAGCCCTTGGGGCTTTTCTCAAATTTTGTGCGCCATGCCGCCGCATTGGGTGACCAGGTATAGGCATAGTTTTCCAGCGCGCAGACCTGCGGCTCGGTCAGAGCGCACAGGCCGGTCTTGGCAAGAATGGTCAGGTTTTCGGTCATATCCGCACCGCGCAGCAGTGCCAGCAGTGCACGCACCGCCGTAGCCGGGGCGCTGAATTCCGGGGTGGTGGGTTCATCGCAGTAAAGCGGGATATCTGCCATGCGGAACTCGTACCGGATGGCCGCACGGTAATCCGGGATATTGCGGCAGACCACGGCCATTTTGCCGCAGCGCACGCCCTGCCGCATCAGGCGGCGGATGGCCGCAGCGGTGCAGCGGGCTTCCTCTTCCCGGCTGGCAGCGGCAAACAGCCGCACCTCCGGCGCAGCGGGCGGCACCTCACAGGTGCCAGTCTCCAAAAGCTCTGTCACAGCCGCAAGGCCGGGTGCATCCTTATGGCGCAGGTCGCGGCGCAGCAGCTCCGGCACTGCCGCATCAGCACCGTTTTTGCGGGCCAGCTGCCGCAGCTGTGCGGCCACCTGCTTTGCGCCGGAAAAAAGCCCCATATCCCCCGGCACCATGGGCGCACCGTCGTCGCACAGGGCCACCGTGACGGTGGGCAGCGCCGCCAGCATCGCGCCCATCAGCCGCTTTTTGGGTGCGTTGAAGGTATCGAACTCGTCAATGAACACTTCCCGCTCCCGCAGAAAGTCCGGCAGTTCGCCCCGGGCAAGAGCGGCTTCCAGCCGGTCAGCCGCCAGCTCCAGCCGGTCGGCGGGGTCCATGCCGGTGCCCGCCAGCAGCGTTTCGTACCCCTGAAAGATCAGTGCCAGCTCGCTCAGCTTGCCGCTTTCCGGCCCGCAGTCCGGCGCAAGCTCTGCCAGCTGTGCGCCGGAAAGACCGGCACTTTTCAGCTCGTCGATGGTCTGGGCCGCCATCTGGCAGAAGGCCGCACTGCGGCGGTGGCGGTAGTAGTAGTGCACATGATCCTGCAGCTCTTCCAGCGCGCGGCGCACCAGCACGGCGCGGCCCGCGTCCGAAAGGGTCTGCACCGCCGCGCCGCCCTCGGCAGAGAGGATGCGCTCTGCAAGGCTCGTGAAGGAAAAGCTTTCCACCATGCCGGAAAGAGCATCGCCCAGCTCCCGGTAGATGCGGCCCTCCGTGCTGGAAGTGAACTGTTCCGGCACCAGAAGGATGCTGCGCCGGCCCTGTTCGGCCCGGGCCTTGATGCGGGAATAGAGCAGGGTGGTCTTGCCGCTGCCGGAGCCGCCTAAAACCAGTTTGAGCATGGGGCACTTCCTCCTAAAAAAACGATCTGTGTTTATTGTAACACGAAAATCCTCTCAAAAAAAGTGTGATTCTCTACCTTTTAGCCTGCAGCTGTGGTACACTTGGACCGACAAACTTTTCCACACAAGAGAGGAAGCCTGTATGAAAATTTTAGCTGTTGACTACGGCGACAGCCGCACCGGCCTTGCCACCTGTGACCGCACCGAGTTCCTTACAACGGCCATCACCCCGCAGATCACCCTGAAAGCCCGCAACAAGGTGGCGGCACGGGTGTGCGAAGTGGCCAAGGAGATCGGAGCCGAGCTGATCGTGATCGGCCTGCCGCTGAACATGGATGGTACCGAGGGCGAACGTGCCATCAAGAGCCGCAAGCTGGCAAAGACGGTCGAGATCTGGAGCGGCCTGCCGGTGCGCATGTGGGACGAGCGCCAGACCACCTGCGCCGCCGCCGACATTCTGGACGAGAGCGGCACGTTTGGCACAAAGCGCAAGGAGATCCTGGATTCGGTCAGCGCCACCGTCATTCTGGACGATTATCTTGCATGGCGGAAGAAACATCCGGGGGAGATATAAGAAAAAGGACACCTGACGGTGTCCTTTTTCTTATTCGTACTGCGTAATGCTCACGCTGTTGATGGTGATGTCCTCACGGGGCTTCTGGATTTCGTCCACGGCGGTCTGGCCGATGGCATCCACCACGTCCATGCCCTCGTACACCTGCCCCAGCACGGTATCGGTGTAGTCAAGATAAGGCGCGCCGCCGGCGGTCTGATAGGCCGAAACCACCTCCGCGCGGTAGCCCGCGCTGTTCATCTGGTCCACAAGCTCCTGCGTCACCGACTGGTCTCCCGGCAGCGTCTGCATCACGTAAAAAACGCTGGCGCACTCGCCGGAAGCATCCGTGCCCATGCACAGAGCACCGGAATAATGGTGCAGGCTGTCGGTGGTCTCAGCCGGGTAGCGGCTGCCGTTCCAGATGGTACTGCCCCTGCCGTCGGCCCCCTGCCCGGCTTCCACCACAAAGCCGCTCTCCACGCGGGAGAAGGTCAGGCCGTTGTAGTAGCCTGCCTGCACAAGGCCTGCAAAGTTATCATAGGCCTGCGGGGCCTTGTCCGGGAAAAGCACCGCCTTGAACACGCCTGCCGAGGTATCGAACACCGCAATGGTGTCCCCCGCCGCAGGGTGGGCAAACTGCAGCTCTGCCGATTCCACTGCCGGGCGGTCGATCTTCTGGACTGTACTGCCGCCGCTGCCTTTGCCAAAGTGCAGAAAGCTCCCGGCACTGCAGCCCGTCAGCACCAGCGCCGCTGCCAGCACAAACGCCGCCCATCTTTTTTTATGCATCATTTCCGCCCACGCTCCATACTCTATAGTAACCTGCACGGCACACCGTGCACAGAAGATTCAGAGGATAGTATATCATATTCTGCCGCAGAGTGCGAGAGCAAATGCGTGAAAATTTGCTGCACAATTTCTGTGCGAAAAAGCATCTTGACGAGCAGGCAAAAAAACGCTACACTATATGCAGGCCAAGCGGGCGGCACACAAACAGCCCGTTTTATGACACGATACAGGAGACAATATCTATGTCTGACGAAATCAAGAACCCTAATACCGAAGAAGATCAGCCCGACCTGATGACCCTGGAGGATGAGGACGGCAACGAGATCACGTTTGAGGTGATCGATGCGCTGGACTACAAGGGCGTGCATTATCTGGCTGCTGTGGAATACGCCGAGACCGAGGAAGAAGCTGAGAATGCTCAGCTGGTCATTCTGAGCGTTGGCGAGGATGATGAAGGCGAATATCTGGATGTTGTGGACGACGACGAGCTGCTGCTGGAGCTGGGCAAGCTGTTTGAAGAGCGCCTGAGCGACGAGTACGACATCGAAGAATAATTCCAGACAAATTACCCGGCAAAACTTCCTGCCCGGCTCGATTTGTTGCGGTTTATATGATCCTACTAATCATTCAACGGGAGCCCGGAGTTCTCCGGTGGATTGCAGACCTCCCCGCCATGGGTCGACCATGGAGGCTCGATGAGGAAGCGTGATTCCGGAGACAGGGCACCCACCTGTCCGTAAGGGTAGGTTTGATTGACCGCAGACGACCGGGCGGGATCTTTTTATAGCAATCCATCCACCTCTGTCCTCTGCACTTTCTGCAGAGATGCAGTGTGTGGATTTTTTATTATCTTGAAAGGATGTGCATTGCGGCATGAAGTCAGAACATCTGGTGGGCACTTCCATTCCCCGCTTTACCTTTGATACCCCCACCACACCGGGCAATGATTTTTACAAGCTGTGCGAAGGGGAGCACCCTCTGGTCATGATCTTCCTGCCTGCCTTCGACCACCCTGTCACCCGGGAATACCTGACCCGCTACCTGCAGACCCTGCCCAGACTGCGCGGCGTGCGGCTGGCCTGCGTGGTGCGTTCCTCTCCCCGCATGGTGGCAAAAGCCACGCAGGGGGCCGAGTTTCCCTTCACCCTCATCTGCGACGCGCCGGGGGTGCTGTACGGCTATCTGGGCGTAGAGCAGGCCCGGGGCATCCTGAGCTGGAGCTTTGCGGCCCAGCGCATCTACAAAGCGGCCAAAGAGCAGGGCTACCGCTACAACAGCAATGCTCCGCAGCAGCTGCCGCTGACGCTGGTGGTGGGCCACATGGGTAAGATCCTGTTTACCCACTCCGGCCGCAGCCAGACCGACCTGCCGGAGGACTGCGCCGCCATCCGCGAGATCACCCGCGAGGTGGTGCGCACCATGGCCGAGGACCAGCGGCGTGCACACCCCCACTGCTCCGACGAGACGCTCACCCTGCCGGATCTGGTAGGCTGGGATGATCTTGACGGAAGCAGTAATTGAGTCAACAAGCAAAAGCACCTGTCATTGACCCTCTCAGGCGCTGACGCGCCAGCTCTCCCGAAGGGAGAGCTTTTTTACTTCTGGGGGACAGGCACAATAAAGCTCCCCCTTTCGGGGGAGCTGGCAATGCCGCAGGCATTGACTGAGAGGGTCATTCATCCGTTTCGTCCGCAAACAGCCCCGGGATGCCGCACAGGGCTGCAATGCCCACCAGCGTGAACACAATGCGCGACCAGATGGATGCGCTGCCGCCCAGCAGCCAGCCCACAAAATCGAATTGGAACAGCCCCACAAGGCCCCAGTTGATGCCGCCCACGATCATTAAGATCAGGCAGATTTTATAAAAGGTCTGCACAAAAAAGACCTCCTTCCCTTGCGGGCAGTATGCCCCGTGGAAAGGAGGTCTATGCATTTTTATCGGCTCACCCGTGCGCCGCCGCGGTCAGGCTGCGCCACGTACACCTGCTTCCAGCGCCGCTTTGCGGCCTGTGCAGCAGCCCGTGCGGCCCCTTCGTCCCGGAATATGCCGAACACCGCCGCACCGCTGCCGGTCATCAGGGCGGTGACAGCGCCATGCTCCCGCAGCAGGGCCTTGATGGCCCCGGTATCCTTTGCTCCGCTGCACTCTTCCAGCGCATTGCCGGCGGCGGCACAAAGGGCATCCAGATCTCCGGCACGGATGGCGGCTTCCTGTGCTCCGCAGTCCGGGTGGACGCTGCTGCCCACCCGGTCATAGGCCGCAAAGGCCTCCGGGGTGGAAACGCCGTAGTCCGGCATCACCACCGTGAACCAGCACTCCGGCACCGGCGGCACCGCCTTGAGAAAATCGCCCACACCCTGCACCCGGCAGGTGCCGCCCATCAGGGCAAAGGGCACATCCGCACCAATCTTTGCGCCCAGCGCGCATAGCTCACTCATGGAAAGGTGCGCACCGTACAGCTCGTTCATGCCCACCAGAACAGCGGCAGCATCGGCACTGCCGCCCGCCATGCCCGCCCGCACCGGGGTATTTTTATAGATGGTGATGTCCACGCCCGCCAGAAGGCCGGTGTAGTCAAAAAAGGCCAGCGCTGCCTTGATGGCAGTGTTTTTGTTATTGGGGGCCACCAGACTGCCCGGCAGACGCAGGTTCAGGTAGGGGCTGCGGCGCAGCACCACCCGCTCGTAGAGGGTGATGGCCTGCATGGTCATGTCCAGATCATGGTAGCCGCCCGGCAGAAGGCCCACCACATCCAGCGCCAGATTGAGCTTTGCGGGGGCCAGAACGGTCACGCAGTTCAGCCTTGCCATTTGTTCCTCCTCAGATGCCGTGATAGATGCCGTTTTCCTGCAGGAATTCCCGGATGCGCCGGAGCGCTTCCTTCAGATGCTCCACGCTGTAGGCGTAGGAAATGCGGGCGTAGCCTTCGCCGGATGCGCCAAAGGCGTCGCCGGGGATAATAGCCACATGCTTCTGTTCCAGCAGCTTCGTGCAGAAATCCTGACTGCTCATGCCCGTGCTCTTGATACAGGGGAAGGCGTAGAACGCGCCGCGCGGTTCAAAGCAGGTCAGTCCCATATCGTTGAAGGACTTCACCACAAGGCGGCGGCGCATATTGTACTCGTCGCGCATGCGGTCGATCTCGCCATCGCACTCCTTCAGAGCAGTGATGGCGGCGTACTGGCTGGTGGTGGGGGCACTCATGATAGCACTCTGGTGGATCTTGGTCATGATCCGGATGATGGGTGCCGGGCCGCAGGCATAGCCCAGACGCCAGCCGGTCATGGCGTAGGTCTTGGAGAAGCCGTTCACCACGATGGTGCGCTCTGCCATATCGGGCAGGGTGGCAATGGAAACATGAGGCCGCAGGCCATAGTTCAGCTCTGCATAAATTTCATCGGAGAGCACCATGATGTTGGTACCGCGCAGCACCTCAGCTACAGCTTCCAGATCCTCGCGTTCCATCACCGCACCGGTGGGGTTGTTGGGAAACGGCATGATGAGCAGCTTTGTCTTGGGGGTGATGGCTGCTTTCAGCGCATCGGCACGCAGGCGGAACTCGTCCTCCTGACGGCAGGCCACATGCACCGGCACACCGCCGGACAGGGTGGTGATGGGCTCGTAGCACACAAAGCAGGGCTCCGGGATGATGACCTCGTCCCCGGGCTGCACCAGCGTGCGGATGCACATATCAATGGCTTCGCTGCCGCCCACCGTGATGAGCACCTCGTGCAGCGGGTCGTAGTGCAGGCCCATGCGGCGCTCCAGATACTTTGCCACCTCGGCGCGCAGCTCCTTCAGGCCTGCGTTGGAGGTGTAGCGGGTGCGGCCATGCTCCAGACTTTCGATGCCGGCTTCGCGCACGGCCCACGGCGTTTTAAAGTCCGGCTCGCCCACGCCCAGACTGATGCACTCGGGCATTTCGGCAGCCAGATCGAAAAATTTGCGGATGCCGGAGGGGCGCATGGCCTCAGCGGCAGGCGCGATCAGTTTATCGTAGTCCATCACAGCACCGTGCACTCTCTTTCATCGATTTCTTCGTCCTGATACAGGCGGCCCTCTTTTTTATAGGTGCGCAGCACAAAATGGGTGGCGGTGGACAGCACATCGTCCAGCGGAGAAAGGCGCTTTGCCACGAACAGAGCGATCTCCTGGAAGGTCTGGCCCTTGATCACCAGCTGCAGGTCGTAGCCGCCGCTCATCAGCAGCACGCTCTCCACCTCGTCAAAGGCGGCAATGGTGGCTGCGATCTCGTCAAAGCCGCGGCTCTTCTTGGGGCTGACGTTCAGCTCGATGACGGCCTCCACACGGTTGACCCCGGCCTTTTCCCAGTCCACAAGGGTCTTGTAGCCCTTGATGATGCCCTGCGCCCGGGCCAGATCGATCATGGCCGCCACCTCGGCGGGGGATTTATTCAGCATCGTGGCGATATCCTCAATGGGCAGCCGCGCGTTGTCTTCCAGGATCTTCAAAAGCTGTTCCATAGTATTTTGCTCCTTCTCAGCCCGTAATCGGGAAATAAATTATCTATAAGTATAGCACAAGCTGTAAAAGATTGCACCCAATTTTTGGGATAGAATGTCTTTTTCCCCTCGTGTCTGTTCTTTTTTACAAAAAGTGTGTTCAAATTTTGCCAAATCTGCTATACTGGAAGAGTAAGAGTGTGCCGGAACGCTTGCGGCACCGTTCATCAAAAGGAAAACGAGGGTGGAAACGATGAAAGCATTCATTACCGTCATTGGTCACGATACCGTGGGCGTTGTTGCCAAGGTCGCTGGTCTGTGCACCGAACTGAACATCAATATCGAGGACGTGACCCAGAGCATCCTGCAGGGCATGTTCGCCATGATCATGCTGGTGGATATCAGCAACTGCAATGTGGGCCACGAAGAGCTGCACAAGCGCTGCGATGCACTGGCCGCCGAGATGGGCATGCAGATCAATGTTACCCGTCAGGAAGTTTTTGATGCCATGCACACCATCTGATGGAGGGAGTACACAGCTATGAGTATGTTTAATACCGGTGACATTCTCGAGACCATCGAGATGTTCACTCAGGACAATCTGGACGTGCGCACCGTCACCATGGGCATCAGTCTGCTGGACTGCATCGACCCGGACCCGAAGAAGGCGTGCGAGAACATCTATAACAAGATCACCACCAAGGCCGCAAACCTTGTGCCCACGGTGGAACATATCAGTGCCGAGTACGGTATTCCCATCATCAACAAACGCATCAGTGTCACACCCATCGCCATGCTGCTGGGTGCCTGCCCGGATGCCGACCCTGTGGAGTTTGCAAAAACTCTGGATGCCGCCGGTAAAAAGGTGGGTGTAAACTTTGTGGGCGGCTACAGTGCTCTGGTGCACAAGGGCTTTTCTGCCGGTGACCGCCGCCTGATCGAGTCCATTCCCCGCGCACTGGCCGAGACCGACATCGTGTGCAGCTCGGTGAACATCGGTGCCACCAAGGCAGGACTGAATATGGATGCCGTCAAGCTCATGGGCGAGGCCGTCAAGAAGGCCAGTGAGCTGACGGCTGATCGTCAGTGCATCGGTGCCGCAAAGCTGGTGGTATTCTGCAACGCACCGGAGGACAACCCCTTCATGGCCGGTGCATTCCACGGCCCCGGCGAGCCGGATTGTGAGATCCACGTGGGCGTTTCCGGTCCCGGCGCTGTGCGCGCCGCACTGGCCCGCCTGCCCAAGGATGCCCCCATCGACGAGGTGGCAGAGCTGGTCAAGCGCACCGCCTTCAAGATCACCCGCGTGGGCCAGCTGGTGGCCAATCTGGCTTCTCAGGCACTGGGTGTGCCCGCCGGCATCATCGACCTGTCGCTGGCACCTACCCCCGCCATCGGCGACAGTGTGGCCAACATTCTGGAAGAGATGGGCCTTGAGACCTGCGGCTGCTGCGGCACCACCGCCTGCCTCGCCCTGCTGAACGATGCCGTGAAAAAGGGCGGCGTGATGGCCTCCAACCATGTAGGCGGTCTGTCCGGTGCCTTCATCCCGGTCAGCGAGGATGCCGGCATGATCCACGCCGCCGAGACCGGATGCCTGACCATTGAAAAGCTGGAAGCCATGACCGCCGTCTGCTCGGTGGGCATCGATATGGTCATCATCCCGGGCGACACCACCCCGGCCGTCATCAGCGCCCTGATCGCCGACGAAGCCGCCATCGGCATGGTGAACAGCAAGACCACCGCCGTGCGCGTGATCCCTGCCATTGGCCGCAAGGCCGGCGAGGTGCTGGACTTTGGCGGTCTGCTGGGCTATGGCCCCATCATGGCCGTGAACCAGCACGACCCGTCCGTGTTCATCAACCGCGGCGGCCGCCTGCCTGCCCCCATGCAGTCGCTGAAGAACTGAAGGACCCTCTCAGTCATCTCGCATACGCTCGATGCCAGCTCCCCCGAAAGGGGGAGCTTTTTTCAAACCGAAAGCAGGTGTTTCCTATGAAACCGAACATCGTTCCCAAAAATGGCGATATGCTGCCTCGTGCACGCGAGCTGCGCCGCGAAATGACGCCGCAGGAAAGAAAGCTATGGTATCAGTTTTTGCGCCGCTACCCGGTAAAAATTTATAAGCAGCGCATCATTGAATCTTTTATTGCTGATTTCTACTGTTCTCGCGCACAACTGGTCATCGAATTGGATGGAGCACAACACACCACCGAACAAGGGCTTCTGTATGACCGTGAACGAAGCAGCATCTTTTCGCAGTACGGCTTGGATGTTCTTCGTTTTTCCAATTATGAAGTGGATCTTCAGTTTGAAGCAGTCTGTGAAAAAATCCATCAGACGATTCAATCTCGCCTTTGAAGCTGCACTTTCCCGGTATATGCACAAAAGCTCCCCCCTCGGGGGAGCTGGCATTGCGCAGCAATGTCTGAGAGGGTTCGTTCTTTCCTGAATAAAACCTTTTCAACAGGCCCATCCTCTGGATAACATTTCCAGAAGAAGGGTCTGTTTTTATGTTATCCAGAATGCTTACACGTTCTCAGATGGCTCTGCTCTGCCTTGGCCTGTTTCTCGCCCTTGCTCTGTGCGGCGCATGGCAGGCATTTGCATGGGGCCGCACCCAGCTGGACACCGGGGCGCTGGTGTGCGCCGACACCCTGCGCCTGCACATCCGGGCTGAGAGCGATTCCATTGCCAGCCAGAGCGCAAAGCTCCATGTGCGGGATGCCGTGCTTGCCTATCTGGACACCGCCTGCCCGGCACGGAGCAAACCGGAAGCGATCGCCTGGGCGGCGCAGCATCTGTTTGAGCTGCAGCTCACGGCCCGGCACGCACTGGCACAGCTGGGCATCCGCACACCGGTGCGGGTGCAGCTGGTAAATATGTACTTTGCCACCCGGCGCTATGGTTCCGGCACTCTTCCCGCCGGGCGGTACGACGCTTTGCGCATCGATCTCGGTGCCGGAAAAGGCCGCAACTGGTGGTGCGTGCTCTACCCGGGCCTGTGCCGCTCTGCCTGCGGCAGCTATGCCCAGCCTGCCGAAAACGACCTCGTCTGCGGGGAGTACATCCTGCGCTTCAAAGTGGTGGAGTGGGTACAGCAGCGCACCGCCCGCCGGGAGGACGTGGTGCTGCTTGGGTAACGCCCGGCGCTTTCGCCGCATAGCATAGGGCGAAAGGAGCGTGTGATCATTATGGCGATCCCTGCTTATTATTCCCTGCTCCAGCGCGGCTCCTCCGGGCCGGACGTAGCTCTTGTGCAGACCTGGCTCAACGGTGTGCGCGACGCCTGCACATGGTACAGCGAGCTGAAGGCCGATGGAAAATTCGGCATTTCCACCGAGAACGCCGTGAAGGAATTCCAGCTGAAAAACAAGATGAATGTGGACGGCAAGGTGGGCGCGAACACATGGAACGTGCTCTACACCCGCTACACGGCCAAGCACGGCCTGCATGTGCCCTACCCCGGCATTGCCCTGCGCAGCGGCTCTTCCGGCGGCACAGTGCGTCTGGTGCAGCAGAAGCTCAACTCTCTGGGTGAGCGGCTGACCGCCGACGGCAGGTTCGGCGCGGCAACGGCAGCGGCTGTGCAGCGGTTCCAGCGCCGCAACGGACTTACCGCCGACGGCGTGGTCGGCGAAGGAACATGGGAGAAGATGTTCTGATTTAAGGGAAGCGAACTCCTTCCGTCACGGCTTGCGCCGTGCCATCTCCCTCAAAGAGGGAGCTGGCATCGCGCAGCGATGACTGGGGGAGTTTTTCTTGCCCCCACCCCCGCCCTGCTGTATAATAAAGAAAACTCTGAAAAGGCGGTGTTTCCGTTTGCGTTTTCTGCATCTTTCCGACCTGCATCTGGGCAAGCGGGTGTGCGAGTTCTCCATGCTGGACGACCAGCGGTATATTTTAGAAGAGATCCTCTCCCTGCTGGACAGCACACCCGTGGACGGCGTGCTGCTGGCGGGCGACCTTTACGATAAGCCCGTTCCCCCTGCCGAAGCCGTGCGCCTGCTGGACTGGTTCCTCACCCAGCTGGCCGAACGCAGGCTGCCGGTGTTCGCCATCAGCGGCAATCACGACTCCGCCGACCGCATCGCCTTCGGCTCTGCCCTGCTGCAAAGCAGCCGGGTCTACGTCAGCCCGGTGTTCTCCGGTGCGCCGGTGCCCATTCCCCTCACCGACGAATACGGCACGCTGGATGTGTACCTTCTGCCCTTTTTGAAGCCCGCCATGGTGCGGCATGTCTGGCCGGACGAGCCTGTGGAGAGCTACAACGATGCCCTTGCCTGCGTGCTGCGCCACTGCCCGCTGGACCCGGCCCACCGCAGCGTGCTGGTGGCCCACCAGTTCGCAGCCGGTGCCGCCTGCTGTGAGAGCGAGGAAGTCTCGGTGGGCGGTGTGGACAGCGTGGATGCCAGCCTGTTCGATGCCTTTGACTACGTGGCGCTGGGCCACCTGCACAGCCCCCAGAAGGTGGGCCGCGATGCCGTGCGCTATTGCGGCACCCCGCTGAAATACTCCTTTTCGGAAGCAGGCCAGCACAAGAGCGCCACCTTTGTGGAGTTCGGTCTCAAGGGCGAAGTTTCCATCACCACCGCGCCGCTTACCCCGAAGCACGACCTGCGGGAAGTGCGCGGCAGCTACATGGAGCTGACCGACCGCCGCAATTACGACGGCACTGCGGTGGACGACTACCTGCACATTACCCTGACCGATGAGCAGGACGTGCCGGACGCACTGGCCCGCCTGCGGGTGATCTACCCGAACCTGATGCGGTTGGACTACGATAACCTCCGCACCCGGGAAGATCAGGAGATCACCGCACCGGAGCGCGCCGAGAGCATCACCCCGCTGGAACACTTCTCGGCGTTCTACCAGCTGCAGAACAATCAGCCGCTGACGGCGGAGCAGGCAGCATTCTGCCAGCAGCTCATTGAGGAGATCTGGAAGGAGGGCGAGGACGCATGAGACCGCTCAAGCTGACCCTTTCGGCCTTTGGCCCCTATGCGGGCGAGACCGCGCTGGAACTGGAAAAACTGGGAAAAGGCGGTCTGTACCTTGTCACCGGCGATACCGGCGCAGGCAAGACCACCCTGTTCGATGCCATTACATACGCCCTGTACGATCATTCCAGCGGCGGCGTGCGCGAGGGCGCCATGCTGCGCTGCAAATATGCTGATCTTAAAACGCCCACCTTTGTGGAGCTTGAATTTGAGGTGAACGGCCAGCGCTATACCGTGCGCCGCAACCCGGAGTACCAGCGACCCAAAAACCGCGGCGAGGGCATGACCACCGAGAAAGCGGATGCCACCCTCACCTATTCCGATGGCCGTCCGCCGGTGACCAAAGCCAAGGATGTGACTGCCGCCGTGCAGGAGATCATCGGGCTGGACTACAGCCAGTTCTGCCAGATCGCCATGATCGCGCAGGGTCAGTTCACAAAGCTGCTCAACGCTTCCACCGAGGAGCGCAGCCGCATTTTCCGCAAGCTGTTCCGCACCCAGCGCTATGCCCGGCTGCAGGAGCGCCTGCAGGCCGAAAGCGCCGCCCTCAGCCAGCAGCGCACCACCCAGAATGCAAAGCTGGACAGTCTGCTCTCCGGCATCCGTTTTTCTCCCGACGACCCGGATGCCGATGCCCTTGCCGCACTGAACGCCCAGACCGAGCCGGAGACGGCCCTTGCCCTGCTGGAAGGTCTGCTGGCCCGCCAGCAGGCCGCGCAGGAGACCGTTGCTGCTGCCCTCAAGGACACCGAAGCCAAGCTGGACGAAGTACAACGTCAGCTGGGTGCCGCCCAGCAGGCCCGACAGCTGGCCGCACAGCTGGCCGCAAAGCAGGCAGAGCTTACCGCTGCCCTGCCTGTGCTGGAAGCTGCCCGTGCCGAGAGCGCCCGCCACGCAGGCGATGCCGCCCAGCTGGATGTTCTTGCCGGCCAGGTGACGCAGGCACAGACGGCCCTTGCCGCCTACAATGAGCTGGATGCCCTGTGCCATCAGCAGCAGGCCGCGCGGGATGCTGCCCAGCTGGCCGCTGCCAAGGCAAAAGCGAAACGCACCCAGCTGACCGCACTGGACACAGCGCTGGCCGCTGCTGAAAAGGAGCTGACCGCGCTGGAAGATGCTCCCACCCGGCTGCTGGCCTTGCAGAACCGGGAAAAGGAGCTGGCCCAGCGCAGCACCGCCCTTACCACCCTGAACCAGCGGCTTGCCGCCTGCCAGCAGCAGGCACAAAAGGCCCACCGTGCGCAGGATGCCTACCGCACTGCCGCCGAAGCCAAGGCGCAGGCGCACACCCGCCGGGATGCACTGGACCGGGCATTTCTGGACGCACAGGCCGGACTGCTGGCGCAGGCGCTGGCCGAGGGTGCGCCCTGCCCCGTGTGCGGCAGCGTCCACCACCCGGCCAAGGCCCAGCTGCCCCGCACCGCCCCCACGCAGGCGCAGGTGGATGCCGCCAAGCAGGAAGCCGAAAAGGCCGATGCACTGGCCCAGACTGCCAGCACTGCCGCACAGAGCGCCCTTGCCGCAGCCGACGAAGCCCGCCGCTCCCTGCGCCGGGATGCTGAGAGCCTATTGCCAGAGCGCTTCACCTCCCCGGATGGGACGGTGCAGCTGACCTTCAAGGGGATGAACGCTGTCCTGACGGAAGAAGCCTGTGCCCTGCACGCAGCACAGGCCGAGTGTGTCGCCGCGCTTCGGCAGGCCGAAGCAGACTGCGCCCGCCGCACCGCATTGGAGGCCGACCGTCAGGCAAAAAGCCGCCAGCGCCCGGCACTGGAACAGGCCGCCGCTGAAGCTGACAGCACCGCCGCCGCGCAGACTGCACAGGCCGATGCACTGGAACAGCAGATCGCCGGGCAGCGCTCTGCCCTGCCCTACCCCCAGCGAGCCGAAGCACAGGCTGCGCTGGATGCACTGGAAGCCCGCCGCACCGTTCTGCGCACCGGCATGGAGCGGGCTCAGCATTCCCTCAAACAGGCAGAGCAGGCCTATGCCGCCGCGCAGGCCGCCGTGGATGCCCTGCAGGCGCAGCAGACCGCCGCAGCACAGGCCGTGCCCGCACAGCCGCTGGAAGAGTTGCAGGCCCGGCAGACCCGGCTCACCGCTGCCCGGAGCACCCTGCGCGAGCAGGAACAGCAGCTGGCAGCACAGCTGCTGCCCAACTGCGCTGCGGCAGAAAAATACCGCGCAGCCGCTGCCGCCCGCACCCAGCTGGAACAGCGCTGGCAGTGGGTGAGCGCCCTTGCCGCCACGGCAGGCGGCACCCTGACCAGCAAGCAGAAGATCAAATTGGAAGCCTACATCCAGATGAACTATCTGGACCGCATCCTGCGCCACGCCAACACCCGCCTGATGCAGATGACCGCCGGGCAGTACGAGCTGGAGCGCATTGGTGCCGAGAACCAGCGCAGCCAGTCCGGCTTGGACCTTGGCATCATCGACCACTACAACGGCACCCGCCGCAGCGTCAAGACCCTTTCCGGCGGCGAAAGCTTCAAGGCATCGCTGGCGCTGGCACTGGGCCTTTCGGACGAAGTACAGAGCGCGGCAGGCGGCATCCGTCTGGACACGCTCTTCCTCGACGAGGGCTTCGGCAGTCTGGATGACGAATCGCTGGAACAGGCCATGCGCGTACTTGCAGGGCTGACCGAGGGCGACCGGCTGGTGGGCATCATCTCCCACGTAGGTGCTCTGAAAGACCGCATCGACCGACAGGTGGTGGTGCGCAAAGCCCGCACCGGCGGCTCTACCGTAGAATTGATCGTGTGAAACACCGCAGGCCTCTTTATAAGTTACATCTTTCCGGGGCATCCTATGGGCGGAGGTGATTTTCCAATGAGCTTGACACCCTTTATCCGCCACGAGATGGACGAGCAGCCCGGCACTGCCGCCGCACCGGAAAACAGCTGCACCCGCTGCAGCCCGCCGCTAGGCAGGGAGCCGGATATCCTGCTGCCAGGCGACCCCGCTGCCCCCGGCACACAGGTGCCGCCGCAGATCGAAACACCGGGCCAGACCCCGCACCCGGACACAAACAGCGCCCCGCAGGGTGTGCCCATGACCAACGGCACCCCGGCCGCCTGTTACCAGAAGAACGCCCGGGAATTTTTGGCCGGGGATGTGCAGACCAGCGTGATGGCCCACTATGCACCCGGACTGTTCAGCACAGACCAGCACACCCATTCCTGCCATCCGGCCCCGGACGAGGATGCTTCTCAGGTGCTGAGCCTTGTGGACTGGCGTGAGGATGCACCTTACGGCTAACAAAAATTTTTCAAATTATTTTTGCTCTACCTGTTGAAATCTGCGTCCGCTTCCCTTATTATGGTAGCAAACAAAGATAAAGGCAGGTTTTGCATCATGGCAGAGATCAAATATGAAGTTGTTCAGCGCATTGCAGTTCTCTCGGAGCGTCCCCGCGGCTGGGAGCGTCAGCTGAACCTCATCAGCTGGAACGACGGCGAACCCAAGTACGACATCCGCGACTGGTCCCCGGACGGCACCCGCATGGGCAAGGGCATTTCCCTGAGCCACGATGAAATGGCCATCCTCAAGGGCCTTCTGGACGATTTGGAGCTGTAAGCATGGGCGGCCGCGAAGAGTTTTTGCAGATCTGGCAGCAGCATGTCACCCGCCCCGGCAGCGAAAAGCTGCTGGACTGGCTGGACCATAAGACCGATTTCTTTACGGCACCGGCCTCCACCCGGTTCCACGGTGCCTGTGAGGGCGGGCTGTGTATGCACAGCCTGAACGTCTACCATGCACTGCACGATACCTTTTTTACCGAGGGCGACAGCGAGGAGACCTTTGCCATCTGTGCACTGCTGCACGATCTGTGCAAGGCCAACTACTACAAGCCCGGCACCCGCAACGTGAAAAACGAAGCCACCGGCCAGTGGGAAAAGGTGCCCAGCTACAGCGTGGAGGATCTGTTCCCCTACGGCCACGGCGAAAAGAGCGTATTCCTCATCGAGCGGTTCATGAAGCTGCGGGTCGAGGAGGCCGTTGCCATCCGCTGGCACATGGGCGGCTTTGACGATGCGGCCCGGGGCGGCTGCTTTGCCATCTCGGAAGCCTACGACAAGTATCCCCTTGCCGTCAAGCTGCACATCGCTGATCTGGAAGCCACCTATCTGATGGAGCACCGCACCAGCGCTGTGCGCTGAAAAAACAAAAATACCCGGACAGGCACAGCAGTGCGATACTGCAGCCTGTCCGGGCTTTGTTTTGTTTAATTTTTGCGCTCGGCCTTGTTCTGGTACATTTTTGCGTCCGCCTGACGGATGGCCTCGGTGAGCGGATGCACACCGCACACACCGCCAACACTGGCCGAAAGCTCCAGCTCCGGGTAGCCTTCCACTCTGGCACTGGCCGCAGCCTCCCGCACACGCTGTATCACATGTTCCCCGGGCCGGATGTGCGGCACCAGCAGCAGGAATTCATCGCCGCCATAGCGCACCAGCACATCGGTCTGGCGCAGGTTGCTCAGGATGGACTGTGCCACGCTCTGCAGGGCCTTATCGCCCACCAGATGGCCGAACCGGTCGTTGACCTCCTTGAAGTGATCCACGTCGATCATCACTACGCCTTCCACCTGTTCGCTCTCCGCAAGGAAGCACTCGAAGTACTGGCGGGAGTATGCCCCGGTCAGCGAATCCACAAAGGCGCTGCGGTCAAAGTTGGAGCCGCGGTCCAGCAGCATCCGGCGGCCGCCCATATCCAGCCAGCGTCCGTCCGAAAGCTTGGACACCATTTCCAGCACGCAGCCGCGTCCGCCCACTTCCACATACTTTGCCATGACAAAATAAGCCTGATCGTCCTTGAACTCGATCTTGTTCAGGGATTCCTTGCGGGCAAGGGCCTTACTGGAAATGCAGTTTTCGCACCGGCCCGATTTGTTCCACACCATGTGGCAGGTGCCGGGCATCTCGGTCAGTCGGCCATCCTTGCCCAGGCTCAGCACCTTGGTGCTTTCCGGGTCCACCAGACGCACAATGTCAAAAATGCCCTTCAGGCGTTCCAGCAGTGCTTCCGGCTGGTCGCTGTTCACATCGCCCAGCATCAGCTCCTGCAGGCGGGCATGGTCATCTGTGATCTGCCCCACCACGCTTACGCAGTGGCGCACACCGGCGCGGCTCCACATGGTGTGCATCACCAGCCGGTGCAGCCGGTATTCCTGATCCACCGCGATCAGCACCGGGAATGCGGCATCCGGCTCTTCCGGCGTTGCGTCTGCAATGGCATCCAGCAGCTTGCGGCGGTCCTTGCCGGAGAGAAATGTCAGGCCCATGCCCTTATCAAAGTCCAGCTTCTGGGTTCGGTTGACCGGGTCCTCGTAGCGGTTCACCACGGTCACGCTGCCGCTGAGTATATCGTAATCGAACTGAATACCGCCGCGCTGCTCGGCATAAAAAGCGGTGCGCTCCCGTTCCAGATCCAGCAGGCGCTGGGCACGATCCTCACGGGGCAGAGCTTCGCGGTGCAGGATCTCCTCCGAAAGGCGGCGGGTCTCGTGGCGGAAACCACGGTCATACTCCGAGCGTTGCAGCTCTGTGCGCAGCAACTCCGAGGATTCTTTCAGGCATTCCATCAGCAGCGGATTGAAGCTGCCGCACTCGCCGTGCAGGATCATGTCAACGGCCTTTTCGTGGCTGTAGGACTGCTTATAACAGCGCTCACTGGTCAGTGCGTCGTACACATCGGCCAGTGCCACCACCTGTGCTGCAATGGGGATCTCGTCGCCCTTGAGCCTGTCCGGGTAGCCGCCGCCGTCCCACCGCTCGTGGTGCCAGCGGCAGATAGCGTGTGCCACCTTTACCAGCGGTTCGTCCTGCCCGATGGCAAGCCCCTTCAGGATCCTGGCACCCTCGGTGGTGTGGGTCTTGATGGTGGCGTACTCTTCCTCGGTCAGGCGGCCGGGCTTGTTCAGGATCTCTTCCGGGATCATGATTTTGCCGATATCGTGCAGCGCCGATGCTGTGCTGATCAGCGAGATATCACTCTCATCCAGCTGGTAGCGGTCAGTCTTCTGCACCAGCTGATGCAGGAGCAGGCCGGTCAGGGTGCGGATGTGCAGCACATGCTGGCCGCTCTCGCTGTTGCGGAACTCCACCACATGGCTCAGAATGTTGATCATCAGCACACTGTTGTGCTCTTTTTCGTACACCTGATCGGTCACAAGGCGGGTAAGGCGCTTCTGCTTTGCGTAAAGCATGAGCGCATTCTTCACCCGGCGCAGCACCATGACCCGCTCGAACGGGCGGCGGATGTAATCGGCCACGCCCATATCATAGGCGCGCTCGACGCTTCGGGTGTCCTCTGCCGCGCTGATCACAATGACCGGGATTTCCTCCTGCCATGCATAGCACTGCATCACCCGCAGCACATCAAAGCCGTCCATTTCCGGCATGATCAGGTCCAGCAGCACCAGCGCGATATCGGTGCGTCTGCGCAGAATTTCGATCGCGCGCAGGCCGTTCTCGGCTTCCAGATATTCATAGCTCTCACCCAGAATCTCCTTGAGCATGGCGCGGTTGATCTCCGAGTCATCCACGATCAGTATTTTCTGTTTTGGTTCCATCTCAACCGCTCCTCGCTCCTGTACTTCCGGCCGCAGGGTCTTCCGTTTCCTACCGGACCACAAAAAAAGCTGCTGCAACAGCTTTGCGCTTTGCAGCAGCTTTTCATTTCACTCATATCTGCTTTTTTTGCAGATCATCCAGCTTTCCATCATGCGCCCATCATATCGTCGAACCAGTTCATCAGCTCCACCGAGAGGTGCTCCAATCTGGTCTGGGGCTTCCAGTCCGGCTGAGCAGGCTGCGGAGCCTCTGGTCCGGGCTGTGGAGGCTGTTCGGCCTCCGGCTCCGGCCGCGGACTCTGCGCTGCCGATGGTTCCGGCTGCGAGGGCGTATGTGCCGCAACCGGCACAGGCCGCACAGCTTCGGCATGGCGGGCCAGCTCCTGACGTAGCTGCTCTGCATGAGCGCTCGCGCACTCAGCCTCCTGCCGCGCCTGCTCACAGGCCGCTTCCAGCTGGGCATTTTCCTGCCGCAGCGCGGCCATCTGCCGTTCACAGGCAAACAGACGGGTCTGATAGCGCAAAATTTCCGCACTGGCCGCTGCCAGCTTTCGGTTCATCTGCTCCAGCTGGGCACACACCGCCTTGGGCGGCTCTGCCGGAGCCTTTGCTGCGGCAGACTGGGCACAGCGCTGCCGCGAACCATTGTTCTGCTGCCTGCCCTGCGCCATGGTGTCCCTCCGATCCATCCGATACGCCTGATCTGCTTATGACGGCCAGCCTTTTATCTGCGCTTGTTCAGCATGGCCATCAGCTGGTCGTAATAGCCATTATCGCTGTTGTCCTCTTCCACGGGCTTTGCAGCAGTGGGTTCCGGTGCAGCGCCGCCTGCGGCAGAAGCTGCCGGACTTGCAGTCTCGCTGCTGAACACAGCGGACGGAGTGGACTGTGCGCCGCCCATTGCATTGCTGATGCTGCTGCGCAGGTCGCTTGCGCTCTTGTTGTCAAAACCGGTAGCAACCACGGTCACACGCATCTCGTCCGAGAGGTTCTCGTCGAACGCAGTACCCCAGATGATGTTTGCATCGGGATGTGCGCTCTGGGTAATGAGACCTGCTGCGGTCTCCACATCCTCCAGACCGATGTCCGGGCTGGAAGTGATGTTGATGATCACGCCGTGTGCACCGGCAATGCTGGTCTCCAGCAGCGGAGAAGAAATAGCAGCCTTTGCGGCGTTCTCGGCCTTGCCTGCGCCCTTGGCGCTGCCCACGCCCATGTGTGCGTAGCCGGCATCCTTCATGATGGAGCGCACGTCGGCAAAGTCCAGGTTGATGAAGGCAGGCACATTGATCAGAGCGGAAATGGACTCAACGCCCTGACGCAGCACGTTATCGGCTGCCTGGAAGGCATTCATCAGGGTGATCTTTTCCTGGCTGATCATCTTCAGGCGCTCATTGGGAATGACGATCAGACTGTCCACATGCATGAGCAGGTTTGCAATGCCCTGCTCTGCCAGACCCATCTTGCGCTTGCCCTCAAAGGAGAAGGGCTTGGTGACGATGCCAACGGTCAGGATGCCCAGATCATGTGCCACCTCAGCCACAACGGGTGCTGCACCGGTGCCGGTGCCGCCGCCCATACCGGCAGTGATAAACACCATCTGGGAACCCTTGAGCGCATTTGCGATCTCGTCCTTGCTCTCTTCAGCGGCGCGCTGGCCGATCTCGGGGTCTGCACCGGCACCGCGGCCCTTGGTCAGCTTGGAACCCAGCTGCACCTTGGTGGCAGCGTGGTTCTTGGCCAGAGCCTGCTGGTCGGTGTTCATTGCGATAAATTCGACGCCCTGCAGGCCGTCGCTGACCATGCGGTTGACAGCGTTGCCACCGCCGCCGCCCACGCCGATCACCTTGATCGTCGTAACATTTTCGTCCATTTCTTCATCGAGCATGAGTGCCATAACTTTGTCCTCCATCGGATTTTATCGTAGAACTGCGCATAGCGCACAGAAATTATCTGCTTACACTTATATAACTGTATCGTATCATCTTTTTGCCCTGAATGCAAGTCAATTTTGCTTTTTTGAAGGTGTTTTTTTCTCGCTGGCGCTTTCCCGCGGCATTTCCCGCTCAATTTGGGCACCAAGTTCCGCCAGCATCTGTGCAAAACCGGCATATCCGCGGTCGATGTAACCGGTGTCGGTAATGCGGCTCTGTCCCCTTGCCGCCAGCGCGGCCACCACCAGTGCCGCGCCTCCGCGCAGGTCCGCAGCCCGTGCACACGCGCCCTGCAGCTGCCGCACCGGCCGGATGTCCAGTGTGCGTCCCTGCACCTGCACAGCGGCTCCAAAAGCCGCAAAACCCTCTGCACAGCCGAATCTCCGCTCAAACACCACATCCTCGATGCTGCTGGCGCTGTCGGCGGCAAGCATGGCAGCAGCAAGCAGTGGCGCTGCGTCTGTTGCCAGTGCCGGGTATACCCCGGTAAACACTCTGCCCGCGCCGTGCAGCGCGCCCAGCCGGGTAATGACCGCACTTTCCGGCCCTGTTTCTACCCTGCAGCCCATTTGTGCCAGAATTTCCAACAACGGTGCATAGGTCTCCGGCCTGCAGCCGGTCAGTTCCACCCGGCCTCCTGCTGCCGCGCAGGCACAGGCAAGGGTGGATGCCACGATGCGGTCGGCCATGGGCGCAAAGCTGCAGCTATACAGCATTCGTCTGCCCTGCACCCGGATGGTGCTGGTGCCCGCGCCCTGTACACAGCCGCCGCAGCGGTTCAGGAATGCTGCCAGATCGCTGATCTCCGGTTCTCGTGCGGCCCCGCGCAGGACCGTCTCGCCCTGCGCCGCAGCTGCTGCCAGAAGCAGGGTCTCGGTAGCACCCACGCTGGGAAACCCAAGTGTGATGTCCGCACCGTGCAGTCCGGCAGGCGCTGTCAGGATCAGCCTTGCCCCCTCCTCCCGGCAGTGCACGCCCATCTGCGCAAGGCCGGAAAGGTGCAGGTCCACCGGCCTTGCACCAATGCGGCACCCGCCGGGCAGCACCGTTTCCACCCGGCCAAGCCGCGCCAGAAGCGGTGCACAGAACAAAATGGATGCCCGCATCCGCGCGGCGGCTTCCGGCGCAAGGCGGCAGGTGGAAGGCACACCCTGCACCGTGATGTCGCTGCCCTGCCAGCGGGCCGTGCAGCCCGCACCCTGCAAAAGCTCCACGCTGGTGTCCACATCCGCAAGATGCGGCACCTGCAGAAAACGCACCGTGCCATTGCACAAAAGGGCCGCTGCCAGCAGCGGCAGCACGCTGTTTTTGGCTGCCGGGATGTGTACTGTGCCGTTCAGCGGCATGCCGCCTGTGATGATAAGATCTCCGCCCATGCAAAAAGCCCCCGTTCCGCAAAAGATACCTCATGCTATGCGGCGCGAAGGCTTTTTGTTTATTTTGTCTGCAGTTGTGTCATTTGTTTGTCCGGTCATTTGTAGCTGCGCCGGCAGCGGATGCTGTCATTTTATGGCAGGGAACGCCCGGTTTTATGTCTCCCCGCGGGACACCGACAGCACGATGCCCATTTCGCCCAGCAGCATCATCAGACTGGTGCCGCCGGAGGAAAAAAACGGCAGGCTAATGCCGGTATTGGGGATGGTGTTGGTGACTACCGCCATGTTCAGCACTGCCTGCAGGGCCACCTGCACCACAAAGCCCACTACAAGCAGCGCACCGAACCGATCCGGTGCATGCGCCGCCAGCGTGATGCCCCGCCACAGCAGCAGCGCAAACAGCAGGATCACCGCGCAGGCTCCCACAAAGCCAAGCTCCTCGCACAGGATGGAAAAGATGAAGTCGTTCTGCGGTTCGGGCACGAACAGGTGCTTCTGGCGG
>OGYR01000390.1_pt1 | contig 28716 bp, 27 predicted proteins | sample 1576661 | NCBI WGS metagenome assembly OGYR01 (sample SAMEA3541490, study PRJEB24748) | human gut metagenome | biome: human gut; feature: human-associated habitat; material: faeces | place: China | collected 2012
AGCAGTGGGCTGTTTTGATGGCGTAGTAGCCGTGGTCGATGCCGATAATGATGCTTATGGGAAATACCTTCCTTCTTTTCAAAATCTTTCGGGAATCTATAATAAACAGCGGGGGAGAATAAGTCTCCCTCGCCGGAATTTTCCTTCGGAAATTGCTGCGGTTTTGTCTGTCAAGACTGGCGATAGGCTCTCAAAACCGTACCGCCAGTGGTGAAAATTCACGCTGCAACAAAAAAGCGCATCCTGCTTTTCGGCAGGATGCGCGCAAAATCGCTTGTGGATATTTTCAGGCAAATGGGATAAATATGGTACATTTTGCCCCAAAATGGCCTGTTTTTTGCATTTTCATATCGTAGCTACGACGCAAAATCAGTCGATAGGCTTCATCGTCGGGACTTGCACGATTCGCTCATTTGATGGTTATATCTTGATTCGTCATTGGAGCGATACTGCGATACACCGCAAATTGAAGTTTCATCTGATTATGTATTATTCTATCACGCTTTCAGCATTTGGTACAGGATTTGGTACATAAACCGCGTGATAAACCGAGATAGACGGTGTGCTTGAACGGGGAAATAGTCGTTGAAAAGAGCCGAAATGCACTCGCCTAAGAGGGTTGTGTTCAGCAATGAACGCCCCAATAAATAAACAACTCTAAAAGAGTGCTTGACCTCTGTTGTGTGCAATAAAAAAGAGAAGTCCTACGAGCAGGAATTCTCCTTTGGACTACGAGCTTCGCAAGTATCCGCAACGCGATTATGGGCACAGCTGCACACCTTTTCCGCAACCGATAAAGGCATCATTTACCGTAAAAGCATGCTGGGCGCACTACGGCACAAAGCCCCTGCCACAGTGCTGCGGCAGGGGCTTTGTGTAATATGAGGAATGCTGTGTAACTCAGCAAGGGAATGGCTTATTCGTTGTCGTCCTTGTCGGCTGGTTTGCTCCACTCTTTAAAGGACGGAACCTTCGGGTAAACTTTCAGTTGCTTTTTGATTTTTCGGACAGCAATGCTGTAGGGGTTCAAGGCACCGGACAGGTACAGCCCTGCGGCAAAGATGAAGAATACGCTGGCAATCAGCATAAACACTCGCTGCCCTACATTGGCAGCCAGCAAAAATGTGACCATTGCGCCGATCACCATCATTTCTGCGGTGGCATTGCCCTTGCGGCGCTGCTCCTTCGGTGTCAGGCGCACATCCTCCAAGGCCAGCAGCCAGTTCATCTGCTCGTCTGTGATGTTCAGCTCGGTTTTATAACGGTACAGATTGCGGCGGGTCTCGGCATTAGCGTTCTTGTAAGTCTCACTCTTGTGGTAATCCTGTGCCGTGGGGGTCTGTTTCTTTGCCATTTGCTTATCCTTTCCGTTTTGCGGGGGCCGACAGCTGCAAAAGCACCAGCGCGGCAATCTCGCACACAATGCCGGCTACGCCGAATCCATCCATCTTCTGCCCGAACAATACCAGCCCGAACAGCGCAGCGGCCACAGGCTCAAAGGTGGCGGCAATGGACGCACGACTGGCGGAGATAGTTTTCAGCGCGGCAGTGTACAGCCACTGCGCCGCCAAAGAGCACACCAGCCCCAACCCAAGGTTGGCGGCCAGCGCACCGGGCGTTGTCAGGATATAGGCAACCCCCGGCAGCTCACCTGCGGCGGCGGTAAACACAAGGCTTGCCACTGCACTGAAGAGGAACATGTAAAACAGATTTGTCATCGGGCTGTACTTTTTCAGCTTGGTAGCCAGCAGAATATTCTGCAGTGTGTAGCACAGCGCGGCACCAAGGCCGTAGGCCACACCGCCCGCATCCAGCGTTACGCCGCCTGCCACTCCGCTGACTAACGCACAGCCCAGCAGGCTGAGCACAAGGCACAGCCCCTTGCCGGGGGTGAACTTTTCATGCAGGAACACGATGCTGAACAGCATGACAAGGGACGGCATAAGGTAGATGAGCACGGCAGCCGTGCCCATACCCACAAGCTGGATGGAGTAGGTGTAGAACAGGCCGAACATAAACAGCCCCAATGCACCTGCCGGGGCAAACCATACAAGATCCCGCAGGTCGATTTTCAGCGCGGCGGGAGTTTTGGCTGCAAGCCAGATGCCTGTCAGAATGGCCATCGAAGCCATACGCACGAGGGTCATTTGGGTGCCGTTGACGCCGTAGGCCGCCAGGATATTGATAAAGATGCCGTTTGCGCCCCAGCAGGCTGCTGCCATCAGCACCATCAGCACTGCTGCTGTTTCATTTTGTTTCACAGTCCGTACTCCATTGTAATCGGATATTTTGCTTTTGTCAAAAAGTTTCCTTACCCAAGGTCCTCGCCGTTAGAGGCGGTAACCTTCTTGTACCAGTAGTAGCTGTCCTTCAGGCTGCGCTTGCCGGTGCCGTTGAACTGGTTGTCATAGTCGACATAGATGAATCCATAGCGCTTCTCGATCTCGCTGGAGGAGCAGGAGATGATGTCGATGGGGCCCCACGGATAGTAACCGCGCACATCAACGCCGTCCTTGACCGACTCGACAACCTGCTCAACATGCTTGCGCAGATAATCAATGCGGTATGGGTCGTGAATGGAGCCATCGGCCTCGACCTTATCGTAGGCACCAAAGCCGTTCTCGGTGATGTAGAGGGGCTTCTGGTAGCGGTCCCAGTACTCGTTCAGCGCAATGCGCAGGCCGAGGGGGTCAATGCTCCAGCCCCAGTCGCTGGCCGGAATATCGGGGTTCGGCACCTGACCCAACTCGGTGTGCAGGTACGGCTCCTCGCCGGACAGGCGGCTGTAGTAGTAGCTCAGCGATACAAAATCGACCGTGCCCTCTTTCAGAGCCTCCTCGTCGCCGGGGTAGAAGTTGATATGAATGTTGTGCTCATCGTAATAGCGCAGGGCGTAACCGGGATAGTAGCCGCGAACCATGATGTCACCGTACAGATATTCCATCTGGTTGTGGCGCATATTCCAGTACACATCCTCGGGGCGATGGCTGATGGGATAGGTCAGGTTGGAGCAGAACATCATGCCGATCTCGTTGGCAGGGTCGATCTCATGGGCAATCTTGGTGGCCTTGGCGCAGGCGACCATCTCATTGTGGACGCCCTGATACTTGGCCTCCAGCAGGTTGTCGACCTTGTCGCTGGCAATGCCCAGATGGTTGAAGCTCTCGTGGACGATGAGGTTGATCTGGTTGACAAGGATCCACTTGTGGACCTTGCCCTTGTAGCGCTTAAACAGCACCTCGCAATACTTCACAAAGAAGTCAACGAGCTCGCGGCTGGCCCAGCCGTTGTATTTCAAGGTCAGATTCAGCGGCATCTCATAGTGGCTGACCGTGATCAGCGGCTCCATGCCGTTGGCAATGATCGTGTCGATGAGGTCATCGTAGAACTTCAGGCCCTCCTCATTGGGCGTGGCATCATCTCCATTGGGGAAGATGCGGGCCCAGTTGATGGAGGTGCGCAGGCTGTTCATGCCGGTGCCTGCCAGCAGCTTGATGTCCTCCTTGTAGGTATGGTAGAAGTCGATGCCGCGGCGTTTGGGGTAGAACTTTTCGTCCTCGTCCATGGCGCGCTTGATGTATGCGGTGTCGATCTCCATGTTGTAGCGCTCTTCCGGCGGGATGTCATACTGGCTGCGGTTGATGTCTGCCAGGCACCAGCCCTTGCCGCCCTCTTTCCATGCACCCTCCATCTGGTTGGCGGCCAGTGCACCGCCCCAGAGGAAGTCCTTCGGCATACCGTTGTATTTGCTCATCTTTTCCATTTTAGATTCTCCTTGTCAAAAATCAGCCCTGCACCTTGGCCTCAAGGTCGGCAAGACGCTTTTCATAGTTTTTGGCGATCTTCAGCATACTCTTGGTCATGTTGATCTCAACCTGGATCGTCATAAGGGTATCCTGTGCGTGGGCAAACAGGACATAGTAGCCCATCTTCTCATCACCGCCGCGAATGTCGCCCTGGATCATCTCGGTCTGAACATTGTGGGCCTCGGCCTGCAGCTTGTCAGCCTCCTTCAGCTCAGCCTTGGCCTCGTCCAGCTCACCCTTGGCAATGTGGTCCATAGCCTTGCTGGCGTGCAGGCGAGCGTCACCGGAGCCCATGATGATATCCATGGCCTTGCCCATGACATATTCGTCTTTTTCTTCCTGGGTCATACCCGTCATCGGGCTCTTTTCCTCTTCCATAAAAATGCTCCTTTGTATTCGTTATGGTTAAATCGTGTGACTTATAGGATGTTGTGTGACTGCGCCCTGATGAAAATACCGCCCGGTCGAGTAGAGCCGGCCGGACGGTACTTTTTCATAATTTCAACTTACAGATCAAGCGGCACCTGTAAGCGTTTTGCGGCTATCAGGCCTTGATGGCGGCAGTCTCTTCCTTGACCTTCTGGTCGTCATAGGCCTTCACGAACGGGAACCAGATGACGGCAGAGAGAACAAAGGTCAGGATGGCGAAGATCACGCCGGTGATGCTGCCCTGCGTAGCGATAAAGGTGCTGATGGGGTACGGGCAGTACCACAGGTCGAACTGGATGCGCGGGATGGGGGCAAACGGGATGACCTTCGTGAAGATGTAGGTCACGATGGGAAGGATGATGCCCTGAAGCCACATAGGCAGCATCAGCAGGGGGTTCCAGGCGATGGCGCCGAAGATGATGGGCTCGTTGATATTGAAGATGCCGGGCACGACGCAGGCACGGCCAAGGGCCTTCAGCTCGCTGGATTTGCAGATGAACATCATCAACAGGCAGAGGGACAGCGTGCAGCCGACACCGCCGATCCACAGATAGGTGCAGAACATGAAGGTCTCGGTAAAGATGCCCAGGTTCTGGTAGGTGGCAATGCCAGCAGCGACCAGCTCCAGGTTGGCGGTGATAACAGCCAGCTTGACAGGCTCATCAACAGGGGTAAGCACCCAAGTGGAGATACCCATGGAGTAGATGAAGCACTTCAGGAAGCAGAAGAACACGAAGCCGACAGGAGAGGTCAAAGCACTCTGCAACGGCATAAAGACGGCCTGCACAGCACCGGCAACATCGACACCGGCGACCTGAACGGTCAGCCAGCCGCCCGCGATCAGAAGCATGATGGGCAGCAGGGAGTCAAACCACTGACGAACGAAGTCGGGAATGACGGAATCCTCTTTGAAGAAAGAGAACTTAGCGAACGCACCAAAGACCAGACCAACGATAATGCCGGTGAAGATGGCAACGAACATACCGTTGGCACCGTACAGGGAGTGGCCCTGGCCCATTTCCTCCGCAGACTGCGGGTCGATGCAGATCATAAAGAGCATCATGCCCGTGAAGCCCGCGAGGATGCGCTGCTTACGGAAGCGCTTTTTCTCGCAGTAGTTAAAGGGGATCAGGAAGGAGGCCATCAGGCCGATCTTGCTCATCGTCCAGCCGAAGGGAGTCCAGAAGCTGGGCAGAGCGGGAATGTAGTCGTTCAGGATGGTGCCGACGCAGAAGATAGAGCCTGCCAGAATGAAGGGCAGCAGCTGCATCATCGAGTCCTTGATGACCACGATCCAAGTCAGGTTCGTGATCTTTTGCAGTTTCGGCGCGAAAGAATTTTCGAGCCATTTAATGAGTTTATCCATTGGTTTCCTCCTCATTTATGCTGCCGATGGTCGGCAGCACTATTTAGTGCAGGGCCGCTTCCCTGCTTGGTACCGTAGAGTATCAGGCCTCGCCGAACATGCCAAGGATCTGATCCAGCGCAGCCTCGCCGTTCAGGCGTGCGTAGGCAGCCTGCTCAATGACGCCGACCTTGACATCATAACCCTCGCAGATCTCTTCCATATCGGGCAGAGTAGAGGCGAGGTGGGGCCCGATCATCAGGCAGTCGATCTCATCGACATAATCCTCAACAGTGGACTCGCTGCGTGCATTGACAGTGATGGACAGGCCGCGGGCTGCGGCAGCCTTGCGGATGTTGGCAGCCATAAAGCCGGAAGATGCGCCGGAACCGCAGACGAGCAGAACATTGTGCTTTTTCATAAGTTGTTTACCTCTTTCGTGTTAAATTCCTCATATTTTTGCGGGTCTTCATACCCAGGACCCTTTCTGTGTTTTCAGCATACTGCAATTTTTTGCATAGTGCAACCCGACTTTTGCACACCGTTGGTGCAATCTGTCAATGTGCAAAATAATTGCACACCAAACTTGTGCACTCTGCTTAAAAAAGCAGCTTTTACAGATTTTTGCAACGGGGAAAGCATACTTTTTGACATTTTGTACGGCTTTTTGCAGACCCCCTGTGAAAATTGCCGCTTTTCTTTTGGGGCAGGGTTGGGGTATACTATGAATATAAAAGTAAGGCAGGGTGTCCCACCCTGCAATACGGCAGTTACAGCAGCGCCCCGCCCGGAGAGAAAAAGCCGATTTATGCCACACATTCAACGAAACGAAAGGATCCACCGTTCATGGCTAGCAAGCAAAACCAGCTCGTGCAGACATTGCTGGATCAGAACCAGCAGCTCAACGCCACCCAGCTTGCCAATTCGCTGGGGGTATCGGTGCGCACGGTACATAACTATATCAATGCAGTCAATGCGCAATACCAGGATGCCATCGTCTCGACGCCGACAGGATACCGCATTGCGCCCGCTATGGCGCAGCAGATGCTGCACCAAAGCCCGAACGACATCCCTCAGAACGCGCAGGACCGCTGCACCTACATCTTGAACCGCCTTGTACAGAAGGGCGGCAGCCTGAACCTGTACGACCTGTGCGATGAGATTTATATCAGCGCAACGACCTTTCACGGCCTGATGGGCAAGATGCGCCGCCTGACGCGGGAGTATGACCTGAGCCTTGCCGTCAGCGGGGACACCGTGACACTGACGGGCAGTGAGCGCAACAAGCGCCGCCTGCTCAGCGGACTGTTGTACCATGAATCCGCCAGTGCGTTTACAAGCACGGACTCCCTGCAGGCAGCATTTCCCAGCATTGACATTGAAAAAATACGCGCGGATGTCATGGATGTGCTGAACGAAAACCACTACTTCATCAATGACTATTCACTGCTGAATCTGCTTTTGCACATTGCCATCGCCATAAACCGTGTACAGAACGGTTGCGTTTACACGGAAGCCCCCAGTACTATGCACCCGCTGGACCCGCAGAATGAAAGGCTTGCGCAGGAGCTGACCGAGAGATTGGCCCGTAATTTCAACATTCGCTTCTCTGCAGCCGAACAGTATGAAATGGCGCTGCTGCTCGTCTCCCGTACCTCGATGCTGGACTATGCAGCCATCACGCCCGACAACATTGCGGACTATATCGGCAGCGACTGCACCGACCTTGTACACCAGCTCATCAACACCGTAAAGGACTTTTACGACATCAATCTGGACGAGCCAGAGTTTTTCATCCGCTTTGCGCTGCATACCCACAATCTGTTGGTGCGCGCGCAGAACAGGAGCTTCTGCAAGAATCCGCTGGTCAGTGAGATACGCCAGAGCTGCCCGCTGATTTACGATGTGTCCGTGCAGCTTTCGGGCATCATCCGCGAAAAGACAGGCATCACGCTCGATGAGGATGAGATCGCCTACATCGCGCTGCATCTCGGCGGTGCGCTGGAAACGCAGAAGGAACTGGCAAACCGTGTGCCCGCCGTGCTGTACTGCCCCAGCTACTACAATATGGACAGCAGCCTTGCGGACCGCATCAGCCGCCGCATGCAGGGTAAAATTCTGCTTACCAATGTATTTACAAAAGAAAGCCTGCTTGACCAGCTTACCGGCAGTGCGCTGGTCATCTCCACCGTGCGGCCCCACAGGGTATTGGATATGCCGCTTGTGCTTATCTCGCCTTTTTTGACGAACTCCGACATTATGGCGCTGAACCGCAAGGTGGAGGAGATCAACACGCAGGCGCGGCGTGAAAACTTCCGCCGCAGCCTGTCGGCTATCCTGACGCCGGAGCTGTTTGAAACAGGCTCCCATTGTACCACGCGGGAGGAAATAGTCCACCACATGTGCAGCCGCCTGCTGGCGCTGGGCTGCACGACCCCGGCGTTCGAGGCCGCCGTCATGGAACGGGAGAGCATTTCGTCCACGGCGTTCGGGCAGTTTGCGATACCCCACACGCTGAAAATGTGCAGCCCGCGCACCTGTATGGCTGTATATGTCAGCCGTACCCCCATCCGCTGGGACGACACGGCCGTCAGCCTTGTGATCATGCTGAGCTTCAACCCCAACGACCGCAAGATTTTTTACGATATATTTGAGCCTTTGTCCATGATTTTGCTGGACAGCAACAATTTGAAGGGTGCCCTTCTGTGCAAAGATTACGCCGCCTTTATTGATTTTTTGGTGGAGCATATGGAATGATTTTGCCACGCAGCCATCACATTACACGGCATTGGCCAATTGAGAAAGGAAAGACCTTGGGATGATACAGTTTCACACCTTAGTTGCCAGCGATCTCGACGGCACCCTGTTGCCGGAGGGGCAGACCGAGCTGTCCTGCGCCGTGTTTGACGAGATACGCCGCCTGCATGACTGCGGGATATTGTTCTGCGCTGCCAGCGGCCGCCCCCTTGACGCTTTGCGGAGGCTGTTTGCCCCCGTGGCGGACGAAATTGCCTATATGTCCGAGAATGCGGCCTATGTCTGCTATGGCCGCGAGCTGCTGCATACCATACCCATGCCGCGTGAGCTTTGCGCTGAGCTGGTCGCCTACCTGGGAACGCGCACGGACTGTGTATCCCGCGCCTGCACTACAACGGGCCGCTACTATTTTGTGCCGACCGAGGCCACCCAAGCCAACCTGAACGCGGTGGGCGTTGAGTTCGGGAACTGCCGCATCGTGAAGGACTTCAGCGAGGTAAAAGGAGATGTAACCCAGATTTCCGCCATCTCCGCAGGGGATATGAACAGCCCGGCCAAGGAAATCCTGCCCCTCTGGCAAGACCGCATCGGCGCCGCCATCACGGGCGAACACTGGCTGGATTTTACCGCAGCGGGCAAGGATAAAGGGTTGCACTTGCTGTGCGAACATTTCGGTATTCCGCTGGAAAATACATACGCCTTCGGTGACAGCTACAACGATGCCCCCATGCTCCGTGCGGCGGCGCACCCCTATCTGATGCGCATTGCGCCTGCCGATTTAAAGGCAGAGTTTGCCACGCAGATCGATGATGTGACGGGTGTGCTGAAAACGCTGGGATACTAAATCAGACCGTCAAAAAATTGAATTCTTCCCTTATTGCGTGTGCAGGGGCGACCATCGGCCGCCCGTCAACGTACCGCAGCTTGCCCTTGTTAGTCGCCTGCTGAGGTCAATTCAAGATTCATCAAGTCAAAATCAATAGATTCACCGTCGATTTTGAAAAAATCCGGAAATGTACACAGCTTCCGAAAGCCGTATTTTTCATACAGTCTGATGGCGCGGGCATTGTCGCTGCGCACCTCCAGATTCAACTGCTCGAAGCCGTTCTCTTTGGCAAAGGCAAGAACTGCTTCTGTCAGCGCAGACGCCGCGCCGCAGCCCCACCACGCTTTTTTCAGACTGATGCCGAACTCTCCGCGATGGCTCATGCGCCGGGGCTTGCGGTTCAGGCTTGCCGTGCCGATGATTTCACCGTTAGCTTTGGCAAGATACTGCACATTGTCCGCTGATTCGCACTGCGAACGCAGATAGGCTTGCTCCGTTTCAAGGTCGAGCGGCACTCTCTCCGCACCAAAGTTGAGATTTTCGGTTTCTCCGCCCACGATTTTCAGATAATCCAACTATGCTTAGGAATAGGAACAGAAAGTGCCGGAGCGGTAATCCTGCGAATACCGCTCCGGCATATACATTATTTACATAATCTTGATTTTCCCGTTCAAATTTGCCATTGCCTCCTGCTTCTTTTCCTTGGTGGCTTCGGCGTAAATGTTCATTGTGGTGGTGATGTCTGCGTGACCCATGATGTCCTGAATGACTTTTAGGTTCGTTTCATTCTCGCAGAATCGGGTACAGAATGTATGGCGTAAATTGTGTACGGAAAAGTGGCGGATCAGCATCGGCTGTCGCCCTTCTGCGCGGGCCTGCTCTGTTTCCTGTTTGTTGTAGCCTTTGTACATCAGCTCGATGACGCGGTTGATGGTATGCGGGTTGCATACGTTTCCAAAGCGGTTTGTTAGGATGAACCCGGAGTAATCATCGATTTCATCGTGGGCATCCCCGACAAGCACCTGCCAGTTTTTAAGTTGAATCAGCGCATCGTAGACCTCATCCATCATGGGAATTTCTCGGATGCCCGCTTCGGTTTTTGGGGTGGTTATGTGGTACTCTACCCGGCCATCGTCTTGCATACGGTAAATCAGTGTGTGATTGATGTTGATGATGCGATGCTTAAAATCACAATCTTCCCAGCGCAGACCGACGATTTCACCCACACGGCAGCCTGTACCTAAAAATAAGGTGAACATCGGCAGCCAGTGTTTGTACTGCTCATTGGATGCAATGTAGTTCAAAAATGCGCTTTGTTCCTCAATCGTAAGAGCGTGGCGGTGAGTCTTTTCCCATTGATGGCTCTTTTTAATTTCCATCATAACTCCATCCGATGGGTTAAAGCGGATATACCCATCTCGTACTGCAAGGGTAAGTGCCGGGTGAATTAGGGTATTGATGATTTCCATGCTGTTGGCCTTAAAGCCTTTCTCAACGATTAGCGAGTTGTAAAATGCTTTTACGTCTGAGTAGCGGATGTCCTTCAGCATTTTCTTTCCGAACCCATCCTGCACATAATGTGTGTACATATAAATGTAGTTAGTTCGGGTCGATTGCTTGAGTGAGATTTTTCCGGTCATGTAGGTTTCAAACATCTGGTTTAGTGTGATTTTGGCATCACGCCCTGTCTTGATGCTATCCTCCATGTCGCGCTCGATTTGGCGTTCTTTTTCACGGAGACTTAGGTCATCCTTTTTGCCTGGCGGCATGCGGTCACGCTCGACCAGTTTCCAACTGTAAACGACCTGTCGACATCCATCCATATCGAAGTATCGGTAGCGATACCGTCCATCCGGTAGTTGAGATTCGCCGTCTTTTAAGATTCGGCGTTTGTTGTCAACTCTCTTTTGCGCTGCCATGATTTTGTTCCTGCCTTTACAATGAGATTTGGGCAATGTATTCCTTGACTACGATGGGATTCCAAAGCACACGCCGTCCGATTTGAATTTTGGCACCAGCCTGTTCTCCGATATCCACGGCAGTTTTACGCCCGCAACCCAGCATAGCTTGCAGTTCCTTGGTGTTGACAGCGATGCGTTCGCGTTTCGTTGCTTCGGGAAATTGTGTTGTTGCTCTCATTTTTGTCACTCCTGCATTTTTTTCATATCTTCGTTTGATTTGGTAGCACAAGCATACCAGTAAAGCACGCAAATAGCTATCACGATACCCAACAAAGAAAGCCGCAAATAACGGCTCAAATTCAACCGTTTGTCTATCAGCTTTTGTCTGGTATCGTGGTCGTTTCGTAGGCGATGAATCACGGTACATGACCGTCTATGTGCAAAGATTTTTTGAGCAGTCGGCTTTCCAGCCCGGTCAAATAGAGTTCATATTGCAGGTTTGTTTTGGTGGTGATAAGCACCGCACCATGATTCTGCAAAAAGCGCAGGATGCGGTACAAGGTTGTAATGTCGTGACTCAAACGGTCAAGGCTCTGCACCATGACAGCGTTGACGCGCCCCTGCTGCACAGCGGTGAGCATGGCGAACAAATCAGATCGCCAGAATTCGGCGCCGTACTTTTGCTCCATGCAGGAATTCACAATGATGTAGCCGCGCCGGTCTGCCTCGCGCATGACATCAGCAAGCTGTTCTTCCAATGCGGGCAGGTTCGGTGCGGCACTGTGGGCGAATGCCCAAACTTTGTATTCTTTCATGGGTCTACCTCTTAAAACTGATCCATAAGTGGAAGTCGAACATCAAAGCGCGGCTTGCCGAACGATGCCCGCGTGAAACGGTCACCGACAAAGCGTTCCAGACCGCTGTTGATGAGTTCGGCGTTCAGGTCACATTCAGTGGTAATAAGGTAGACATCATTCTGACGCAGAATTTCAATAACTCCTACCAGTATGTAGCTGTTGCGGCTGATTTGCTCCAAATCGCGTACCATCACGGCCTCAATCCGACCGTTCTCTACTGCGTCCAGCATGGTGCGCAGACCGATGCGGTCTTTCAAGGTGTTTCCGCTGCAATGGTCAAAAGATGTGCCGCGCACAAGAAAACCGTGTCCGGCGGCTTCGTCGATAAGGTCATACAGCCGGTCAAAGGCAATGCGCGGATCGCTGTTGGCGCAGCGCACATAAATCCAGACATCGTGGTTTCGCATAAGGTACATCTCAGGTTCCTCTTTTCACAAAAAGTAATCCGGGCGCTTCTGCTCCCGGATAAATTGCTGCACATCTTCGATTTTCTCGGTGGTTGGACAAGTCGGCAGCGCTGCCAGTGCGGCGTCATGGTACTTGCCGCCGATACCCGCACGTTCGTCCAGAATAGCGACCACACAAGAGTCCTGCTCCGTGCGGATGGCACGTCCAAAGCCTTGTCGCAGTTTCTTCTGCATTTCGGGGATAATTTCGGCTTTTATATAGTCGTGCAGATTCGGGTACTGCTTACGCTCATAGTCGCTGACCGGGTCTGGTATCGGGAACGGCAGCTTGGCGATAATCAGCAAAGACACCATATCGCCGGGAAAGTCGATGCCCTCCCAGCAGGAGCCAGCGGCAAACAGCACACCGTTGCCGGATTGCCTGAATTGTTGGATACTGCGATTCTGCCCGCGCCCGGCTTGGAACACAGGGAACGTCAGCCGCCCGCCCAACGCGTCGTAAACATTGCGCATCTGGCGGTAGGATGTGAACAACACCAATGCGTGACCGTGGCAAGCTGCAGTGAGCCGCACAATTTGGTCTGCGAGGTACTGGTTTTCGGGAACAGCCGCCGCCCGCCGTGCAGGGATATACAGCAGACATTTTTTCCTATAATTGAACGGAGATTCTGCGCGGAAATGGCGCAGCGGAGCGTATGCTGCCAGCCCCAAAAGCTGTTCCGTGTGGTCGAAATCTCCGGCTGCTGTCAGCGTGCCGGAGGTCAGAATGGTTGGCTCACGGGTATTCCACAGGGCGCTGCGGAGTAACTGCGGTACGCGGTTGCTGGCCGCGCAGAATGTGAGTTGGCCGTCTGCGGAAAACTCAAGGTACAGGATGCGCATCGGCACATCCAAGAGAAAAAGGCGCAACAGACTTTCTGTTTCTGCCAGCCGATATTGCAGGTAGTGCGGCATATCCGGCTGACTGCCGATATACTGCAAAAGGTTGATGCAGTCGGCTATCGCCGCTTGGCGGAATGGCGTAAGGCTGAACGGTATGCTAATTTTCCTTTTCGCCATGGCAAAGCTCGGTGCGCAGGAAATAGAGAGCGTGAGAAATACCGTCCGCAGTCGCTTGGACAAGCCTTTGAAATGTGCCTGCTGCAACAGACTGCACAGATCATCCATATCCTGCGCAGACAAAGTTCCCGTGTACATCTGCCGCGCGGCATCCGGGAGTTTGTGTGCCTCGTCCACCACCAACGCTTGATACTGCCGGAGCAGCAGCGGTCGTTCTTCCAGCCGATGGGATGCGTTCGCCAGCAGATAATTGTGGTTGCAGATTTGAATGTCCGGCTTCATGGAATCCCGCAGGTACTGCTGATAGCGGCAGTCCAAGCGCAAAAAACAATCGCGTGGGCAGGACTGCGGCACACAGATCCGGCAGCGGTCATATCGTGATAGGCCGGGAATGTGGTCTAAGTCGAGAACATTCTCGGCCATGCGCAGGCTGCCTTTCTGCCGCGAACCTTTGGAAATGGCTTTTGCTTGACGTTCCGCAAGGCGGGCATCGCAGACAAAGCGCTCTTTGCCCTTGCGGACAACCGCCGTAATCGGTGCTGTGATGATGCCCTCTGCCAGCAAAACAGCAGACAGGTCGGGCAGATACTCGTTGAGGATGGCATCCTGCAACGCAACGCTGGAGGTTGAAATTACCACAGGCATTTTCAGCTGGCTGGGTCTGTGCATCTGCCACAGGATACAAGCTACAAGGTAGGCCAGCGTCTTGCCGATGCCTACGCCTGCTTCGCACAGGGAAATCTCTTTATTATATAAGGTATCCAAAACTTCATGGCAGAGCGCGATTTGTTCCTCGCGCACCGCCATACCGTGCCGGGGTAAAATCTCCCGGAAAATCTGTTCGGCTATGCGGTGGGATTCCGCATAGCCTGTCGGATAGGTTTGCATTGGTTTTACACCTCTGTTTTCCATCCCGTTTAAAGCAAAATGATGGGCAGCAGGTGCTTGGGTTCCTGCTGCCCACGATTTGCCCTAAACGGCAAAAGTAAAATAGTTAGTTGGTATGTGCCATATTTGCCGCTCGCACCCCTGACACCGGGAACATAACAGGCAGGGCGTTGGCACACCCGTTCACTGACTCTGCCACGATCTTACTGATTCCAACCGCAGCGCGGTCACCCCCTCTGACGCCGGAGGCCGCTGGCGTATCATTATGGTCTTTCCCGCCGCAATTCTGGTTTGCCAAACCGCCCGCCGGGCTTGCCGGGAAAGTAACGTACCTGTTATGCTGGGTATTCGGTTGTCAAGGTGCTAAGCAGCGATTGTTTTACTGCTCTGATGGAGCAAAACAAATCAGAATGTTGCGAAAGCGTATGGCATCGTCTAAAGATGCTGTAAGCTGGTAACGCTTTATCATTTTCACCTCAGCGGGTGTCAAGTAAAAAACCTCACGATGAAAAGCGCTGCTTAAGAAAACGCCTGATCCGTAGCGTCCCGACTTGGTGGTAAGGGGGTAATAGCACGAAAGTACAGTTATATCGTTATAAATCGTTTGCCGAGTTACATGAAATGCGGATGCCAACTCGTTCATGGTTGCGCGGCCATTTTCCCGCAGATAATTTATAATATAACTGCGGCGTTCTTCAGTACTCAGCGCCATATAGATTTCCCCTTTCGCTTTGCTCCGAGGGCATCATATCATGTAACTGTAAAGTGACCTTTTACAGTTACAGAAGCTGCTGAAATTTTATCGTTCATCTTACGACTCCCTATTTTGATTTTAGATTTAATCTGAAATTCAGGGAGGAGAACGGAGGACCACGGCATTTAATATAAACAAAAGAAGAGCCATGAAGATAAATCTCCAATGGCTCAAATCGGCACTTTAACGCAGATGTAAGGGCATACTGCTGTGAAAACAAAACGCATTAGCAGAATCGTTGCTTCGTGTTACGCGAAGCAATACGGCATTGGATGCAGTGCAACCGGATGAAAAACAACCGACATTTGTATAACAAAAAGCCCGCATTCGTTGGGTCCAAATGGACTTCAGAATGCGGGCTCATTTTTGGCTCTATGATTCTGCTTCTTCAAGTAACATCCTATCCTCAACCACACTAATGATGCTTTCCTTTTTGCAGCGAGGACAGTATAGTTGAAAATGCAGCAATACCGTTTCAGGCAGGATTTTAACCTTTGTTTTCCTTTTACACAAGGGACATAGCAGCCAGTCTGCCATGAATATTTCCTCCGTTTTAACTGTGCAGGGACAAGTGAATTTCCAGCATAGCAGACATTGTATCAAGCAGGAAATTGTACAGAAACCGTTTTGTTATGTGTTCTCAGAAAGAAAACAACCAAGGCTGTTTTTCAGTTGGCGTACCACAGGGCTGTCCGGGGCCAGGTCAAAGCCGCAATACAGCAGCGTTGCCTTGCCTTTATGCACTACGGCCAGCGGTGTGGTGGGGGTGTTGTCGTAAAAATTCGGGACATTTTCAAGAATGGGCTGCACAGCCTTGTCGTTTTTGGGGATACAAAACGCAACCGCATTCTCCAGAAGTTCCTTCCATTGGTAGTCGGCATAGGCTCCGGTGGGAAATCCCTGCAGTGCAGGATGTGCGGCGTCGATCATCACGCCGCAGGACGCCTTGCTGGGGAAAAATACCGGCGACCAGAACACCGGGATAAAGTTGCAGGGGATCTGTTCGGGAAACAACTCACGCGGCACAAGGGCGCGGCCTCCAATCCGGCAAATTTCATCCAGTTCTGCCGGAGAGTGAACCATAGGTAATTCAGAGGCAGGAGCATCAGCAAACACAAAGATGCGCCAGCTGTTGCTGTAGGTGCCTATCGCCACTGTTACATCGAGCTGCGCCGAATGGTCGAGGCCGGAGAGTGGGATGTGCAGCATCGGCTTGCGTGTCTTTATATGGCGAAACACCTCGTTACCCTCGCGGATGGTGACATCATAGCAGAGATCCTGCGTGGGTTCGGGACCGAAATCATAGAGCGACAGCGCGGCATCAAGAAACTCCGTTGTGGTAAAGATGCGTTTCGCCTTGAACAGCGGCACCACAGGCCCCGCAAAACGCCGAAATTCGTCGGCTGTCAAAATCCCCTTGCTGCGTCCAAACACATCCAAAAGTCCTACGGTCGCTGTTTTCTGCCCGGTGTAGTCGGTCAGGGAGAGCAGCTCGAATCCGCCGAAATCCCGAGTGCGCAGGGCTGCCTCAATATCCTCTTTATACAGCTTGGCGGCCAGATTCCCGGAGGCATCGATGTAATCCTGCCGCTTTTCATGGACACCGCTTTGCTGTGCCAGCTTGCGCACTGCCTCAAAATTGATGGGCCGCATGGCGCCGGAATAGTCTGCAATACCTGACGCGGCTGCAGCGGTAGAGATGAGTCGTCCAGAAATGGGAATTTTGCAGCGTGATGCCGGCAAACAATACGTTGCGGCAATGGGACAGATACACCAGCCGCGGACGCTGCTCGTCCTTGTTGGTGCATTGCGGGTTCCAACGCCGCCGTAGCCAGAACGCCTGCCAGCTGCGCAGACCGTTTCCGTCAATCGTACCGGGGCCACTGATGGTAAAGCCGTCCAGTCCATCGGCATTGATCAGGGCGGAATAGTAAAGGCAGGTTTCTCCCTCGCAGCGCGTTTCGGTCAGGTCGTAGTCAACCAAATTGTCGCTGCCTTTCAAAGTGGCGCCGCGCTCCACATAGAGGTTGACCCCTTGCTTAAAATACAGCGCACCCGAAAGATAGGTACCCGGCGGCACAATGACAACCCCGCCGCCGTTTTGCGCGGCGGTATCAATGGCGGCTTGAATCTCGCGGGTATGGATACGGCCATCGTCCAATGCGCCGTATTCTGTGATGGAATATGGTGCGCCCATCTCGGCAAGCATCGGCACGGACGTATCATAAAACCATTCAGAAATAGGCGTGCCGTCGGGGAAATATTCAGATGTATGCGCCATGAAAAACTAGCTCCTTTTCTGTAAAAGTTCCTGCAATTTGGCAGTCAGGACATCTGCGGCAGCCAAGTGGGCGGCGGGGCCGGGGTGATTGTTAGAACCAAGCTGTTCCGGCAGAAATTCGGGCAGAAGCACCAGCGGCACATTCTCCTGCGTTTCGCGGCGGTAGCATTCTAATCCGTCACAGATAGCGGGCAGCATCGTATGCTCCAGCATACCGTATGCCCAGACAAGCTGTGCCTTCGGGTTGCAGCGGCGCAGTTTGTGCAAAAATGTCGTTGTGCTGTCTGCAACCTTTTGCCGTGTTTCCGGGCAGGAGCTGCCGTCCGGTTCGGCACGCAGTTTGTACACCATGCCGTTTTTCGCCGTAAAGGGCGGCTCGCTCATGGCGAAAAAGTCATTATGCCCCAGATGTGCCACCACGATGTCCGGCTGCCAGGAGGAAAAATCCTGCGCATCGGCTACAGCCACGCCGCACACCTGCTCATAGAGGGGAGGCATCGTGTGGGCGGGGTCGTTATCCCAACCGACATACACGCCCCAGCCGCTTTGTGCCAGAATACGGAAATCAGCGTTCAGGCGTCGGGCGGTCTCTACGGCATAATGGCTTTGGGTCGAAAACACCGCCGATACGCCGTCGCGCAGGGAAGCACCGCCGCCCAGACCCTCCCCGGCAGAAAGACTGTCCCCGACAAACTCAATTTTGCAGGCAGGCTGCGGCGCAGGGTAAAGCGCACCGTCACAGCAGATGCCGCACAATAGCAGGGCAGAACGCGGGTCACGCGGCATGGGCTGCACCTCCTTGTACAGCCGGACATGATGCCTGGAGGCGGACATCATCTCCCGCCAGACCCAGAAACGGCTTTTACCTTGGGGCAAAGGGGTACGCAGCAGGCTCACGCCGTCCACCTCAATACGAATCCATTGTTCTCGGGTAGTGAAATCCGTCTCAAAGTCAAAGGCCAGCGCGGTGGCATCGGTGATAAATTCCACGCCTGCCCCCGTCCAGAACAGCGGCAGCGGCTCACGCAGCAGGGTCCTGCCGCAAACACGCACGGCGGGGTGCAGCGGCGAATATACTTGCAGACTCATACCGTATCCTCCGAAACAATATTTTCCAGCGTCAGTCCGCTATATCGGGAAAACAGCAGCGGTGCGCCGGATGGCAGAACGAGGTTTTTACAGACAACATGGCGCACCTCGTGCCCGGCAGCCTCGAACCCGGCAATTTCCATCGGAGCTACGCACTCGGTCGTGCCGTGCTCCTTGCGCAGCCCGGTCAGATGCAGCCCTTCAAAGCGGAAATTCTCAAATATCGGCGGCTGCGGAGCCGGAACGCCGTCATCGTTGTAGGGTACGGCGTGAATCAACAAGCGGGGAAAGCTGCAATTCTGCACGCAAATGTCCCGTACATAACCGCTGCTCTTGGGCGTACCTTTGATTTCTATGCCGTTGGAAGATTCGGAAATATCACAATCCCAAATCTTCACATCCTCCACACCGCCACTCATTTCGCTGCCGATGCAGATGCCATGCCCGTACAGACTTTGGCAGTCAAACACACGGATATGCTTTGTGGGGCGATCAATGATATTGCCCTGCGGGTTTTTGCCGGATTTTATGGCGACGGAGTCATCCTCGGTGGCAAACACCGTGGCAAACAATGTGCAGTTAGTGGAGGAATCCGGATCCCAGCCGTCGCCGTTCCAGATGCCGGTGGAGCGCAGCACACAGTGGTCGGTCAGAATGTCATCTGAGTAGACCATGTGGACATTCCAGCAGGCACCGTTTTGCAGCGTAAGCCCGCTGATGCGCACATGGGCGCAGTTGCTCAGGTTGATCAGCCGCCCGCGCACCCGTCCGGGAATGGTGCGGTCGTTTTCGCAGGTGGCAACCAGTGCCGCGTTGGCTGCAAGGTAATCCTTCAGGCGTTCCCGTTCAGAGTCAATGATGCGCTCGGCCAGCACGCGCCCGCCGCCGCTGATGGTTCCGCTGCCGTACAGCAAAATATCCTCGCAGTTTGGCCCGGCGGCATGGTCCAACTGCCCCGCATTCAGCAGGCTGCGGTAACACTCCTGCTCGGTTCCCTCAAAGCGGCTCCAGATGCGCGGCAAATAATCTTGCGGGTCATCGCTGCCCTGCAGCACAGCACCCTCATCCAGGAAGACCGCGATATGGCTGTGCAGGTTCAAAGCACCTGTCAGGTAGCACCCGGCAGGAAAATACACTTCGTCCGCCTCGGTGCAGTCATCCAGCGCTTTTTGCAGCACGGCGGTGTTCAGCGTCTTGCCGTCCCCTTTGGCACAGTAGGGGGGACGGGTCACGTCCAGACGGCGGCGCTGCGGCGAGGTGGTAATGCAGATTGACAGTGCCGGAGACGTCCCGCCTGTTACTGCAACGGCATACGCGCGCTGCGGCGCAAGCCCGGTCACGGTAAAATGGGTCTTTTGCGTTTGCCCGACCACCGCGCCGTCCAGCAGAATGGTATATACAGCGTGACCTTCGGCAGCCGGTTTCCAGTAAAGTTCCGCCGTGGTGGCGGTCATCGCAGCGGAAAGATGCGTTGTGTTCATAGGCAGTTCACCTCAAATATCGTTGTTGCCTCTATTGTACGGAGGAAACTCCGCAGAAGTCTATATAAAAAATTCCGAATCGTATGACAGATTGCGCATAGTTTGCCGCGACTTTCTTGACAGCAGTACCGCCGTGACCGTACAATAGAGACAGAAAAAAGAGGTAGGCGAAAGGAGGCTGCACGGGAGGAAGTCTGCCAGACTGTGCAGGCAGCGCTGGACAACATCTATCGCAACCGCGCCGGCAGCGAAAATCTTCTGCGCGAAAACACCCTGCGCCGCTGGGCGGCAGGCTCCATCGGGGCTGAGGAATTGGGCGAGCGTGCATCGGTGCTGGGGTGGGATCTCTACTGCCCGCGCTTCTGTGTGCTTTGCATGGCACCGCGCAAAAATGGCTCGCTGACGGTCTGCCGCGCCTCGGTCACGGCGCTGCTTAAAATGCAGTGCCAGGTTGAGGGTTTCTGGGACGAAAAAGGCCGCTACACCCTGATTTTGAGTGGCAAGACATTGAACACTGAGGAGCTTTCCCGCCAAATCAGTGAGCTGGCAGCCTACGAGGATTTTGAAAAGGACGCCGTAATGGCGTTCGGCACGGTGGTAACACAGTACGAGCTGCTGCATACAAGCTACCATGCGGCAGGTGATGCGCTGGAAACCGCCAACCCCGCAGACGGGCAGGTTTTTGTGCGGCTGGACGATACCGCGCAGGGCTTTGATGCGGACCTTTTGACCGAGGAGCTGCGCGTGCTGTTCTTCAATGCCGATATTGACGATGGAACGGCTGGTTTTTTGCATCTGGCGCAAAAGCTCTACCGCAACGGATGGGACGCTACGGTGTTCCCCAAGGTTTGCCGTGCCTGCCTGCATGTAATGACGCAGGAATTTCCCATGCAAAAGGCCCTGCAGGAACAGCTGTATGACCTGAGCGAGAGCATTTTACAGCCCTATGGTGCAGCACATGATACGCTATGTGCGCGATGGCGTCATGAACGGCGAAGGCGTGTGCATCAAAACACTGGCGGCAGGCAGTGGGGTAACCCCCGCATATCTGGGGCATATGTTCAAAAAGGAAACCGGCATCTTCTTCAACGACTATCTTCTGCATTGCCGTCTGGAGCGCTCGGTCATTCTGATGCGCAATCCCAACCGAAAAATCAAGGACATTGCCGAAACTGTCGGTTTCACCTCCACCAGCTACTTTGTAAAATGCTTCCGTGAGTACAAGGGTGTTTCACCTGCCAAATACCGCGTCACCTGGGCGGAAATGGGAGGTGCGCCGTGATAAAAAAACACAAGATCGGTCGCATGGGGCAGCTGCTGCGATTTTATTTGGCGGTTGTGCTGTTTACCACGTTGTTGGCGTGCTATTTTTCCTGTGCAAAACAATATGCCGAATTGATTGGCGGTATGGACAACTCTTTGCTGCGTCTGGAAGGCGAATACAGCAGCATTGCAGAAAATTTCTGGGATGTTTATCTGCCGGTGTTTGAACAGGACGACGGCGTGGCGTTAAAGCACTACTTTATGACCGACGCACCCGTGACCCCCTATGAAACCTTTGAGCTGAAAACCGTGATGCGGCGTATGGCACAGCGGGACAACCGCATCCGTTGGGTGGCGGTATACAGCGCCGCCCGCAGTGAAAACTATATCTTTTATAACGAGAACAGTACCCTGCAAAAGCTGCCGGAGGATTTCACCTATCGGGATGCCTTACAAAATAAGACCGATGTTTTTGAGATTCTCAGCACGAGCAATCGGGAATTGGTGTTGGCAGGCGGTCCGCCGCTGGGCAGCGGGCAGGGCAGTGTACTGATAGCCTACGACACAACCACCCTGAGCCAAATGTCCGAAAAGTTTCGTGCGCTGCAGGGTCTGCGTTTTGCCATTGTGCGCGGTCAGGAGCTTCTGCTTGGGGACGATGATGCGCCCGAACTGCAAGGCAGGCTGCCTGCCCTGGGGGAAAAAGCCCTCGTTCGCAACGATGGGCAGTTCTACATGGTTTCCGTCTGTGAGCAGACGCCGCAGAACAGTCGTCTGTATTATGCGGTGCCGTACTGGCAGGTGATCGCCAAATCCAACCGCCATACGCCGATGATTTTTCTGATCGTTTCCGTGCTGCTGGTGGTGTCGCTGGCCATGTACCGCTATGTCATGAACCACATCAACCGCGAGGTGGGCTATCTGCGCACCGGGTTGGAGGAGCTGGGGCAAAACCATCTTGACTACCGCATTGCAGAAACCTTCACCCAGCCGGACTTTGCCCAGATTGCGGAAGCCGTCAACGGGATGGCGCAGAGCCTGCAGGAAAACATTGACCGTGTGCAGGAATATCAGCAAAAGCAGCGCGAGGCAGAAATGCAGGAGCTGCAGGCAAAGTTTAACCCACATTTTCTTTACAACTCGCTGGATATGTTCCGCGCACGCTGTTATGAAAACGGCGACGAGGAAACCGCGGATCTGATTGCCGACACAGCGGCAATTTTCCGTGGGTTCATCAACCCGCAGACCTTTATCCCCCTGCGGGAGGAAATGGCGTTCAGCCGACGGTATCTCTCGCTGTTTCGGGCGCGGTACGGTGATGCTGTGGAGATCCTCTATGATATGGACCCCGAAATTATGGACTACGGCATCATCCGCAATGTGTTCCAGCCCATCATCGAAAACTATTTCGTTCACGGCATCGATACCTCCCGGCAGGACAATACGCTGTGTTTTAAGGGACGCATGGCGGACGAAAAGACAATGTGTATTTCGGTGGAGGATAACGGTCAGGGTATGCCGCAGGAGGAGCTGGAAAAACTCAACGCCAAACTGCAGGAACCGATTGCCAGCGAAAAAGAAAGCTATGGTCTAAAAAACCTCAGCCAGCGTATACGGCTGTTCTACGGCGACGGTTACGGATTGCAGCTGCACAACAATCTGTCCGGTGGGTTGACCTTGGAAATGCGCGTTGCGCCGATTTTCTGCCGTGAGGCAGGGCAGGGGAGCAGGTCGTAATTTTTTATAGAATTCCGAATAATTGATATTTCATACAAAAAGCAGGGCTGGATTTGTGCGTTTTGCACAAATTCGACCCCGCTTTTTTGTTTTGGGGCAGTCATAATCCGTGATATTTTTCGAAATTCTTTTCATATACACAAAATGTTTACGGATTTATAATAATGCCAGAACAACAAATCACATCACACCAAAGGAGAGATGCCCTATGGCAAAGCCAAGGCTGCTGAACACCCACAGCAAAAAGTGGGAAAGCTACAAGCTGTTTTTGTATGTGCTGCCCTGTTTGATTTTCATCTTCATCTTTAAGTACCTGCCTCTTTGGGGTTGGAGCTACGCCTTCTTTCAGTATAAGCCGGGTCGCGACCTTTTTAAATGCGCCTTTGTCGGCTTGCAGAATTTTACAGCGCTGTTCGGCAATGCCGTAATGCGCAATAACCTGCTGCGTGTATTGCGCAATACCTTCGGCATTCAAATACTCAACTACCTGCTGATGCCTGTTCCCATGCTGTTCGCCATCTTCCTGAGCGAAATCAAAAGCACGAAGTTCCAAAAAGCGGTGCAGACGCTGACTACGCTGCCGCATTTTATCAGCTGGGTCATTATGTTTTCACTGGCCACCAGCCTGTTCGGCAACAGCGGCGTTGTCAATGCCGTGCTGGAAAACTTCGGAGCTGAAGGTATCAACATCCTGACCACTGATCAGCACGTCTGGCTGATCCAATCGTTGCTTGCCTTGTGGAAGTCCTTAGGTTGGAGCGCTATCATCTACTTTGCTGCCATCACAGGTCTGGATCAGGAAGTGTACGAAGCCGCCATGGTAGACGGTGCCTCCCGCTGGCAGAAAATCCGCTACATCACGATCCCACTGTTGATCCCTACCTTCTTTGTTCTGCTGATTATGGGTATCGGCAACTTCCTGAATTCCGGCATCGACCAGTTCCTCGCTTTCGGGAACGCCATGAACAAGGAGTACATTGAGGTACTGGATTTGTATGTGTACAACCTGGGTATCGGCAACGGCCAGATTTCTTTCAGCGTTGCCGTCGGTATGATGAAGTCTTTGGTCGCCGTTGTGTTGTTTGCCTGCGCGAACTTCGCCTCTAAGAAGATTCGCGGCACCAGCGTATTTTGAGAGGAGGATTCTCTATGAAACTATCATCTGCTCACGCGATGCCTTCTCACAAAATCAAAATGAGCAAGGAAGATAAAATTTACAACATTGTCGGAACCATCATCTTTCTTCTTATCACGTTTATTTGTGTGTACCCCTTCTGGTATTTGCTGATCTGCACCATCAGCAACCAGAAGATGGTCGAGTTGAATCAGGTCGTGCTGCTGCCGAAGGGGATTAACTTCCGCAACTATGTAGAGATATTCGGCGTGCAGAATCTTTATAATTCTTTTCTGATTTCTGTGGGTCGAACCGTGATGACAACGGCCGTCAGTTTGGTCTGCACCTCCTACATGGCGTACTTCTTCACAAAACGCGATATGTGGGGTCACACGTTCTGGTACCGTTTTACCGTCATCACCATGTACTTTTCCGCCGGTATGATTCCCGAATATCTGAACAACCGCATGCTCGGGCTGAACAACACCTTCTGGATTTATGTGATTCCCGCCGCCATCTCGGTGTACAACATGGTTCTGGTAAAGACAAACATTGAGGCGATGGGCCCGGAACTGGAGGAATCTGCCTATCTGGACGGTGCGGGGTATCTGACCCGATTCTTCAAAATTGTCCTGCCGCTGCAGACCCCGATTCTGGCAACAGTCAGCCTGTTTACGGCGGTGAATCAGTGGAATGATTTCTTCACCACCAAGCTGTATGTCACCAACACAAAGCTCTATACCCTGCAGTTCCTGCTGTATGAACTGCTGAATCAGGTGGCCGCCGCTGCCGAGCAAATCGACCATGTCGCCGGGGCTGCAGCCACCATCACCCCCACCGGCATCCGCCTGACATTGACAGCCATTGTTATTATTCCCATCATCTGTGTGTATCCCTTTGTGCAGCGTTTTTACGTCAAGGGCCTGATGGTCGGTGCCGTCAAGGGCTGAAAAATTTATCGTATAGTACCGTTTTCAACGGAACCCTGCTATAATACTTAATTAAGAAAGAGAGGAATCCCTTATGAAACGCAACCCCTTCAAAAGACCCTTCGCGCTGGGTCTGGCCGGTGCTATGGCGCTCTCCATGGCAGCCTGCGGCTCCAGCAGCAGTTCTACCGCTTCCTCCACAGTGGCAGAAAGTGCCTCCGAATCGGCGGAGTCCACCGCACAGTTCAACATTGGCGAGGTCGGTACTACGACTTCTGCCGATGTGCCCACCATCACCCTCTATCCCCGTGATGCCAACCTGACCAGCAGTCTTGTCGGCGGCTACAAAGGCGATTACTTTGCCTCCCGCGGCTTTAATGTGGAGGTGTGGGCTTACTCTGACGAAAAGACCAACGCCATTCTGGCCAGCGGCGATATGCCGGACATCATGTACATTCCGGCCAAGAATGTCGATGATATGATCGAAAGCGGCATGCTGCTGAATCTGGATGAATACCTCGACCAGATGCCCCATGTGCAGTCCTACGATGGGCTGGATACGGCTTTGAACTATGTGCGTGAGTACCGCAGTAATGACACCGGCAGCGTTTATGTTATGCCGCTTGTCGTTGGCGACAACGCTACGCATTATCTCGCCAGCGACACGACTGAGCGCAACGCTGTAAAGCTGAACTGGGCTGCCTATGAGGCTGCCGGTTGCCCTGAGATCACCGATATGGACAGTCTGCTGGATGCTACCGAGGCTATGCTGGCCGCCATGCCCACCGCAGAGGACGGCAACCCCATGTACGGCACCGTGCTGAACTCCGGCTCTGACACCAGCTACTGGGCCTGCATGGTCATGTGGTACCGTATGCAGGGCTATCTTGAGCAGGAACTGCCCTACCTGCTGGAAGAAAACATGTTCGATGGTACGGTCGAGTCCATCCTGTCTGAGAACAGTATGTATTATCAGGGCTTGAAATGGTACAACTCCGCTTACAAGCGCGGCCTGATTGACCCCGACAGCATCAGCAATGACCGCGCCACCCAGAAGCCCAAGGTCGATAACGGCTATACCATCACTCCCTCCGGCTATCTGCCCGGCTGGGCCAACACCTATATGCCGTACTATGTGCCCGGCACCAAAATTTACTACAACTATACAAACACCTATGGTGATTCCAACTATGTCATCGGCATCAATGCCAAAACCGAAAACCTGGAAGCCTGCCTGAACTTTATTGATATGCTGGCTGATCCCGACGCCTACCTGTGGATTCGCTCCGGTCCTGCCGGTGAGATCTGGGATGTAGACGAGAACGGCGTTGCCAATATTACTGATACTGGAATTGAAAGTGCCAAGAAAAACGGTCCGGGAAGTGTGTTCACTATGTCCACCGGCGAAGAAATTTCCTTGTGGAATACGCAATGGATCGTCAGCGAGGGTGGAGCAATGACCAGTTACACTGACAAAGAAGGCAACCCCCGTACCAATATGACTACCTCGTGGACGGAAATGGTAGACATCTCTACCGACAATGATGCTTACCGCGCGTGGCAGGAAGATACGGGCCATGACAGCTGGATGGATTGGTTGAATGCTAATAACGCATATTGTTCTTCCAGTGCACTGGATAACCTTAGTCCGTTTGAAAGTATCCCGGATGATGTAATGCAGCTGACCATCGACTCCATCAAGGACGTCGTCACCACTGCCAGCTGGAAGATGGTCTACGCGGAGAGCGATGCTGACTTTGACGCTCTGTGGGACAAGATGGTCTCAGACTGCGAGGGTCTGGGTGCCGAGGATATCATCAGCTGGCGTCTGGCTGACATTGAAAACGCCAAAGCCATTCGTGATTCTCTGGCTGCGAACTGATTTTTCTCCCTCCTAATTTTCTTCCTCCTTCTTTGGGGCTGCTGCCGTCGGCAGCAGCCCCTTTTTTCAAGCAGAGGCGATAGTATGAACAAAACCGCTTCCTTTCAAGTGGATTTTACACAAGGATCCATTTTGGGTCGTGCCGCATGGTTTGCACTGCCAATTTGCATTGGCAACATCCTGCAGCAGATGTACAGCACCGTAGATACACTTGTGATCGGCAACTATTGTGATGCTGCGGCGCTGGCAGCGGTGGCTACCAGCAGCCAGCCGTTGGAAATTTTGCTGTGCGTTTTCCTTGGCATAGGTTCGGGTATCTCTATTTTGGTGTCGCAGATGGCCGGGGCAGGGAATAGCACACAGATGCAAAACCTTGTGCGAACAGCCGTTTTCTTTCTGTATGCTGCCGCACTGCCGCTTACGGTCGTCGGCCTGTTGTTGGGACCTGTGCTGTTGCGGCTGATGAATGTTCCGACAGATGCCATGCCCTATGCGGTGCAGTATTTGCAAATTACCACGATTGGAATTCTTGGCAACATGGGTTATAACTTCAACGCCGGTATTTTGCGCGGGCTGGGGAACAGTACTTCGTCGCTTCTGTTGCTCGGTATTTCGTGTACAGCAAACATAGTACTCGATTTGGTTCTGGTTGCAGGGCTGGGCATGGGTGTTTCCGGCGCAGCGTGGACCACAGCGGCAGCGCTGTTTCTGTCGTGGGGGTTCAGCATCCTGTATATTCGGCACAGCTGCCCGGAGATGAACTTCCCGATTTTCCCCTGCGGATTCGATAAAAATATCCTGCGCGATATGATTCGCATCGGGTTGCCGCTGGGACTCAATACGGCTCTGTACTCCGTCGGACATCTGCTGCTGCAGACGATCCTCAATGGGCAGGGCGCAACCTTTGTGGCGGGCTGCTCGGTTGCGGGTAAGGTCAGCGGTATTGCCAACATTGCCATTACTTCCTATTCGTCATCCGCCACAGTATTTGCAGGGCAGAATATGGGAGCTGAAAATTACCGCCGCCTGCGCAAGGGTGTCTGGCAGATACCGCTGTTTTCCGGTGCGGTCACATTGATTGGCGGCCTGGTTGTAACAGCCTGCTGCCGTCCACTGCTGGCGCTGTTTACTAAGGACACTGCTGTGTTGGATTTTGCGCAGCGTTATATTCATATCGTACTGCCATTCACATGGGCTTATGCCGTGTTCAACGGTATCATGTGCTTTGTCAATGGCATTGGGGAAATACGCTATCCGACTGTCGTGAACATTCTGCTGCTATGGGTCGTGCGCATTCCTGCAGCATATCTGTTGGCATGGACCGGACATGGGGATTACGCTATGATCAGCGTATCGCTGAGTTTTGTGACAGGTATGGTAGCCATGTTGCTTTATTTCCGAACCCACCGCTGGCGCGATTTATGCGCTCTGGCCGAAAGGCAGGAGAATTTATGAAATTATTGAAACAGCTTGCGAACCCGCCCAAAGAGTTTACCGCCATCCCGTTTTGGTTCTTGAACGGCGATTTGACCGATGCCGAGCTGCGCCGTCAGCTGGCGGACTTTGCTGACCACGGCATTTACGGCGTGGTGCTGCACCCGCGCATGGGGCTGGCTGCCCGCATAAAATATCTGGGCAGCACCTATTTCCACTATATCCGCACGGCTGTCGAAACTGCCGCCGCGCTGGATATGAAAATCGTTTTGTATGACGAGGGAATGTACCCCTCCGGCTCGGCGTGCGGTCTTGTGGTGAAGGACCACCCCGAACTGGCCAGTGAGGGTCTTGCCTTGGTGGAGACTGTTCTCCACGGCGATGAGGTGCTTGCCGAAACCGCAAACGGCGCGCTGGTCGTTCGCAAAAGCGGCGGCACGATGCGCGGGCTGCACTGGGGCGAGGATGACGGCGAGA
>OGYR01000395.1_pt1 | contig 28353 bp, 19 predicted proteins | sample 1576661 | NCBI WGS metagenome assembly OGYR01 (sample SAMEA3541490, study PRJEB24748) | human gut metagenome | biome: human gut; feature: human-associated habitat; material: faeces | place: China | collected 2012
AAGTTTTCTGCATTATTATCTGATCCGGAAATTGCAAAATATGCGAGACAGAATGAAAACTATGCTTTTATTTCATGCTATTATTTTATCCTATTTATAACTCAAATACAATCACAAACCTGACGGCTCTGCAAATCACTCCTGTACATTTGTTTTTTGTTTTCTCTGCCTGATCACTTCCAACACCCAATTTTCCTGTTTTTTCCACAGATTTCATTCAATCTTTCAATTTCTGTGCTATAATACGATATTGCAAAAATATAGAATGCTTAAACAGGGGTGATTTACTTGAAGAAGAAAACGCTTGTGCCTCTAATCGTTTTTTTACTGGGCATGTGCCTTGTTAGTTTGATTGTATACAAAACAGACGCCTTTGAAAAAGAACAGAGACACACAACTGCACAATTAAACGCAGCGACCTATGGAGAACGCATAAAAAATGAGATTGTAAATGGAACTGAGATTACGGATACTCTGGAACAAATCTTGATCAGTGATGATGGAACGATCAAGCACTTTAACACGATCGCTAAAAATCTTATGTCTGATTCCATTGAAAGTGTGCAGCTCGCTCCACATGGTGTTGTGACAGATATTTATCCTGCTGAAGGAAACGAAGCGGGTAAGATTGATCTGCTTCATGATAAAGATCGTGGTGAAATCTCCTGTTATGCAAGAGACAATCATACAGTCATTACGCAGGGACCCTTTGAATTAAAACAAGGTGACTATGGAATTGCGGTTCGCAATCCAGTCTACTTAAATGATGAAAACGGACAAGAATATTTCTGGGGATTTACGATTGTTATTTTGCGTGTTCCTGAGATTTTTTCCGACTCGATCAGTGCACTTTCAAATTTTGGTTATGAATATAAGCTTTCAAAAACAGACACTCCCTGGAGTGACACATATGAAGTTGTTTGTCAGTCAGATGGAAATTTAACAAATCCTGTTTCTTATGATTTTACAATAGGTGAAGAGAACTGGAGATTTGAGGTTATGCCTGTGAGTGGATGGAGAAATGCTAAACTTATAGCTGTAATCATCGGACTTTATACTTCTATCGTATTTGTTCTGTCGGTTCTTATCTGGGTCTGGTTAACAGCAAAAGAACATAAAAACAAATTCCAGAAACTAGCACATATGGATTCACTTACCAATATTTATAATCGTTACGGATTTGATGAATTAGCAGAAGAAATGATCGCTAAAAATCCGAACGCTCCTTATGTAGTTGCACTCTTTGATATAGATAATTTTAAGTTTATTAATGATATCTATGGACATGTTTACGGTGACAGGGCTTTAAAGAATCTTGCTGACAGTATGAAGAGTTTTTTTCCATCGGATACATTGTTGGGACGAAACGGCGGTGACGAATTCTGTATTCTTCTCCCAAATTGCACATATGATGATGTGAAAGAACAGTTACAACAATTCACTATGCTTCCAAAGATATTCTCATGCAAGGGAAATGACTACCCGTTTTATATTTCTCTTGGATATGCTGAATATCCTATAGCTGCATCAAACCGTGCACAGCTCATGCGCTGTGCTGATGCTGCACTTTATGAAGTAAAACTGCATGGTAAAAATGGATGTATGGCTTACAGAGAAGGACTCCATTCAAGGAGCCGCAAACAACTTGGATTTGCACTCAAGGATATCTCTGAACATCTTCCTGGTGCGTTTATTATCTACAGAGCGGACAAGGAAAATGATGAACTCTTTTATGCAAACCATGAGTTTCTCCACATGACCGGATATAAAGATATAGATGAGCTGTTTAAGCTTACAAAGAAGAGCTTTCGAAACCTTATCCGGGAAGATGAGCAACAGCAGATTGAGGCAAGTATCTGGCAGCAAATTGACAGCGGCAATGAAAATGACTATATTCATTTTCATCTTCGAAAAGCTGATGGAACTTACCTTTCTGTACTTGATCATGGAAGAATAGTAGAAAACCAGCAATATGGAAGAGTATTTTATGTGTTGTTTATGGATTGGGCAGACATGCATATCCGTTACAGTGATAAGTTCTCTGAATAAATAACAGATGGTGTGGGATTATATTAAAATCCCACACCATCTGTTATTTCTTTCAAGAATGCCTTTTTATAAATCTTCCTGTATTTTGACGTCGCTGTTATCTGCCAGACACTGTTTTAACACAGTGATCATTTTTTCCCCATCCAATGGTTTTGCAATATGACCGTTCATTCCTGCATTTTTTGCCATCTGTATATCTTCCGCAAGAAGAATTCGCTTTCCAATACTCTTATCAGATATAACAGACTGTTCCGACTCTTTCTTTTTGTATACATCCTCTTCTGATGCAATCTCCAGTGGAATTTCCACTGTGAATTTTGTTCCTTTCCCCTGTTTGCTTTCTACATAAATCTTTCCGCCCATCAGTTCAACAAAAGATTTCACAATAGAAAGTCCAAGACCAGTACCGACCACTTTATTCTCTGTCGCCGTATGTTCTCTTGAAAATTCATCAAAAATATGTGGAAGGTATTCCTGCTTCATCCCTATTCCGGTATCTTCACAGATGAATACATACCATGCTTTTTTATCATCTGATGCTGTTTCCGTAATATTTACATGAATCGCCTGACCGTTTGGAGTATATTTGATTGCATTACTCACTATATTTAAATATATTTCCTGAAGTTTTGTCTTATCACAGACTGCGTATTTATGCTGTATATTTGTATCTATCGAATATTGAATTTCCTTCGATTGGATAGCAGATTCAAATACTGTATTCACAGAATAAAACATTTCGCTCAAATTCTCTGCCTGCATTTTTAACACAGCTGTTCCACTTTCAATGCGAGCCTTTTCCAGCACCTGATCAATAATCGTCATCAGAAAATTGCCCGAGGAGTTGATCTTTCCTAAATACTCCCTTGCTTTTTCCTCGTTCTTAAGATTCTTTCCGAGAAGATCTGAAAATCCAATAATTGCATTCATCGGGGTTCGGATGTCATGACTCATATTAAACAGAAATCGTGTTTTTGCCTCACTTGCTTCTTTTGCCTGTTCTGCCGATTTTTTTAATTCAGCTGCATACTGCTTCTCTCGACGTTTTTTGCTGCAGATCTGATCAAAAATAGTAGCACCCATCATGGCAATTATGAGGGCTGATACAATAACAGCAATCCATTGATAAATTGAAATCCATCCCTCCTTTGGTACGATATCCACATACCATGTGTAATTAGGAATCTCACACTCTACCGTAAGGCTATTCTCAGGCATATGTTCCTGATTTTGAGCCAAAACAATCCGATCATCGGTATTCTCATCATTCGTCCATATCTCATAACAATAGGATGCTTCACTTAGCCGTTCCATGCCAATTTCATCTATAAATTTATCCCAGTCGATAACTATGATCACAAACCCCCAAAAGGTATCATTTCCTGTAATATTATTCTGATAAACCGGATGGAACAGCAAAGCTCCTGTTCCACCCTGTTTTAATTCATATGGACCTCCAAGAGTATATTTTCCTGTTTCTTTGGCACGCTTTGCGTCTCCACTGCGTTCATGCTCTGTCAGCATATCCATTCCAAAAGCCTGCTCATTTCCCTGCTTTGGAAAAATATCAGTAATAATCCCATCCGGTGCGAGTTCGAATGCTTTTACAACACCTGCTTCATTCGGAAGCATTTCTGCCAATTCTGAGAATGTAGTCTGATTCAGATCATATCCTGCAAGAATCACGTTTTCAAGAAATTCTGAAAGTTCAACATACTGATCTAATTGTGCATTGATCCGCTTTACTGTACTTTGTGCAGTATAAGCAGCTGCTGTCTTTTTTTCTTTCTCTATGTTCTTTACAATAATACAGCCCAAAAGAAGTGCTGTTATAAAAATAAGCAAGCCAATGATCCAACTGTATCTTTTTGTCTGTTTAGAACCGGTACTTCCCTTTTCCATTTACTGTTGCCTCTTCATCTTCAATGTTTTCTGTTGTTTTTAATTATATCATGTCATGTTTTTTCATGTCTATTTTTTTCTACAGTAAACGGATAACAAGTTCTTTCATTGTCTGCTGCTTTCCTTCGCATTATCCTTACGCTATTTCCTTTTTCATTGCCTTGTAACCGATCAGCACTGTCCATACATATGCACACGTTTTCGGAATCATCAGCATTCCGATCATTGGAACAACATCAGCCCACAGTACAACCGGGATATAGAAAGCAAAGCTTAAGACGATCGTCAGCCACATCCAGTGGAATGACTGATCATTGCTTTCTTTTGCACTTTTGTAAAATAAAACGATGATAAGTAATCCCATCAGTGCAAACGGAATATTACGGTAAATGCCCCAGGAGAGCGGTGCTTCTGCACTGAGCCATTCATTCTGTGGCATCATACACAGAATAATTCTTAATCCTGCGAGTACATAGATCGCTGCTGTAGTTGCATTGTGTCCTTTGATCTGATAACGTTCACGCCAAATATAGTAAAGAATAACATAAAAGATTGTCATTGTAACGGATGTGATCCATTTACCTAATCCTAACTGTACAGTGAAATTCTCAAGACCTGTTGTACAAAGTGCAACTGCACGTGGAACCAGGTGGAATGCATCTCCACTTCCTAAAAGAACTGCCATGATTCCAAACATGGTGAACTGACGGTTTCCTTTGCTCTTACGGATCATCAAGATTCCGATTGTAATTACCGAGATTAAATACACGGCGTCAAATAAAGTTTCTACAATTGCCTGCATAATAAATATCCCTCTTTCTTATGAATTTATATTGAATTATGTTGTTCTGATAAAACAGACCTGCACAATTACAATCACACATAACTATGCGTACATGAACATTGTTCATTTTCGTTCAAAAAATTTCCCACAGCAATTGTGGGAGAATTTTAATACAACGTTTTCTTTACAAGCATCAATACAGATGATGGATCATAATCCTGCCGGATCATCGACACCAGAATCAGGGAAAACAGTATGTCTGCAAACTTTTTCTCTGTAAATTCCTGGTCAAATACATCTGCACGGACCTTTGGATCATTTTCTAAGACCTCACATAACCCATTCAGAATATGTCCCCATGTCTTCATCATTCTTTTCTTCCCACTTGTTTTTTCATCTCTCATAAAACCAAATGAATGTAATGAGAAGAACCCTGGAAACTGACGATTACCGTATTCTAATCGTTCATAAATCCATGAAATACAAGATTCGACATCGTGAAAGACCTGTTCATCTTCCGGATGAAAAAAGATTTCATGCCAAATACTCTCTATTGTATCACTGAGCAAATCTGCCTTGGATTCATAATAATTATAAATAGTACCTGCTGATACAGAACATCGGGACGCAACAGCCCGTATACTTACGGCAGCCCATCCATTCTCCTTTATCAGATCTCTGCTGGCAGCTAATATGTCTTCTTTTGAAGTAGCAAGATGATTCACGATCTCACCTCCGATATCTCATTTCTGTATTCTAAATTTATAATGAACACTGTTCATTTTGATAATATACAGCACTCAGGTAGGTTTGTCAAGACTATTTTAACCTATTTCTTTTTTCTTATGTCAAATAGATCTTTTCAGCATTACCAGCATTGTAATAAAGCACAAACTTCCACCAATCACATTAGATATAGGCTCTGCCAAGAACACCCCTTTCGTTCCCATGTGAAATGCATACGGAAACAAATATGTAAGCGGCACAACGATAAATACTTTTCTAAGTAATGAAAAGAAAATCGCCTGCTTCTTTTTGTTCAATGATTTGAAAACCGTCTGCCCAACATACTGCAGATCCATAAATATAAATGCTGCGAAATAAAGTTTCAGTGCTTCTACGCAATCGGCAAGTAATTCACTGTCTGTGCTGAAAATTCCGATCAGAAATTCCGGTTCGAAAATAATCACGCTCCACGCAATTGCTGTATAAATCAATATCATACAAGTCAATACGCAGATAGCTTTCTTGACTTTCTTCGGACGCTGAGCTCCATAATTATAGCTCAAGATCGGAGAAGTTCCTTCATTGATAGCATAGATCGGAGTTTCCACCATCTGACGAACACTTGATACGATCGTCATAACAGATATATATACATCACCGCCAATTCCTGATAAGACGCTGTTACAACATATTGTTACCAGACTATTGGTCAGCTGCATGATAAACCCTGCACTTCCAAGGCTCACAATATTCTTCGCATCATCTCTACATGCTTTCCATTCTCCTTTTGACAGCACCCGCACTTTCAATTCCGCTTTCTTTCTTAAGAAATAAAATACATATGCTGCCGATAAAGTCTGGGAGATGATTGTTGCGATCGCCGCTCCTTTTATGCCTAAATTCAATCCAAATATAAACAATGGGTCCAGAACCAGATTGGCAACGGCTCCAATTGTAACCGATAACATTCCTGAAGTTGCATATCCCTGCGCATTAATAAATGGGTTCATCCCTGTTGCAATCATAGATGGGACTGTTCCAATCAAATAAATCATCATGTATGGATATGCGTAAGACAGCCCTTCTTCCGACGCCCCGAACAACACCAGAATCGGACTTGCGAACAGCATTCCAATCACCATCAATGCTACTCCACAAATACACAGCATTGAAAATGATGTATTCATGATCGTTTCCGCTCTTTTTATATTTCCTTTTCCTCTGTTGATTGAAAATATCGGGGCTCCGCCACTTCCAAATAAATTGCTGAATGCAGTGATGATCACAATGATTGGAAAGCACAAGCCCACTGCTCCAAGCGCTGTTGTTCCTACTGATGGGATCCTGGCAATATAAATCCGATCCACAATGTTGTACAAAAGACTCAGTATCTGAGCCACAAGCATCGGTAACGCTGCTCCTAAAATATTTCCTGTAACTGTTCCGTGGTCAAAATCAATCTGTTTCATCTTTATAATATTATCTTAAACCAATCTTTCTCTTCAAATTCAACAACCGTACAATCATTTGCATAAGTACATTCCGGAAGTACGATCATTGCATGAAGTACCTCATTATTCGCCGGAAGTGGACACAGATGCCAGATCGCTGCATTGATCTTTACCATGCATCCCTTTGGTACAAGGAAAGCCTTCGCAAGTTCCGGAACCGGTGTTCCGCCGGAAGCAGGTGCAACATGGATAAACATGTCGTCATCAAGTGCAACAATCCCTTCCCATGTAGTTGTATGATATTCCGCCATCTTGACAATTCTTTCGTCCTTGCGAACTTCAATCGGTGAAAATGCCATTGTTCCAACACAGGTTCCTGAGATGCGGTCCGGATAGAATTTATGAATCTCTCCCTCCAGTGGATATCCCTCTGGTTCTGTCATACTGCAAAATGTTCCGTACGGTGCAAAATCTGCTGCATTAATCTTTACTGCTTTTACTTCTCTCATCGAGTAAGTCCTCCTTTGTTTTAATATAATCGTATCGCTGATGGAAAGCAGACCAGCTTGCTCCACTCTCACTACCAACTCATTACATCTAGTATATCATAATCAGGACCAATAGCGGGCGGTTTTTTGTTTCTATGGATTCTGGTCTATTGACTCTATACAAGGAAAACCGAATCACTGCGGAAACAGCTCTGGAGTATGCTGCAAATCCGGAAATATTGAAACGTAAAATGTAACGTCTTCTTTCCGGCAAGAATTGCCACACCTGTGTCAAAAATCTCAATCTGATTTGTCGCTTTATTCAAATCAATGTCATTTTTCACATAAGAACCATATGTGATCATAATTCCCATGGATACACTCAGAGAGAAGAACAGCTGGCTCATCGCATCCAGAAGGATCAATCCCGGCATAATAATCTTGGAGAATTTCTCAATTCCCTTCTCTACACCGCGAAATACGATCCATGCTGTCAGCGCAAGGAAGATGGCGTCATTGATATTTATGAGAAGAAAGGTGAACCCGGAAAGTACGAAGCGACTCTGACGATTTGCTCTGTCTCCGCTAACGGAAGCAGCAGCGAGATTTTCTACACCGGACGAGTTCTTTATAGTGATATGCTAATCCGCTTTTCTTTCGTAAATCAATATAACCCACTGGAAGAAGACCTTCTGTACATCTTCAACCCTCTGGAACTTCGAGATTTCACAATGGGACTCTTGTGCGGTATCTCCAGTGCAGACCTTATGCCTTGTGCATTTAAATGCGTAGTCACCTTAAAACCACAGGAACACACAGAGAACTTCCGCCATCAGTTGCTTTTTACAAAGAAGGATCTTAAACGGTTAGAACAACTTAATATGCTGTTGGTGGATAATAAAGAGAATTAACATACAGTGAAAGGGTTCGGCATCTTGCCGAACCCTTCATTTTCATCTGACATATCACCGCAAAACTACTGCGGATAAAATCATAAATCCTACAATTGATACCATCGTGTATACCGAAATCGCTGATGAGTAGAATTCTCTTTTCCATTCCATTCTGATGTATCACACTTGATATTTTTCTATCACACACGTATGCTTCCGTTCGCCCACCGAAGCATCTTTATCATAATTAATTCCAACCAGCAAAATCTCACCGCCAAACTCTTTGATTGCCGCCGGGTAGTTCCGTTTCTTAATCTGTGCAATTGCTCCTTCTGCTGATTTATCCCACTTCATTTCAACTACTAACGCCGGAAGATTCGATGTTTTCTTTGGAAAATATACAATATCTGCATAGCCATTTCCTGACGGAAGTTCTTCGAATTTCAGATAATAATCGCGATAACTAAAATATGCAAGCTTAATCACGCTTCGTAATGCCTGTTCATTATTGTAGAAAAGAGCCGTTGTCTCCTCTGTATGGATCTTCTCAATCTGTGCTGCTACTGCATCTGCATTCATATGTACTGTATCCGAAATGATCTGGTCGCTTTCACGCACACGCTGAATTGTCTCGTTCCGTCTGACTCCCCTGATCGTCCTTGAAAATTCCCGCTTGATTTCTTCATTTGGAATATGCACTTTTTCCGTTTCTTTGTCATAAGCCAGATATCCCAGATGAATCAACAATGTCAGTACATCATCTTTCTCTCTGAATGTTACAAGATCATTTGAAAATCCACTCGTATCAACTCCCACTTCAATACCACCGATCAGTTCAGCGATTGTCTTGGAAAGTCCGTCATAATCAAGACTAATATATTCCATCAAACTCTCTGCTGCCGATGTCTGCGTCCAGTAGGAATCGAAATCATCATTTCTAAGTGCTTTCATTACAGAGTTCGGATTATAAATTGATTTTGCATTTGGAAATGAATATCCATCATACCATAACTTCATCTTCGAAAAATCTATTTGATATTCGCTGCACAGATCCTTTACTTCCTGTTCTGTAAAACCTACATATGGCGCAAACTTTCTTGGTTTTACCATTGTAAATTCTTCGAAATCAGAAATTGCAGACTGTGAACCATCTTTTTTAATCGGCAGGATTCCTGTCATATAAACTGCTGCGAAAATCTTATCCGTTGTTCCACTATTTTTAAATAATGACCGTAAAAATAATAGATACTCTCTCTGGATTCCTGCATTTCCACCATTCTCACGAATCGGTGCATCCCACTCATCGATAATCATAATGATTTTATTTCCTGTATAAGTCACCAGATTCGCTAATGTATCAAACAGTGCTTCTGCTTCTTTCACTTCCGAATAAATATCTAAAACTTCTTCTGTTATATTTCGTTTCACATAGGAGACTGCATCTTCCGATGATGTCACACCAAGAACACTCGCCATATCCAGATAGATCACATCATACTGATTCAAATATTTTAAATATTCATCATCTTTTGCAATTTTAAGATCATCAAACAATTCCTTGGAATCACAAGTCTTATCATAATATGCACACAACATTTTGGCAGCAAAAGATTTCCCAAAGCGCCGTGGTCTGCTAATACATGTCAGATTCCGTGGCGTATTGATTGTTTGATTAATCAGACTTATCATTTCTGTTTTATCGACATAAACGTCATTTCTCATATTCGAAAAACCGCTGTTTCCCGGATTCAGATAACTTCCCATCTGTGCTGTCACCTCCTCGCATATTTTTATTTAATTTCTTGTAACTTACTTGTTATCTTATATGTTTTCTTACTATATTATATCTAATTTTTATTTGTTTTACCATAACTTACGTGTTATCTTGTACGTTTTCTTAGCTTTTATTAATTTGCGAACATATCAAGACTTCTCTCTGCAAGTTCCTCAAATTATCATTACAATCATCATTTTCTCTTGACAATCCTTTGAATTTCCATATAATTATCTATGGTAATTAACTTTGGTAACTATATAGGAGTTTTATTATGACAAATGAAAAAATCAAACGCATGCTTGATGCATGTTATCAGGCAAAACGAATTCGTGAGATGCTCCCTCCGCTTCCGGAAGGTATCGTGTCATCTCACATCCGCTATATGGATATGATCCAGGAGCTCCAGAAACAGAACGACCATGTAAAAGTTTCTGATCTGAGTGACGTTCTGAATATCCCGCGACCGGGTGTCACAAGGACAATAAAAGAAATGGAGAAGAAAGGATTAGTTCAAAAGATCTCCTCTCCGGATGACGGACGTGTCACATACTTGTCTTTGACCGAACATGGCAAGGAGCTATCTGAAAAGTATAATGAAAATTATTTTAATGAGCTACTTCCTTACCTTGATGCTATATCTGACACTGAAGCCGACTGTATGATCCGGACAATTCAGAAATTTTACGACATCATGTGTGAAAGGAGCATTCAAAATGACAGATAAAACTGCTGATTTTACACAAGGAAGTATTTTAAAGAAACTGGTGGCATTTATGATGCCTGTGCTTGGTGCATTGATCCTTCAGGCAGCATATGGAGCAGTTGACCTTCTGGTCGTTGGAAGATTTGGTTCTACCTCCGGGCTTTCTGCAGTTTCTACCGGAAGTCAGGTTCTGAATCTGGTTACTTTCGTAGTTGTTCAGTTTGCTATGGGTATCACGGTTCTGATCGCGCGTTATCTCGGCGAAAAGAAACCGGAACAGATTGGCTCCGTCATTGGCGGTGCTGCAATTGTATTTACAGCGATTTCAGTTGGATTGTTCATCGTTATGGTTTGTTTTGCACACCCAATCGCAATCCTGATGCAGGCACCTACTGAAGCTGTCGAATTGACTACTGTTTACATCCGTATCTGCGGTGGTGGAATCTTCTTTATCGTCGCTTACAACCTGCTTTCTGCGATTTTCCGTGGACTCGGAGACAGCAAGTCTCCTCTGCTTTTTGTACTTGTCGCATGCATCATAAATGTTTTCGGTGACTTGATACTTGTTGCAGGTTTCCACATGAACGCAGCCGGTGCTGCAATTGCAACTGTTTTCGCCCAGGCAGTCAGTGTTGTCTTCGCAGTAGTTCTTCTTATCAAAAAAGAACTACCATTCAAGATTAGAAAGAAAGACTTCTGTCTGAATCCACAGTGCAAGAAATTCCTCATTATTGGACTCCCTCTTGCTCTCCAGGAATTCCTGACACAGATGTCATTCCTCGCACTCTGCGCTTTTGTAAACCGACTCGGACTGGAGGCTTCTTCTGGTTACGGCGTTGCCTGTAAAATCGTAAACTTTGCAATGCTGGTACCTAGCGCACTCATGCAATCTATGGCTTCTTTCGTCTCTCAGAATGTCGGTGCCGGAAAATCAAAGCGTGCAAAGAGATCTATGTTCACCGGAATCGGAGTCGGCCTGGTTGTCGGATGTTTCGTCTTCGCTCTTGTATTTCTTAAGGGAGATGTCCTGTCCGGATTCTTCTCTACGGATGCCGACGTTATTCAGAATGGCTTTGCTTACTTAAAAGGATTCGCACCGGAAACAATTGTAACAGCCGTTCTTTTCAGTATGGTAGGGTATTTTAATGGAAATGATAAGACTCTTTGGGTTATGACGCAAGGTCTGATTCAGACACTTCTGGTCCGTTTGCCAATGGCATACATCATGAGTATCCAGCCGAATGCCAGCCTGACAAAGATCGGTCTTGCTGCACCGGTTTCTACAGCAGTTGGGATTATGTTAAACGTTGGATTTTATGTTTATTTAAACCGGAAAAAATAGCCCCCTGCAACTGCTGCCACCGGCATTACAACCACGCAGGCGATTGCTCCGAAGATCATTGAGGCACAATTTTCAAACATGATTTTAGAATTCAACAGTAGTTCAAACGAATACCCCTGCATTCGCAGATAGGAAAAAAGCAGAAGTGATTCTCCTAAATATGCAAACAGAAGTGTATTCACCGTTGTTCCGGTCACTTCTTTTCCTATCTGCATTCCGCTGTGAATCAGTTCTTTAAAAGTCATATCTTCTTTATGGCTTTTCACTTCATAAACAGAGGTGGTAACTGTCAGTGCCATATCAAGAACAGCTCCAAGAGTACTGAGAAGTATAACAGAGACAGCAACATTTCTCATACTGATATTCAGGTTCATATTATAATAAAATACATCTTCTCCAACCTGTTGTATCTCGTTAAGACCTCCCGCCTCACTTCTCCATACAACGATATATATGAAGAAAAACAGCAACAGCATTGTGATCATAGTTGCCAGAAATGCACTCCATGTCTTTCCATTTCTACCATTTTGATAGAACAACGTAATACAGGAAATGACAACACCGACACAAACCGTAACGAGAAGAACAGGAACTCCTGATGCCATAAGCCAGATTGCAAGACTTAAGATCAACAGATTTCCACACAAAGCAATAAGCGAAACGACACCTCTGTCTCCACCGACGACCATAATTAAAATCAGTAAAATCAATCCAAGTGTTATCAGCATTTTTCTTCTCCCTGCACCTTTCTTGCTTTCTTCTGTCTATGAAACATTCCTGGAACCTTTATCATCACAGAAGTAACCAAAATAGAAATCGGTATTGCCAGAACAATTCCTATACTTTCCACCAGAAATCTGCACAATTCACATGGAATGTGCAATTTTATAATAGTAATTAAACTCACATCATTATTCATCCGAATCAGACACATTGGGATCAGTCCACAGCCAAAGACAAACAACAGCACATTTATCATCGTTCCCATAATGTCATATCCAATTTCTCTTCCTGATTTAAATAATTCCAAAAATGTTACTTTCGGCTTCTTTTCAACGATTTCACTTAAGGATGCAGCGATGGCGACCGCCACATCCATGATTGCTCCCAGTCCTGAGATCAGGATTTCTGCATGGAAAATTTCATCCGGATTTTCAATACTTCCAAGATACTCCATGGTCGAATAATCAAGATCTTCTGCATGATGGATTACAACATCAAAGATTCCCATGATCATTACAAGAACAATCAATGTTGTAAAAACTGCTGCCCATGTCTTTTTATGAATCCCGTTTAATCCAACCAATGTAATAACCGCAAAAAGAATCACCAGCCTGCTGCACATTTCCAGCACATTTGATGTATCTCCCGCTTTCCAAAAACCAATTGCAAAAACAGCAACATTAAAAATAACGGTCAATATCGTAAGCGCACCCTGTCTTCCTGCAACGATAATTAATATAAACATCAGAAATCCTATGAGTATCATAAGCTCTGTATCTCGTTTCAGTCCACGAATTCCAGAACCCATTCTCTTGCTTGTTCCATTGAGCAAGACCTTATCTCCTCTATGATATGGCTGTTTCATCATTCCGGTATACGTGTACTCATTCGTAAAACTTATTGTCTTTCCCTTGTTTTCTCCATTTAGGATTACTCCCTGGATGTTCTGCTTATATTTTTTCTCCTTCGTTCCTCTGGTTCCGGTCTCTTCTCCTGAGACACTGGTTTCGACCTTTGTCAGTTTTGCAATGGGTGTGCTATACAACCATGCATCATTTGCAACAAAGATAATACACAGCAGATACAATATGCCAAGGATACAATATAACTTTCTTTTCTTGCTCTGTTTTACAAATTCCAACATTACTTTACTTCCATCTCGAATCTATCAAAAATCATTTTTTTATTTTAACGCAAAAAATTTTATTGTCAAGATGAATTTGAAAATGATTTTCATGTTAAAAGAACAGGACAGCACGCTAACACGCACTGCTCTGTTCTTCTGTTCTTCTTTTCTCTATTCTACTTTGCTTCTCCCTCCGGGAAAATAATCTTATTCACGAAGAAGAATACCACCATCGACACTCCTCCGTTCAGCACGGTTGTTCCGATATTGTAAAGCCATCCCGGTACAAACATTCCGGCAACTGCAACCCAGATACAATTGATTGAGTTTACAATACATGTAACAATACAGAATGCGATCAGATACCAGAACGCCTGATACCAGATCTTTCCTTTGCTGCGGAACACAAAGCTTCTCTGGATTGGGAAGTTGATACACTCACCAACGAGCATTGCGATCATGTATGCACAGAAATACGGAAGACCACCATGTGCCGCATCATATCCGATAATATTCCACTTAAATGTCTCACCGAATAATGTAATGTCGATTCCCGGGAAACCGAAATCAATATTCGGAAGTCCTGCGAATGCCAGTGGCAAAAACAGCAACATTACATATTTAAGTACAGTGATCAGATTACTTACGATTACGAACAATCCGCCTTCTCTTATCCATTTTGAAGCACTCGGATGTTTCTCTGCAAAGCGATTCCATATGTTGTTTAGCTTATTCATTCTACATTCTCCATTCTTCTAAGATTCTAGATTCTCTTGTCCTCCCTTGGACTTCGTATCTATATCCTAACATGGATTACATGCCTATCTATTATACTTACATAACCTGCACTTTTTCTGCATAAACTGCAAATGTTCTTTCTTAATCGGAACCAAAAAATGTGTGCAAACTTAATTCCCTTGCTCTTCTTTAATCGGAATCAAAATTTTCAAGTCAAACCAGTTCTCTTTTGTATCGATCGTGACTGCCCCGCCGTATTTATTCACTGTATAACGAATACTCTTCATTCCGTATCCATGATACTTTTTGTCTTTCTTTGTCGTCGCAATATTTCCATCCTGGTACTGCAGTTTTTCTTCACAGTAATTCTCGAACTTAAGAATCAAAAATGCCTTCTGTCTGGACACTGTCACATGGATCAGTCTCTTTTCCTTGTCTTGTATCTTCATCTCGCATTCGATCGCATTATCAAGTGCATTTCCAAAGATACTGCAGATATCCATAACGTCCATAAAGTCTAACAGTGTTCCGTCTGCCACACAGGTAAATGTAATTCCATTCTTATTACAATACAGACTTTTACTCGTCAGCACAGTATCAAGTACCTTATTTCCGGTTTTATTCTGTGCTTCATACTGACGGATCTCCGCCTCCATCTCATCCAAAAATGCTTCTCTTTTCTGAGGATCTTCCTCACTTCTCAACACCGCAATCTGATGTTTCAGATCATGATATTTGTAATTGATCAATTCAATACTTTCTTTTGACTGCACATACTGTGCATACTGATTCTGAAGTACATTCTGAACTGCCTCAAGCTCTTTTCTTGCCCGCATCTCACAGCATTGCATGAGATGTGCGTACAGAATCGCAATTCCGGCCAAATCCACGATTGTACGGATATTTGCTATCTCAAATGAATACCTTCCGGAAAATGGAGTATTGATTGTAAGATAGCTAATATTACTGACAGCGAAAACAGATATTGCGATCAAAAATGCGGACAGACATTCTTTCCAGCCTATCTCCATCTGTCCGTCTTCCGGAAAATGTACATGCAAGATCTTGAACAAGATCACGCTGATCATTCCATATCCAAGGATAAGGGCTGACCATTCTTTCCACCATACTCCTGATTGCGCTATCCTAAAGTAACAAGCAACCTGCCATTCTATCGATGCCATGAATTCTGCCACAACAAATGCGATCAGCACAAAATATACTGCGTCTGTTATTTCGATCGCACAGGATACATAAATGAAAAACAGCATAAGGAATACTGCTACGATCATGCAGGGAATCCAGAAAAACAATCTGACATCTTCCGTCACAATCATGAATCCGCTCTGTACAACAAGCATCACTGCCATGATCACACCTGTCTTTATTTTTGAAAATCTCTTTTTAAATGGCAGGATAAATATCATGCATGCAAGCCACTCTGCAATTGCCGAGTAAAGTCTCGGGATATCCGGCATCAAATGATCGATCATTTTATCACCTCTCCCCAATATCTTGTCAAAGCTTCCATGAATTCCTTTTTACGTGCACGACTCAACACCAGTTCTTCACCTTTTACCACCGCACAGTTGTCCTGAATCCGGTCTACGTGCTGCAGATTAATCAGATATCCTTTATTTCCTCTGCAGAAATTCATCCCTGAAAGCTTTTCATCCATCTCTTTCATTTTCCCTGTAGTTTCATAATCCCCAAGGATCGTATGAAGAATCAGTGTATGTCCCTGGCTTTCAATATAGTAAATATTTGCGATGTTAATACGCACCATACCGCCTTTTATATTTACCATAATGACCTTTGCCTCTCGCTTTTTCATACGTTCGATTGCACGATTCAGTCTCTGTGAAAATGCGAAATAAGATACCGGTTTTAATACATAATCCAGCGCATCTACCGCGTAACCTCTGATTGCATACTGTGCCATGTTTGTAATAAAGATAATCACAACTTCACTGTCCATCTTGCGAATCTCTTCCGCAGCAGACATTCCATCCATGAATTTCATCTCAACATCCATAAGGATAATATCAAATTGGGACTTGTATTTATTTACAATCTGATCTCCGTCTGAATAGATTGTGATATCGAATGCTTCATGGTTTTCCGCCTCATATTGATGCAGAAATTCTTCCAACTGTTTTGCATACATTGCTTCGTCTTCTACAATCGCAATTTTGATCATCGGAATCCTCCTCCTGGTATATTTTCTGTCGTCTTATGTTCTATCTTATAATAAAGGAATTTTTATTCTGCCACAAGTCATATAATGAGATTTACCTGTTGCTGGCTCTGAGCAATCACTATTTTAGCAAAAGGAAAACAGGATTGGCCTGTTTCTATCTGTCCAATCCTGTCTTTCATTTAATATATTACGCTTCTGCTTTATCTACAGTTTTTCTTTTCTTTCTGAAACGTACGATCACGATCGCATCTGCTGCAATTAAGAGAACTGCCAGAATCACGTCTACTGTTACGAAAAGTTTTGTCATATTGCTCATACCTGCAGCCGGGTTACCATCTGCATAGTAGCCGCTGTTTGCTACAGTGTAAAGAATATTCTTACATGCCTGTCGCATTGCGAGTACTGCTGTTGCACTCTCATCTGTAAGCTTGTTAGACTCAGCACTGTTGAATCCAAGCATCAGGTCATTTCCATTTCTGATACAGTGATCTGTGATCATGTATCCGTAAGAACCGTCGTAATCTGTCTCTACCATTCCAACGAATCCCCATTCTCCACGGAGAACGTTATTCAGAAGTCCGTTGTTTGCACAGCTTGGAACTGTACCAATCCAGTTGAAAGCGGACATTGCTGCCATTGCATTTCCTTCGAATCCCTTAACTGCAAGCTCGAATGCTTTCAGGTATCCTTCACGGATCGTCTGCTCAGAAGCAAATGTCAGAAGGAAGGAACAACGGTTTGTTTCCTGATCATTTAATGCAAAATGTTTGATATAAGGATATACACCTTTCACTGCAGCTCCGTTCATCTCGTTTGCTGCCATGTATCCGGATAATACGCCGTCTTCTGAATAGTACTCAAAGTTACGTCCTGCAAATGCAGATCTGTGGATATTCATTGCCGGTCCATACCATCCGAAGTTGTCTGCGTCAACATACTCCTGTCCCATAGAATCTCCGACTTCTTTTGCCAGATCTTTATTCCATGTCTGAGCGATCAGTACTTCTGACGGATAAGCTGTTCCGTATGTCTTTGTAATAAAGTTATTCAGTCCTGCCGGTCCGTCACAATCAGATGTTGCAACCTTTCCTACAGACTTGATCTCTGCTGTCTGCCATCCACCTACATTGATAAGTGTTGACATATCCTCGAAGCTTAACTGGTCTAAGAGTTTATCCCAGTCTTCATCATCATATGATTTTCCTGTAAGGTCTGCAAGCTGAAGTCCGTTATCCTGCTCCATCTTCGGCATCTCGTCGGAATCATCATTGTATTTTGTACTGTCATAGATTCCAAATACATTTTCTTCTACTGCTTTTCTTGTCTCGTCGCTCATTACATAAGCATCTTCACTTAACTTTCCACAAGCAGATTCATAATTTGCAAATCCGTTTGCTCTTGAGAGCTGTTCGAAATCACCGCGTGAGTAATCTTCAAACTGGTTTGTTGCTACAGTTTCGTCAGAAGAACGTCCGTCTTTACTGTAGTCAATATCACTGTCTACTGTAAATTTCTCTTCTGCCAAAACAGTGTGTGAATCGGAACGAAGAGAGATTGTGTATTCTCCGGCCTCTAAGATATATCCACCACCGGAAATCTTGATTCCTTCAGAATCATAGGATGCCATATCTTCTTTGTTAATTGTGATAGATTTTGTCTCTGCTGCTCCCGGATCAAGAGTTTCTGTTTTCTCAAATGCGATCAGATTCGCAGCTGCTTTTTCAATCCCACCGTTTGTGTATGGTGCTGTGTAATAGAGTTCGATGACATCTTTACCTGCAACATCTCCTGTGTTTTTCACTGTCACATCAAATGTTACTGTATCACCGTTATCTTTGAAATTCTCAATTGTCTTATCAAATGTTGTATAGCTCAGACCATATCCGAATGGATACTGTACTGTATCTTCATACTGGATCAGCCCTTCTTCTGCGGCTGTTTCATAGAATTTATAACCTACATAGATTCCTTCTGCATAGTTTACAAATCCCATACTTCCTTCGTATGCTGCATCATTTTTGGCAATCTGATCTTTCAGGTCATCTACATTTGTGTAAGCATTGAGACCGATGTTGTTGTAGTACGGTGTCTGCTGAAGATCTTTTACAAATGTATCGGCTGTCTTTCCTGATGGATTCACAGATCCGTTAATAATCTCTCCAAGTGCCTCGAATCCTGTTGCACCTGCTCCCGGTGCGAAGATAACAGCACCGATCTGCTCATACTTATCAACCCAGTCAAGTTCCATTGCATTGTTTGCATTTACAACCACAATAACATTTTCAAACTGAGAGCAAACTGTATCTAACATATCTTCTTCTGTGTTAGACAGTTCAAGATAGCTTTCGCCCTCATCGAAGTCATCGTAGTCACCATTGTTTGTATAACTTCCTTTTACATATCCGTAATTTTCCGGTGTAACTGACACATTCTCTGCCTGTTTTTTGTAACTTCCGTCAATTACTGCTTTCATATCTGTCGGAAGGTCTGCGCCTTCTCCACCGGAACGTCCGATTACTACAACAGCTGTATCAGAGAATTCTTTTGCTTCGTTCATGAGGCTGTCTGTGTAATACTCTTTTGTTGGCTCCGGTAATGTCCAGTCCTGCTCTGCCATAGCGATTGTCGGACGATCTTCTCTGTAATCTGTATACATCTTTGTCAGAGATTCATTTGTCTCATATCCTGCATCTTTTAAAGACTGTAAGATACTGATCGCTGTGGAAGAATCGGAAGATCCGGATCCTGTTCCGCCATATAACGGATTTGTTGAATCCCAACCGAATACATTCAGTTTCTTTGTATCAGAAGCAAGTGGTAAGATTCCTTTATTTTTCAAAAGAACCATTCCTTCTTCTCCAACCTTCTGAATTGTTTCACGGCTCTGCTCTGTTGTTTCCTTTGCAAGCTCTACTTTCTTCGCATTTAAAATACTTGATACATTATTGTACATCGGACCATAACAGATCACGTTTACAAGTACTGCCACGATAGCTACAAATGCAATTCCTGCCTGCCAGCGAATCACGTGGCGAACTCCCTTTTTCGCTTTATGCGCTGCGATCATTACTACGATCATTACAACTAATGCAACAAGAATAGCAATAATATAACCGCTCAGACGTTCAATATATGACGTCAAGTCCGCAACACTTACTCCCAGACTAGTAAATATCGGGGATAATAAGTTTACTAAAAAGTTTGTCATATTGTCTTCCTCCCTTTTGTTGATGCGCTTATGTTAACATATATTTTTCTTTCATGCCTTTTTTCGCATAAATGGTTCATTTTTTTCATAATCTGCAATCTCATTTGGCATTTTTAACAATTTGTATATTTAATTTTTGTCTATATTGCCTATTCTCTGTTGATTGCAGCTTTAATCAGATGAGCTGTTCCTTTGATTCGATGTCCGTTCGCCATCTCAGTCAATGCCTCTGCCATTTTCATCGTCACAATACCACCTGTCATTTTCGCATATCCACGAATTGGCATATTGTAGTTAAATAATACATTCAGGTTCGGCTTTCCCTTCCAGTCACTGATTTTCAGAAGTAATTTCAGGATTGCACAGAGCAGTTTTCCAAGAATTCCTTTTCCGTAATACAACTGGCATACTGCATCGTTCATTCGGATCTCACCGCTCCAGCTTCCATCCGGAATCTCTCTTCCATACAGAATACGGAATTTTTCGTCTGAAATGTCTTTAATCTTGCCGCTGAAATATTCCGGCAGTTCTTCTTTCTTGTAGCCACCGTTTTCAACAGTACCTTTTACGTCTAAAGCACCTTCCAGAACCATCTGCTGCGCATTTTCACCGATCATGATCTGATAAGTACCGCTTTCAATCTCCCAGCTATCTGTTCTTGTATCATAAAAACGGAATGTCTTATCATCAAATCCGATTCTTACTTCCTTTTCTTCTCCCGGCTGAAGCTCTACTCTTACGAAACCTTTCAACTCGCGAACCGGTCGAAAGACAGTCTCAGAAGATTTTCCAACATACAGCTGTGCGATCTCAGTTCCTGACACATTGCCTGTATTCTTAATTGTAAATGTCACACCTTCTGTATCTATTTTCAAATCTTTATATTCAAAGGTTGTATAGCTCAATCCGTAACCAAATGGGAAACGCGTTGATTTTCCAACAGTTGTGTAATAACGGTATCCGACATAAAGAGACTCTCTGTACTCACTGCTTCTTTCTTTACTTGGATAATATGCATACGCCGGCGTATCCTCATAATAGATTGGGTAAGTCTCATTTAACTTACCGGATGGATTCACCTTTCCTGTCAGAACGTTCAACATTGCTGACGCGCCTGCCTGTCCACCAAGATAACCGTGCACGATTCCTTTTACATATGGATACCATGGCATCTCGATCGCTGATCCGGCTGAAAGAACTACGATTATATTCTTATTTACTGTTGTAAGTTCATTAAGTAATGTCTCCTGTGCGGCAGGCATGGACATATGTGTACGGTCAAGTCCTTCGGATTCGCTGATTTCATCAAGTCCTCCGAAGAAAAGTACGATATCCGCCTTCTTTGCAAGTTCTACTGCTGCCTTTGTCAGCTTTTGGTTCGGTTTTCTGTTACGGATATATCCCTGCTCATATGCAACAACATCCAGATCTGTGGATCCAATCACATCAAGGATTGCTTCCGGCTGTTTTGCCGGGTTTACAAGTGATGATCCTGCGCCCTGATATCTTGGTGTCTTTGCAAAATCACCGATCACTGCAACTTTCGTTCCCGGTTTCAACGGAAGGATCTGATCCTCATTTTTCAGGAGGACAATACTTTCCTCTGCCGCTTTTCTTGCCAGGTTATGATGCGCTTCCACATCAAATGTTTTTCCCTTTGCGTCTTCTGTTGCCTGATATGTTGAGAAAATCACATTTAAAAGTTCATCCAGTCTCTGATCCAATACTGCTTCATCAAGATCACCGTTCTCAACTGCATGAATAATATCATACATACCTGATTTTCCTGTTCCCGGCATCTCAAGATGGCTTCCATTCTTCACGCCAAGTGCATGGTCGTTACTTCCGCCCCAGTCAGATACAACAAAACCATCAAAGCCCCACTCATCTACCAGAATTTCCTGCAGCATATGGTTGTTTTCGTTTGCATAGATTCCATTTACTTCATTATAGGAAGACATGATGGATTTTGATTTACCTTCCTTGATCGCAATCTCGAATCCTGTTGTATAAATCTCACGGAACGTTCTTTCGTCTACGACAGAATCGTTCGCCATACGGCGCAGCTCCTGACTGTTTGCTGCGAAATGCTTTGGACAAGCTGCAATTCCTTTGCTTTGGATTCCACGGACATATGCCGCTGCCATCTTTCCTGCATGATACGGATCCTCTGAAAAATACTCAAAGTTTCTTCCACACAACGGACTTCTTTTGATATTCAGTCCAGGTCCGAGGATTACATTGACGCCCATTGTCACTGCCTCTTCTGCAAGTGCTTCTCCAATTTCTTCTCCAAGTGCTTCGTCCCAGCTGTTTGCCACTCCTGCCGCTGTCGGAAAACACGTCGCCGGAAGACTGGCATTCAATCCCAAATGGTCTCCTGCTCCTGCCTGTCTTCTCAGCCCATGCGGTCCATCGGACATTGCCATAGACGGAATCCCATATTTTTCAAAATCAACTGTCTCCCATGTGTTCTTTCCTGACATCATAACTGCTTTCTCTGCCAGTGTCATTTTTCTGATCAACTTTTCATATTTCAGACTCATTTTGAAACCTACCTTTTACTCTATAATATGATAACTATTATTTGGTTACTGTCACAGTACCTGTGATTTTTTGCATTTTGTATATCACAAGTATCTTTTTAATGAAATTATCATAACACAAAAAGCAGACCGTTAAGGTCTGCTTTCATAAATGGTCGTTTTTTCTACATGAACTGTTCTGATTAGATTGCAAGCAGGTTCTTGATTGCTTCCATATAAACATGAACTGCTTCTTCAACCTCTGACACGAGTGTGTACTCGTCTGCACCGTGAATGCGGTAATCTACGCCCGGTTTCTCCGGTCCGAATGCGATGATGTTCTTTAAGGACTTCGCATAAGTTCCACCACCGATTACTAACGGTTTGTTCTCTGTATCTCCTGTTACATCTGTATAAGCTTTGTACAGTGCCTCTACAAGTGGAGACTCTTTCGGGAAGAACAATGGTTTTGTAGTTGTGTGGATCTCAATGCGTCCGTTCTCGTCTTCAAGCTTTCCTTCGCACATCTTAACCATATCTTCTACAGAGTATGTTACCGGGAATCTGATATCGATCGTAGCGGAGATCACACCGTCTTCTGTCTTAACGATTCCGTTACAGAATGTAAGCTCTCCAAACTCATCTGCACATTTCAGACCGATTCCTGATCCGTCACACGCTGTACCAATGTGTGAGTTATAGAATTCTACGAAATTATCTTCAAATCCGGCTTTTGCAAGACAATCAAAGATAACACCTGCAGCGTTAACTCCAAATGCCGGTGTACTTGCATGTGCAGATACTCCCTTTGCATAAATACTGATCTTTCCGTCTTCTTCTGTTACTTTGTATTCCTGAAGCTTTGTCTCTGCGAAAGCAGCTTCCAGTCCGTCTTTCAGTCCTTCTTCTGCCGGAATCTCTGCTGTACATGCATCACATACGGCATTGAATACAAATCCACCATTGATAGAAATAATCTTTGTATTCTTAGAAGTTGCCAGCATGCCAAGCATACCTTTCTCTCCGTGAATACATGGGTAACTTGCATCCGGTGTAAATCCACAGGATAACTCTTCTGCCACTTCATTATAATGCTCCATACATCTGGAACCATTTTCCTCATTACATCCCATGATCAGACGAACTCTCTTGTTAAGCTTCACACCTGAATCACGAAGAAGCTTCATCGCATAAAGTGCTTCCATAACAGGTCCTTTATCATCTGTTGTTCCACGTCCGTAAACGTAATCTCCTTCTCTTGTCAGCTTGAATGGATCATATGTCCAATCACCGCCTGCCGGTACGATATCCAGATGTCCTGCGATACCAACGATCTCTTCGCCTTCTCCCATCTCTGCATATCCACAGTAGTTATCCAGGTTCACTGTCTTGAATCCGAGTTCATCTGCAATCTGCAGTGCTTCGTGAAGAACCTTTGCCGGTCCCTCTCCAAATGGCATTCCTTCTGCCGGTGTTCCAAGCTGTGAATCTATTGCTACAAGTCTTTCCATATTACTTAACAATTCTTCTGTTGTTGCATGAATCTTTTCTTTGATATCCATTATTTTCACCTTTCCTTTTTTATGTTACTGTTCACACGATGTGCGACCAGCAACGCATCTCGCCATTTTAAATCGCCTTTGGCGATGGGGCGAGATGCATTCAAGCCAAAACATGCATCCTCCGTGTCAATCAGCGGAGTGATTGACACGGGAGTGAACAGTAACTTTTTTACTGCCTTCTATCATATGATGTAACCGGATTGCTCCATTGCTATGCAATTCCCGCAATCCTCGAACATCATCATATCATGTATCGTGAAAAATTTCCAGTCTTCCCTTAAAGAAATTGTCGACATTTTGTCTATAATCTAGGTTAAACATTTCTTCAGTTTTAAATTATATTCTCTTAATAAATTTTACTTTTCTTTAGCTTTCGTGACACGAGGTGTTCATAATTCTTCCGTATAATAACATCATCAAGTTGATACAGATGAATGCTAAAGCAAACATGAATGTTACTGGTCACAACAAAAGATAGCTAGTACCATTCCAGTATCATAAATAAAAGAAGACGGTGATTGTATTAGCGACAGATCTTTTATGATTGCCGGACTTCGACCAAAAATTACGAATAGTTTATATAGATAATGGCCCGGTGCAGTGCACCGGGCCACGTTTTTTATATTTTCTTAACCTCTTTTTCCATTTTTCAGATCTTCCACGATTTCATTGTAACGCTTTTTATTCAAACGATAGAAGAACAGTACAACCGCTGTGACAATCCACAAAATTCCGGGAATTGTTGAAAATGCATGTTTCATAACTGCAATTACTTCCGGATTCTGTACCTGATTTGCCACATATCCGTATTGACCAAGCAGTGCTGCAAGGAGTGCAGTTCCTATAGCCATTCCGATTTTATTTCCAAGAGAAACAAATGCGTACTGGAATCCATCATTTCTAAGTCCTGTTTTCCACTCACCGTATTCCACACAATCCGGAATGATTGCGTAGATTGCAGTATTAAATCCTGAAAAGAAGAACTGTGTAATACCTGCCAATGCATAGAATACAATTGGAGATTCTTTTACATTAAAGAAGAACATTGCAAGCATAGCGATTCCTGTAAGTAATGCAAAAACAGATGCTGTTCTTCCTTTATTATTCAACTTACGGAATACCGGCTGGAAACAAGCTGCACCGATAATTGAAGGAATAATAATACACATGGAATATGTTGTATAATAGGACGCATCTCCTTCTACATAAGTAAAGTAATATAAAATATCTGCATTTCTTCCATATAGTGTGAATCCGAACAGCACCTGTCCAACTAATGCAAGCAGATATGGTCTGTTCTGCATAACGGCCTTCAGCTGTGCTTTAATGGAGATTTTTTCTTTCTCCGGAATTGTCACCTGTTCTTTTGTCTTTGCAAAACAGAAGAAATGACATGCAGCAAAGATGCATCCGTAAATAATTGCAACAAACAGATAACCGTTCTTTACACTGTTGCTTCCAAGTTTGCTGATCAGTGGCACTGTTACGATATTGATGATTCCGATTGCAATCATTGCTGCTACGGAACGAGATGTGTTGATCTTGGCACGCTCATCAATATCCTGTGTCATAGCACCGCAAAGTGTTCCATATGGAATGTTTACACAAGTGTATCCTAAGACAAGAAGACAATATGTAATTACCATGTAAACTATTTTCGATGTATTTGACCAATCTGGGTGCGCCCAGAAAGAGAGGATCAAAAGCGCTGATGTGATCGGTGCTGCCACTAACAGCCATGGACGGTATCTTCCCCATCTTGTGTTTGTTTTATCTGTTAATCCACCTACGATCGGATCATTGATTGCATCCCAGAATCTTGAGAAAAGCATCAATGCTGATACTGCTGCCATACTGATTCCAAATACATCTGTATAGAAAATCATTAAAAAGTTACTGACAAACATCCAGCTAAAGTTACATCCTACATCTCCGAAACCATATGCAATCTTGCTGATCAGAGGCACTTTTCCATTATTGCTCTCGTTTTCCATTAATACCTCCTTGCCAGAGTTTCTGATAAAACTCTGTTCTCTCTTGATTCGATCTCCTATTTCTCCTGCACATTGATGATTACTTTCATCGTTGTCTCACGGTTATCATCAATATACTGATATGCTTTCAGATAATCTTTGAATGCAAATGTCTTAGAAATCAATGGTCTTAAATGAACTTTTCCTTCATTTACAAGTTCTATACCATCTACATAATCATCATGACGATACATCATGGTGCTCTTGATATCCAGTTCGTGATCATTTGCAACTGCAAGGTCTACTGTTGCCATTCCTGCAAATACGGCAACAAGAACGATGATACTTCCTTTTCTTGCGTATTTAATTGCCTGTCCCATTGTGATATTATTTCCTGCGCAATCATAGATCACATCTGCTTTGTCAGGACCAAAGGCTTCCACCATTGCCTCTCCAAAGTCTTTCTCCATAGTATTAACACATACATCAATACCACATTCTTTTGCCTTATCCAGACGAAGGTCGCTGACATCTGTGATCATTACCTTTGCGGCGCCCATTCCTTTTGCTGCCTGTGCAACCAGGTTACCGATCGGTCCTGCACCAAGAACTGCAATATTCAATCCCTTTACATCTCCTACCTGCTTCACTCCATGCACTGCAACTGCCAGAGGCTCGATCATGGCTCCTTCTTCATAAGACATATCTTCCGGAATCGGTGTTACTTTAGAGGCATCTACTGCAAAATATTCTGAAGCCGTTCCTGTTGTCTGGAACCCCATAACCTTAAGTTCCTCACAAAGGTTATATTTTCCGTGACGGCACGGATAACACTGTCCGCAGTAAACCTGTGGCTCAATCGTAACTTTCTGTCCTTCATGAAATTCTGTAACATCTTTTCCGACCTTGGCAATCTCACCGGATACCTCATGTCCCTGAGTCACCGGGTATTTTGTAAATGGATGTTTTCCATGATATACGTGAATATCAGATCCACAGATTCCAATATTCATAATCTTAACTAGTACCTGATTATCTTTCACTTCCATCTTTTCAACAACGATTGGAAACATCCCATACTCGTTTCCATCGTTTTTTAACACCTTGACACCAGAAATTGCCTCTGTAGGCTGCACAGGCACTATAGAGTCCTGTGGCGCTGCTTCCTGCGTTACAGACTCATTTTTTTGCTCTGTCTGCACCGGTTCATTTTCCACATTTGATTTATCTACAGATTCTGCATTCTTATTTTCTTGTTGTTCCGGTATTGCACTTTCTGATTTTTCTGTATTTTCTTTTTCACTAACATTTTCTGACACATTATCTGTATTATCAGAAACTACGTCAGATTCTGACTCTGTTTGTGCCGCATCGGCTTCTACTACATCTTGTTCTTGTGCATATACATTCGTATACGACAAAGGTGTAGCCACCATCGATGCAACAAGCACACCTGCTAAAAAGCTTGCACTTTTTCTTTTCATCCTTTTCTTCTCCTTTATTATCTTTTACCTTGTTGTCTGGGAATTATCATGAAAATAATCGTACGAAAAAAAAGAAAAGACTTTTACTGACATAAGTAAAAATATTTTCGTTTTATAAAACTTTCGGTACAATCAATTACTCGTGACCTGGAATTCTCATTCCATGTACCAACGACCGGCAGGTTTCCTGACTTATAGAGTTCACATAAAATCTCCTTCCCAGTTTCCCAGTGGATGGGCTTCCTTGTCAGATTATCCGCAGCCTATGATTCTACATATCTATTTACAGTGACGAGTTCGTACAGGATTCTCACCTGTTTCCCTTTTTACCTGTTCTCACAATGAAACAGCACCGAACGTTCTTCATAATTTTCCATAACAAATATAACATTTAGACTTGAGAAAGTCAATGAAACCGGGGTTTTATTACAATTCATTATACTTCAGTGACATGCTTAAAAAGCTCCCACAGGATTTCTCCCATAGAAGCTTCTTTTTTCAATTTATACGCCAAATTCCTCATACAATTTCTTACGATATTCCAAATCCTCCAACGCCTTAATACTATCTTCCTGACGATTCTGCTTTGAAAGCTTCATTAATAAATTGGCAAGCCGTTCTTCCCCTATACGTTCTCCTTCTTTTCTTCCTTCCTCTCTTCCTTCCTCTCTTCCTTCCTCTCTTCCTTCCTCTCTTCCT
>OGYR01000396.1_pt1 | contig 28287 bp, 24 predicted proteins | sample 1576661 | NCBI WGS metagenome assembly OGYR01 (sample SAMEA3541490, study PRJEB24748) | human gut metagenome | biome: human gut; feature: human-associated habitat; material: faeces | place: China | collected 2012
GCCGCAAAATGGCGCATAAGCCTGCCATTGCTCCCACCGTCATCGTGCCCGGCGGCTTTGTAAGAAGAGAATCTACCTGATAAAAAGGGCTGATGCACGAAGGTTTGTGCATCAGCCCCTTTAGCGGAAAATATAGTTTGGATTGGGGATGCCGGAGCGTCTGTGGACGCTCCGGTGTCCCATTTTCACAGAGAGAAATTCATGTTGTAAAAAAGGTATCGGAACCGCCGCGGCGTTTCCGATACCTTTTTCATTATAACATTACCCGCAGGGTGAACTGTCCGTCCTTGGCGGCAAAGCTGGTCAGGCCGCCGTACCGCTCCGAGATGGCGCAGATGCTGCGCACTCCAAGCCCGTGACCGGTGCGGTCAGTGACCGGGACGCCCTCCCGGAACTGCACGTCCGGCAGACAGCTGTTGGTGATCTGTAAAAACAGCTTTTTCCCTTTTTCGTGCCCGATGGTCTCGATAAAAGCCCCCTGCCCTGCTTCGCGGCAGCGCACAGCGGCGTGCAGGGCGTTTTCCAGCGCGTTGGAAAGCAGCACGCACAGGTCGCTCTCCGAGACCGGCAGCGCCTGCGAGATGCCCGCCTGCACCGTGAACTGCACCCCGGCCTTGGCGGCGCGGTCCGCAAAGGCGGAAAAGATCAGATTCGCCGCCTCGTTCTCGCAGTAGGCGGTCACCTTGCCGGCTTCGATCTCGCTGCACACGCTGCGGATATAGCCCAGCGCCTGTTCGGTGCGGCCGTTCTCAATGCAGCCCGCCAGAAACTGCATGTGGTGGCGCAGGTCGTGGCGGTAGGTGCTGGCGCGCTGCTGGGAAAGGCGCAGCGCCTCGATCTCGCGCATGGCCTGCGTGACCTGTAAATTCAGGCTGGTCTGTAACTGCTCCATCTGGATGCGCTGCCGCTCCACCCGGGAGGCGCGCAAAATGGAGCACAGAAAGGCCGCGCAGCACACAAAAAACATGAACTCCACCGCCGCCGGGTTCGCCTCGGATAAAAGGTTGGTGTAGACGTGGGTGATGTAGTCAAAAAGATAGCTCACCAGCGGCACGATGCCGAACTGACACTGCACCGAGGCCGGGTAGTGGGAAAGCTGCCGCATGGAGGGCGCAAGGAACCGGATGAACAACAGCAGCAGCGGCAGGGTGAACAGCAGCTCTGCCACCGGCTGCACCAGCGGATGCTGCGGGAAGAACAGCGCCACCGCCAACGCCGCCCAGCGCCGCACCTGACAGCATAAATAAGCCGTGAGCACCGCCACCAGCGGCCAGACCTTCTGCCCGCTGAGCAGCACCAGCACGACATACAGCGGCAGATGGGTGATAAGCGGGTAAAGATACTGGGCAGCCGTGAGGCTGGCACCAAAGTAGAACATCCCCTGCAGCGCCAGCAGCCCGGCGGTGCAGCCCGCCAGCACCCAGCGCTTTTTGTCCGTCCAGCGAATGGGGCAGAACGCCGCACTGAGCAGGATGCCGAAAATGCCCACCGCTGCGCCGTCCAGCACTTCCGGCAGAATGCCCGGGGCGGTCACAGGACGACCTTCTTTCCCGCAAAGGAGTACTCCAGATACTGATCCCGCACGGCGGTAAAGCGCCCGTGGGGCAGCGGCACCTCGGCAAGGCTTTCCATGGTGATGCTCTTGGCGGTAATGTTCTGGACGTATTCCATATTGACCAGATAGGAGCGGTGCGGACGCAGAAAGCCCGGGTAATCTGCCAGCTGCCGCGCCAGTTCATCCATGCTGCCGCTGCTCTCGATGACGGTGCCGTCCAGTAGGTGGAACACCAACGTGCGCCCCTGCACCTCGCAGTATTCCAGACTGTCCAGCGTAATGCGGGTCACGCCGCTTTTGCAGCGCAGGATCAGGCTGTGCTGGGTGCGCTTGCGGCACTCGGCCAGCACAGCATCAGTAAGGCGGAAAAAGCTGTCCTTCCAGATGGGTTTGAGCTGGTAGTAGTATGCGCCTACCACATAGGACTGCACGGCAAATTCCGAAGAAGAGGTCACAAAGATGATCTGCACCGCCGTGTCGTACCGGCGGATCTCCCGGGCGGCGTTGATGCCGTTGATGCCGGGCATAAGCACATCCAAAAACAGCACGTCAAAGCGCACCCCGGCCTCGATATCTGCCAGAAGCTCTATGGGCTTTGTATAAGGGAACAGTTCCAGCTGCACTCCCCGCAGGGTGCGGTACTGCTCCAGAAAATCCTGCATCTGGTGCAGCAGCGCGGCATCGTCATCACAGAAAGCGATCCGGGTCATAGCAAAGAAATCCTTTCCGAACAAAAAAGTCTACCCCTTAACGATACCACATCCGCGCCGTTTCGTCACGTCTTTTTCGCAAATTTGCAAGCTTTTTACACCCCCGGCAGCTGCACTGCATCCCCGTTCGGCAGAGTGTTCAACGGCGGGGCGGTCCCCTTGTGCAGAACGTCCAAAAATCGCGCTGAAGCTTGTATTTTGCTTGCGGAGCGTGTACAATAAACACAGAATATGTTTGCGCAGAGCAGGAGAGCGACAGACAGAGCAGATAGCTTTGTTTGGTGCGCTCTTTTTTGTTTTGCGCTCAAGCTTCAGAGCAAGGAGAGACGATCATGAGCCAGACCAAATATATCCTCTCATTGGATCAGGGCACTACCAGCAGCCGGGCGATCCTGTTTGACAACGAGCAGAACATTCTTTGTGTCCAGCAGCGGGAATTTGAGCAGATCTACCCCCATCAGGGCTGGGTGGAGCACAACCCCATGGAGATCTGGTCCAGCCAGTACGGCGTGATGAACGAGGTCATCGCCCAGAGCGGCGTAGACCCCAAGGACATTGCGGGCATCGGCATCACCAACCAGCGCGAAACCACCATCCTGTGGGACAAGAACACCGGACGCCCCGTGTATAACGCCATCGTCTGGCAGTGCCGCCGCACCGCGCCCCTTGTGGACGAGCTGCTCAGGACCCCCGGCATGGCAGACTACATCCGGGAAAACACCGGCCTTGTGCCGGACGCCTATTTCTCCGCCACCAAGATCAAGTGGATCTTGGAAAACGTCCCCGGTGCGCGGGAAAAGGCCGAGGCCGGGGAGCTTTTGTTCGGCACGGTGGACACATGGCTGGTCTGGAAGCTTACCGGCGGCAAGGTGCACGTCACCGACCGCACCAACGCCAGCCGCACCATGCTGTACAACATCCGCACACTGGACTGGGACGACACCCTGCTCAAGGCGCTGGACATCCCCCGCAGCATCCTGCCCAGCGTGAAGGACTCCAGCGAGGTGTACGGCTACACCAGCATTCAGGGCGTGGACGTGCCGGTGGCCGGTATTGCGGGCGACCAGCAGGCTGCGCTGTTCGGGCAGGGCTGCTTTAAGCCCGGCGATGTGAAAAACACCTACGGCACCGGCTGCTTCCTGCTGATGAACACCGGCAATAAGATCTACCAGAGCAAGAACGGTCTGGTCACCACCATTGCCATCAGCCTTGACGGCGAGGTGGAGTATGCGCTGGAAGGCTCCGTCTTTGTGGGCGGCGCGGTCATCCAGTGGATCCGGGACGGGATGCACCTGATCCAGGACAGCTGCGATTCCGAGTACTACGCCCAGAAGGTGCCGGACAACGGCGGCGTGTACATCGTGCCCGCCTTTACCGGTCTGGGCGCGCCTTATTGGGATATGTACGCCCGGGGTGCCATTCTGGGCATCACCCGCGGCACCACCCAGAACCACATCATCCGCGCGGCAGAGGAATCCATTGCCTACCAGAGCGCCGACCTGATGTGGGCCATGGAAAAGGATACCGACATCACCATCAGCACCCTGAAGGTGGACGGCGGCGCCAGCCGCGACCACTTCCTGATGCAGTTCCAGTCCGACATCCTGAACAAGGAAGTGCTGCGCCCGGCCATCCGGGAGACTACCGCCCTTGGCGCGGCGTATCTGGCCGGCCTTGCTACCGGCGTGTGGAAGAGCCGGGAGGAGATCAGCCATCTGTGGAGCTGCAACCAGCTGTTTGAGCCCAAAATGGACGCTGCCCAGCGGGAAAAGCTGGTCAAGGGCTGGCACAAGGCCGTGGGCCGCAGTCAGGACTGGGCCGAGCACGAGGTGTAAGGCAGGAAAATCGCTGACAGCATAACATTATAAACCCCCGGCAGACTGCCGCCGTGATGGTGATAGTCTGTCGGGGGTGTTTTAGTGGAGCATCGTATCACAAAATGACTACGGGTGCAAGACGGATAATTCTGACGGTGAGGGCAAGAATCGTCCCGTGGGCACAAATTTTCAATTCCTGAAAATTTCCTGCCCCGTGGGACAGCTTTCTTGCTGGGGCGTGTCTGCCCCAAACCCTGCTTCATAATATCGATCATGACCGATCAACGACGGATTTATAGTAATTGCCAAAATCTGCAAGTGCATTGACGATTGGTAACATTTCCATTCCGAGATCAGTCAACCCATATTCTACTTTGGGAGGATTCTCGTGATAATCACGGCGGTAGGCAAGCCCATCATCGATCATCTGTCTTAAGCTCTCGGTCAAAACTTTCTGCGAGATCCCGTCGATGCTTCTTTGCAGCTCATTGAATCTCCATGGACGCTCTTTCAGATTGCGCAGAAGCAAGAGTTTCCATTTTCCGCCAATCAGGGATACTGCTGTTGCAACCGGACATTCCGGCAGTTCTTCTTTTGTACGCATATCAGTCACCTCTGTATATAGTATATCACATTCATTTTTGAGTGTACAGTTACAAAAATGTGCGTACTTGTTTTTGAATGTGCGAGCTTCTATACTTAGCTCAGGCAATGAAAGATTGCGAATCAAAATGGAGGTGCTTACAATGGCAAGCTACACAAAAATGACAGTTGGAAAAGAAAATCGGACGGAGCTTCATGAAAAGCTCGCCCTGACTGGTGCGGAGATCAGTCTGAATACGCTTCCTGCGGGAGCAAATGTTCCGTTTGTCCACTCCCACAAGGAAAATGAGGAAATCTACGGTGTTCTTTCCGGCAAAGGCAAGGTCGTTATCGATGGCGAAGAAATCAGCCTTGCAGCAGGCGACTGGCTGAAGATTTCTCCCGTGGCAAAACGTCAGTTCTTTGCTGCAAGCAATTCTGAGATCACTTATATTTGTATTCAGGTCAAGGAGAATTCTCTCGAAGGCTATACTGCAACGGATGCTGTGATCTACTGATAAAACATATCAAAACAAAAGGCAGGATACCACCCGCATGGTGATACCCTGCCTTTGCTTGTTTCTGTTCTCGTTCTGTCACAACAAAAAAATCCCCAGACCGAATGGTCTGGGGATGTGGTGGACGGTACAGGACTCGAACCTGTGACCTCCTGCACGTCAAGCAGATGCTCTACCAGCTGAGCTAACCGTCCATGTCATATCGACTTGGATAGTTTACCACAGCTTTTTGCAAAAAGCAAGACCTTTTGTGCTTTTTATGCGTTCTTTTTTACTTTTCCGGCGAAAGTGCCCGGCGGATGATATCGTACAGCACCGGCTTCATGGCGTCGATGTTGTCCGGCTTGCCCTCCAGAATGCTGGAATAGCACACCGACATACACATACTGCCCAAGGCGGTGATGCGCTGGTAGACCTCCCGCTCACTACGTCCGGCCATCTCCGGGCTGGAAAGCACAACGGCCAGCAGCTTGCGCATCAGGGGCTCGGCTTCCCTGCTGGCTTCGATCTGATCCAGCCCGGGCCAGACGAAGTTGCGCTCCAGAAACCGCAGCACCAGCACATCCTGCCGCAAAGCCTCGATGATATGGTCGATGACGAACACTACCTGCGCGGTAAAGTCGGGCAGCTCGGGGTGCTGCTCGACCGCAAGGCAGGCATCGCTCAGCAGCTGGTAGCTTACCCGCCCCAGCAGCGCCTGCATCACCGCGCCCTTATCCTGAAAATACAGATAAAACGTTCCCTTGCCCACCTTGGCACGGCTGGTGATATCCTCCACGCTGGTCTTGGCGGTGCCCCGCTCCAGAAACAGCTCGTAGGCTGCATCCAGCAGGGCGCGGCGCTTTTCCTGCTTTTTCCCTTCCACGGTGCTCATGCTATGGGTAGATTCCTCTTTTCTCTCTAGTATGAATTTGGACGCAGGTATGTGCTGCGTCCGGTCTGTGTACCTTAGTTTAGCAGTCCTTGGCCGTTTGTGCAAGCCCGATTTGTTATACAATTTTTTGCAGGTGATAAAAAAACTGACTTTCGGTCACTTTTCCTGCTTGACACTCTGCCCGGGGTGGATATAATAGTGTTTGCCCGGAAGGTGACCGGCGGTCAGTTTTACGGGCATTCCCAATCAACTTTCTATTCTGGAGGGTTCTCATGAAAAAGATCGCACAAGGCATCGTGCGTCTGCGCAAGCTGATCTTAACAGTGGCCGTGCTGCTGTTGATCCCTTCCGCGATCGGCGCCATTGCCACCCGCATCAATTATGACATCCTCACCTACCTGCCGCAGGATCTGGACTCCATGATCGGCGAGGTAGCCCTTGAGGACGATTTCCATCTGGCCTCCACCGGTATGATCACGGTAGAGGGCCTGCCAACCAACGAACTCATCGCCATGAAAAAGGAGATAGAAGCCGTGCCCGGCGTCACCCAGACCTTCTGGCTCAGCGATGTGATCGACCCCAACATCCCCACCGCCATGCTGCCTGCCGATGTGCAGCAGTTCATGTTCGGCAAAAACGATTCCACCATGCTGATCGTCCGCTTTGACGCCCCCAGCGCCAGCGACGAGACCATGGAAGCCGTTAAGCAGATCGAAAAGCTGCTGCGCAAGGACTGCTTCTTCGGCGGTATGAGCGTCATTCTGCAGGACACCAAGGCGCTGGTCAATCAGGAAATGCCCCTGTACATCCTGATCGCCGTGGGCGCCAGCCTGCTGGTGCTGTTCCTCTCGCTGGAAAGCACCCTCACCCCGCTGCTGTTCATGCTGGGTCTGCTGTTCCCCATCGCGTACAACTTCGGCACCAACATCTTTTTGGGGCAGATCAGCTACATCACCGAGGCGCTTGCCACTGTGCTGCAGCTGGGCGTTACGATGGACTTCTCCATCTTCCTGCTGCACCGCTATGAGGAAGAGAAGGAGCTGCGCTCCTCCAATGAGGAGGCCATGGTCAGCGCTATCTGCAAAACCATGACCTCCATCTCCGCTTCCAGCCTGACCACCATTGCAGGCTTCCTTGCACTGTGCGCCATGCGTCTGACGCTGGGCCGCGATATCGGCCTTGTCATGGCAAAGGGCGTGGCACTGGGCGTCATCTGCACCGTGGTCATCCTGCCCTCTTTGATCCTTACTTTTGATAAGTGGGTGGAAAAATACAAGCACCGCACCGTTATCCCCCGGCTGACCAAGCTGAGCTACTTTGTTTCCAAGCATTCGGTGCCCATCGTGACTGTCTTTATCCTCATCCTTATCCCCTTTGCCATTGCGCAGAACAAGACCAGCGTGTACTACACCCTGTTCGACTCCCTGCCCCAGGATCTGACCGGCATCGTGGGCACCAACAAGCTGGGCGAGGACTTCGGCATGACCACCAGCCACTTCATTCTGGTGCATGACGACCTGACCGCTACGCAGGTGTCCGACCTGTGCGACGAGTTGAAGGACGTGGATGGCATCACGCAGGTGGTAAGTCTGGATTCCATTACCGGTCCCGGCTTTGACACCGAGCTGCTGCCCGACAGCGTGATGGAGATCCTGCAGTCCGGCGGCTACAAGCTGATCCTTGCAAACAGTTCCTACAAGACCGGCACGGATGCCATCAACAGCCAGCTGGACAAGATGATCGGCCTGATCAAAAATGTAGATCCCGAGGGCGTCATCACCGGTGAAGGTGCCATGACCAAAGACCTGATCGAGGTGGCAGACGTGGACTTCAAGAACGTCAACGTCTGGTCGATCATGGCAGTTCTGGTCATCATCGCCATCTCCTTCAAGAGCATCTCCATCCCGGTACTGCTGGTTGCCAGCATCGAGGCCGCTATTGCCATCAATATGGGCATCCCGTACTTTACCGGTACGCAGCTGCCCTTTATCGCCAGCATCGTCATCGGCACCATCCAGCTGGGCGCTACCGTGGACTACTCCATCCTGATGACCACCCGTTATCACGAGGAGCGCGCCTTTGGCCGCACCCCCAAGGAAGCTGCCCAGCAGTCGCTGGAGCATTGCAGTCAGTCCATCCTGACCAGCGGTCTGACCTTCTTCGCCGCTACGGTCGGCGTGGCTGCCATCAGTAAGATGGAGCTGCTGCGGAGCATCTGCCTGCTGATCTCCCGCGGCGCTCTGATCAGTATGCTGGTCATTCTGGTGGTACTGCCCGCCGCCCTGATGCTGTGTGACTGGCTCATCCGTCACACCACCCTGAAATGGATGGTTCCTGAATCTGCCAACGCCAAGAAGTCTGAAAAGGAGTAATGCGTTATGAAAAAATCGCTTCGTTTCGCCAGTGCGGCGCTGGCAGTTGCCCTTGCCGCCAGCTGTGCAGCCCCGGCTTTTGCCGCAGGCGGCAGCAGCTTTACCAAGTCTGAGACCGTGTACGCTGTGATGAACGCCGATGGCTCCATCCAGAGCACCACCGTCAGCGAGCACGTTTACAGCGCCTCCGGTCTGTCCAAGGTGACCGACCAGAGCACCCTGACCAACATCCAGAACACTGAGAGCAGCGCCGAGTTCACACAGGACGGCGAAAAGCTGGTGTGGAACACCGATGATACCGACGTGTATTATAAAGGTGATACCGACCGCGCCCTGCCCATTCAGGCTACCGTCACCTACGCGCTGGACGGTCAGGAAGCCGCGCTGGAGGATCTGATCGGCAAGAGCGGTCATCTGACCATGACCATCGCCCTGAAGAACAACGAGACCGGCACCGTGAACGTGAACGGTGCCGACCGCACCATCGTCACCCCGCTGGTCACCGCTGTGGGCGTGATCTTCGGGCAGGATGCCACCAACGTGGTGGCTGCCCACGGTCTGGTGGAAAGCGCCGCCAAGAGCAATGTGGCCGCCTTTGTCACCCTGCCGGGCGTGAAGGATTCCCTGTCCGGTCTGCTGCCGGACGAGCTGGACACCATCGAGGACTATCTGCAGGACACCATCACGGTGGAAGCAGATGTCACCGGGCTGACCTGCCCGCAGGTGATGATGGCCTGCGCTACCAACGCTGCTGCTCTGGGCACTGACAATGTGTTTGACCTGAGCAGCATCAACGACCTGACCGACGGCATCAACCAGCTGAACGACGCCATGAGCCAGCTGCTGGACGGCGCTTCTCAGCTGGAGGATGGTACCAGCCAGCTGGCCAGCGGCGTGCTGGCACTGCTGGACGGTGCCAACACCCTGAACAATGGTGCAGCCGCACTGGACAAGGGTCTGGGCCAGTTGACCAACGGTCTGGACACCCTGAGCTCCAACAACAGCGCCCTGAACAGCGGCGCACAGCAGGTGGCGGACGGCGTACTGGCTTCTGCCAACAAGACCCTGAAAGAGGGCGGTCTGATCGACACCGATATGACCTGGGATAACTACGCCGCGGTCATCGACAACATTCTGACCATGAACGACAAGACGCTGGCTGCCGGACGCCGCAAGATGGTGCGTACCATCTGGGAGCAGGCTCCCAGCTTCAAGGACAGCCAGCTGGATCTGGCTCTGTACCTTTCTGCTACCAAGACCAACCACGATCTGGAGGCTGCTCTGCACCTGATGCAGAACTACGACCCCTCCATGCTGTGCGGTCTGGTGCAGCTGCTGACCAGTCAGGAGGCTAAGGACACCGCCAAGGCAGAGCTGAAGTATCAGGTGGAGAACAGTCAGGATATCGCCGATGTGCGTGCCCTGAAGGACAGCCTTTCCAAGATCCAGTACTTCGTTTCCAGCGTGGGTCAGTACACCGCCGGTGTGCAGACCGCCGCAGATGGTGCACACTCTGCCAAGGACGGCAGCGCACAGCTTGCCGCCGGTACCAAGACCCTGTACGATGGCGTGAACACCCTGAACGATGGCGCAAGCCAGCTGAACGACGGTACCCACCAGCTGAACGATGGTCTGAACCAGTTCAACGAGGAGGGCATCTCCAAGCTGACCGGCGCACTGGATCAGGATCAGCTGCACGGCCTTAAGACCGTGCTGGACGAGATGACTGACCGGCTGGAAAACTACACCAGCTTTGCCGGTGCACCCGAGGACGCCGAGAGCAGTGTGAAGTTTGTCTACAAGACCGCCGAGACCGTGGCCGCTGCCGACAATGTTGTGGCCGAAACCGAGACGGTGAAGGAGGGCAACATCTTCACCCGCCTGTGGCAGCGCATCGTGGACCTGTTCAAGTTCTGATAATGCCAACATCCTTCCAGAATCGTATATAGATACACAGAAGCGCCCCACAGCCGAATGACTGCGGGGCGCTTCTGTATTTATAATTCTTTAAAAATCAGCTTATTGCTTACTGGTCCTTTTCCACCATCATCTTGCTGGCTTTATAGATATCGCCGCAGCCGAGGGTGATGACCAGATCGCCGGGCTGGGCGTTCTGCTTTACCCAGTCGGCGGCTTCCTGCAGGCTGTTCACCAGCACGGAGCCGGGGATCTGCGCTGCCAGCTTTGCGCTGGTAATGGTGGGGTCGTTGGGCTCGCGGCTGCCCATGATGGGGGTCAGCACCGTGATGTCCGGGATCTTGAGCACATCCACAAAGTCGTTGAACAGCATCTTGGTGCGGCTGTATGTAAACGGCTGGTGGACGGCGATCAGGCGCTTGTAGCCCATTTCTTTGGCGGTGTTCAGGGTGGCGCGCAGCTCGGTGGGGTGGTGAGCGTAGTCATCAATGACCAGCGCACCGTTGCACTCGCCGTACACCTCAAAGCGGCGGCCTGCGCCCTTGAAGTTCAGGGCAGCCTCGGCGCACTGCTCTGCGCTCAGGCCCACAAAGCGGCACACGGCGCACATGGCCAGAGCGTTGTAGATGTTGTGGCGGCCGGGCACGGACAGGCGGATGCGGGTGGTGTCGGTCGTATTCCACTCCTTCAGGTCGAACTCAAAGAAGCCGGGCTTATACTCGTTGACGTTGACAGCGCGGTAGTCGCCGTGGTTGTCGATGGCAAAGGTGCGCACCCGGCGGTCCAGCGTGTACATCACGTCCATGGTGTTCTTGTCATCGGCATTGGCAAAGATCATGAACTGAGTCATCAGGGCAAAGCGCTTGAAGGCGAACTTCAGCTCGCCCATGCTGCCGTAGTAGTCCAGATGGTCGTTGTCGATGTTCAGCACCACAGACAGGTAGGGGGTCAGCTTCAGGAAGGTCTCGGCGAACTCGCAGGCCTCGATGACGATATCATCGCCCTTGCCGGCCTTGCCATAGCCGTTGATGAGGGGCAGCTTGCCGCCGATGACGGCAGAGGGGTCGCGCCCTGCCAGTTCCAGCGCAGTGGTGATCATGGAGGTGGTGGTGGTCTTGCCGTGGGTGCCGGACACGCAGATGCTCTGCTTGTACAGGCGGCTCACATAGCCCAGCAGCACGCTGCGCTCCACGGTGGGAATGCCGTAAGAGGCGGCTGCGTTCAGCTCCACGTTGTCCTTGGAGATGGCGGCAGAGTACACCACCATGTCCGCACCGACAACGTTATCCGCATTGTGGCCAAGGCTGACCTTCACGCCCATCTCCCGCTCGTAGCGGATGATGCTGCCGTCCAGCACATCGCTGCCGGACAGCTCGTAGCCCTTGGCGGCCAAGATCTGGATCAGCGGGTACATTCCACTGCCGCCGCAGCCGATAAAATGGATCTTCTTTACATGGTCCAGCAGATGCTGGCTATAATCCGAGTACATGAACATAGTAAGACTCTCCTCCAAATATTAACGGCTGCAGCGCAGACCGATTCCTTCCAAACATAGGGACACACTCTTATTATATAATTTTTGCAGAATAAAATAAACAGGTAAGGCCGAATTTTCGGAAAGAACCATAATTTTTTTGTGAATTTTGTGATATGTGTACAACAAAATCCCGGCAGTATTACTTTGTCCGCCGCCGCAGAATCTCGTCCAGAATGGCATCGGCTACATCCGCCTTGCTCATCAAAGGCAGCTCCCGTGTGCCGTCCGGGGTGATGAAGGTGACCACGTTGGTATCCACCCCAAAGCCTGCACCGGCCACCTTGAGGTTGTTGGCCACCACCATGTCCAGATTTTTCTTGGCAAGCTTCGCGGAGGAGTTTTCCACAAGATCCCGGGTCTCCATGGAAAAACCGCACAGGAACTGGTGGGTCTTGCGGGGGCCAATGGTGCCAAGGATATCCTCGGTGCGCTCCACGGGGATGGAAAGGTCGCCTTCCTTCTTTTTGATCTTGTCGTTGGCCACGGTAGCGGGGCGGTAGTCCGCCACGGCGGCGGCCATGATGAGCACATCGGTGGTGTCAAAGCGGTCAGTCACCGCCTCGTACATCTGCCGGGCGGTGGTCACCGGCACATCGGTGGTAAACTTGACCGTCGGCAGCGCGGTCTGTCCGTGGATCAGGGTCACTTCGGCGCCCCGCATGGCGGCGGCGCGGGCAAGGGCGTAGCCCATCTTGCCGGTGGAGTGGTTGGTCAGGTAGCGCACCGGGTCCAGCGCCTCCTGCGTGGGGCCGGCGGTCACCGCGACGCGTACCCCTGCCAGATCCTTCGGGCGGGCGATGGTGTGCAGGATGTGCTCCAGCAGCACTTCCTCCTTGGGCAGGCGTCCGCTGCCCACATCCTTGCAGGCCAGTACGCCGCTTTCAGAGGGGATGACAGTAAAGCCGTACCGCTCCAGCGTGGCAAGGTTATCCTGCGTGATGGGGTTTTCCAGCATGCCGGTGTTCATGGCAGGGGCCACCAGCTTGGGGCACTTAGCGGCCAGCACCACGGTGGTAAGCATATCGTCCGCAATGCCGTGCGCCATTTTGGCAATGACGTTTGCGGTGGCGGGGGCGACTAAGATCACATCCGCCTTTTTTGCCAGCGAGATGTGGGTGACCTCAAACTTGAAATCCCGGTCAAAGGTGTCCACCATGCACTTGTGGCCGGTCAGGGTCTCAAAGGTGAGAGGGGTGATGAACTGGGTGGCGTTTTTGGTCATGATGACCTCCACATCCGCCCCCAGCTTGCGCAGTGCACTGGCCACATTGGCCATCTTATAGGCGGCAATGCCGCCGCTCACGCCCAGCAGGACGCACTTGCCGTTCAGATCCATGGTTCGTTTACCTCCCGGAAAAACAGTTCTTTTCCACATATCTTACCTTAGTATAATGCAAAACTTCCACCAGCACAACAAAATCTTTGCCGGGAACTTGTATCCTGAGCAGAAATGCGGTAAAATACGCTTGACAAAGAGCAAACCGGTTCTTTTCTTTTATTTTGAAAAGGAAAACAGAATTATGATCTTAGCCATTGATATAGGCAACACCACCGTCGCCCTTGGGGGCATCCGGGACGGACGTGTATGCTTTGTGGCGCGCATGGACACGGTGCGCACCCGCACGGCTGCGGAATATCGTGCCGAGATGGATAAAATTTTTGCGCACCGCCGCCACCCGGAGCGCCCCATGCGCTTTGAGGGTGCGGTGCTTACCAGCGTAGTGCCCCAGATCACCGGGGCACTGGCCGAGTGCGCCCGCCACTACACCGGCAAAAAGCCGGTCATCGTTTCGCCGGACATCCGCACCGGGTTGACCATGGGGGTGGACGAGCCCCGCGCCGTGGGCAAGGACCGGCTGGTGGATGCCGCCTACGCGGCGGCAAACTTTCCGCTGCCGATCGTCACGGTAGACCTCGGCACTGCCACCACCTTTAATGTAGTGGACAAGGATCGGGTATTCCGGGGCGGCGTGATCTGCCCCGGCCTTTCCACCGGGCTGCGCGCGCTGGGCGAGCGCTGCGCCCAGTTGCCGCAGGTGCATCTGGGCTCCCCGAAAAAAGCCATCGGCACCAATACCGAAAGCTGTATGCTGTCCGGCTCGGTGCTGGGCACCGCCGTGCTCATTGACGGCATGGTGCAGCGCATTGAGGAAGAACTGGGCTGCCCGGCTACGCTGGTGGTCACCGGCGGGCTGGCAAAATACGTCACCCCGCTGTGCCGCCATCCCCTGACCTATGACCCGGAGCTGCTGATGAAGGGGCTGGCACTGCTGTACCAGCTGAACGCCCCGCAGGAGCACGGCCGCAGCCATGGCGGCGGCAGGCACTACGGTCAACAGGGACACCCCCGGGCAAAGCACCCGTACCCCAACCGCCGCACCCGCCGCGAGCCGGAGGCGCTGGTAGGCTGAGGGAACAAGAGGATAAGGGAGAGCATTATGAAACTGGGCATTCTTGGCACGGGTAAGATCGTGCAGGAATTTTTGCCATGGCTTGTGGAGCACACGCCGTTTACTGTGCAGGCGGTGTGCAGCACCCCGCGCTCGGCGGCAAAGGCCGCAGAGCTGTGTGCGCAATATCAGATCCCGCAGCACACCACCAATTACTTTGAGCTGCTGCAATGGGTGGACGCGGTCTATATCGCCGTGCCCAACTTGCAGCACGCCCGCTACGCCCGGGTGGCGCTGGAGGCGGGCAAGCACGTCATTGTGGAAAAGCCCATGGCGGTGACCGCCGCCGAGACCGAGGAACTGGCTGCGCTGGCACAGCGCAAGCGGCTGTTCCTCTTTGAGGCGATGACCACCCAGTACCAGCCCAACTACGCAAAGCTCCGGGAGCTGCTGCCCCGGGTGGGCACGGTGCGCATGGTACAGTGCAGCTTCAGTCAGTATTCCAGCCGGTACGACGCCTTTTGCGCCGGGCAGACCCCGCCGGTGTTCGACCCGCTGTGCGCGGGCGGTGCACTGATGGACTTGGGCGTGTACAACGTCAGCTACATCGTGGGTCTGTTCGGCGAGCCGAATAAGGCGGTGTACGCCGCCAACATGGAGCGCAACATCGACACCAGCGGTGTGCTGATGATGGATTACAGCGGCTTCAAGGCGGTAAGCCTTGCCGCCAAGGACTGCGCAGCCCCTGCCCGCTGCATCATTCAGGGCACAAAGGGCTATATTCTGCAAAAATCCACCCCGAACTACTGCGGCGGCGTGACCTTCCATCCCAACGAGGGCAAGGAGGAGCACTACAACCTGAACGGGGACCGTCCCCGGCAGGCGGCAGAGTTCGAGGCCTTTTACCGCGCCATGACTACCGGAGATCAGGAACTGTGTGCCCGGATGCTGGATACCAGCATCGCGGTGAGCCGGGTCCTCACAGTGGCGCGCCGCAGCGCCGGGGTGCGCTTCCCCGGTGACAGATTCTAACGCATTTTTCTCTGGAACACGCCCTGACAACTACGCGCTTCCAAAGATTTGAAGATTCACCTAAAACCCGCACAGAGCGGGCAGGTTTGCGCCGTATCCGACAAAAAGGGCGGAACGGCAGCAGGAGGAAAACTGAATTATGAAGAATACCAATACCAAGACTCTGACTCGTGTGGCCCTGCTGGTGGCCATTGAACTGGTGATGAAGCTTGTCGGTCTGGGCAGTGTGCCCATGGGCCCGCTGTACATGAGCTTCCTCACCCTTCCCATCGCTGTGGGCGCCATCACCATGGGCCCCGCCGTGGGTGCCCTGCTGGGCGGCGTGTTCGGCGCTGTGAGCTTTTACGATGCCATCACCGGCGCATCTGCCATGACCGGCGCACTGTTTCAGGTCAGCCCGCTGAACACCTTTATCCTGTGCGTAGGTATGCGTATGCTCATGGGTCTGTGCTGCGGCCTGATCTTCAAGGGCCTGCAAAAGCTGGATAAGTCCCGCACCTGGAGCTACATCCTCAGCGCCATGACCGCACCCGCCCTGAACACCCTGTTCTTCATGGGCTATATCGTGCTGGCTTTCTACGGCTGCGACTATGTGCAGAATCTGGTGTCCGTCAAGGGCGCTGCCAACCCCTTCATGTTCGTGGTGCTGCTGGTCGGCGTGCAGGGCGTAGCCGAATTTCTGGTGTCCGGCATTCTGGGCGGCATCGTCGCCCGCGCCGTGGCAAAGTTCCTGAAGTAAGACCGGCTGCGCACCATGTCAGGGCGGCGCATCCGTGTTTAGAATAGAAAAATGAATGCTCCTCCGGCAACCTGCCGGGGGAGTTTTTTTGTTGAGAGATTTAGAAAGAACCCCTTCAGGCGCTGCGCGCCAGCTCCCCCAAGGGGGCGCCTTTGCGCTATACCGGAAACTTTACCGCCACCACCAAAAGCCGACCCCTTGGGGAAGGTGGATTGCCGCGAAGCGGCAAGACGGAAGGGGTTCTTGCCTAAACTCCCCTGAAAATGCAATGCCGGAGCGTCCGCAGACGCTCCGGCATTGCACTATTCACAAAAATATCGTCACGTCTGCGCGGCAGCCTTTACTTCTTCTCCCGCAGCTGTTCCAGATAGCCATCGGCCTTGATGGCCTCCGGGGTGAAGGAGTTATTCTTCCACCAGTTCACAAGGGCGGCGGTCACGGTCAGGCCAGTGGTCACCAGCTGCTCCACGGTGGCACTCTCGATGGGCAGCATGGGCTTGCCGCAGGCGCTCAGCACCTGATTGGTCAGTGCCAGCGCCAGCGCAGCCGTACGCGCCAGCGTAGCGGCAGAAATTTTGCAATGGGTATCGTTCATAGGTTCAGTTCCTCTCTTTCTCTAAATCTGCGATGCGGTGGTTGGCCACCTTCATCTGTTCTTCTAAAATGGGTACGCGGCGGGCAAAGTTGTTATGCTCCCGCACCTCCCGGGTCAGTTCCTCCAGCTTTGTGTCGGTCACCGCCTGGCTTTTTCCGTTGGCGATCAGCACGCCGATCAGGGTCACCGCACCTGCGATGATGGCCGAGATGATGCCTGTCATCGCGCTCACCCCCTCCACCGGGCTTTTTCCGCCCGGGTGTCCACGTGCACCCAGCCGGTAGTCCTGCCCGCCTTGACGGGGTAGCGTCCCACACCGCCCCAGTCCGGCATCAGGCTTTCGGCATAGGCGGCCACCTCCTCCACGCTCACGCCCTGCACCCGGATGTCTGCCGCCCGGCCCAGCAGGTGCTGGCTGCTCTTGGCTCCACCCACGGCCGCGTTGTGCGCTGCCGTGCGGTAGCCGCTGGTAATGGTCACCGGCTTGCCGAAGTGCTCCCGGATGCACTGGAGCGCCACGGTCAGCGTCTCGTCCACCATAACGGTGTCGCTGCCATCCCGGCAGCGCAGCTCCCGCACCTTAAAGTCCGGTGCAAGGCGGCGGTCGCCATTCTTTGCAAAGCTATATTGTCGGATCATCTCTTCACTTTCTTTCTGCATCACAGTCCCCGCATCCAGTTCTCAATGATGGTACTGCGGTACTCGTGCCCCCGAAGACCCGGGTGGGGGTTCCTTGCGGTCAGTGTAAAAGCATCGTTGCGCAGCTGCTGCGCCTTGGCGCTCGTGTCCGCACGGCCTGCGCTGTGTGCGGTGATCAGCAGCGGGTGCTCTTCGTCGTTCAGATCCAGCACCGGCACGCCCCAGTAGGCACAAATTTCTTTGATTGCCGTCCGGTAGGCAGTGGTCATCCACGCGTCCGCAAGGATGACGCCCAGCTTCGCGTAGGGGATATTCTTCATAAAATATTCGAAAACGATATTATATGCGCCCCACACCGTTGCGTTGGTGGTGTCCGTCTTTGTGCCGATGATAGCAGCCGGGTCAAAACCCTGATTCGTGTCCGGCTCGCACTCGTTCAGGCCGAACATTAAGGTGATGTAGTCCGCATCCTTCGGTACGGCCTTGTACCGCTCCACCGAAAACGGCGAAAGCCGCCCGGTGATGTTGGTGAATACCGTGCCGCTGATGGCCTCGTTCACCAGCGTCATATCGTTGCGCTTTGCGATCCACCACGGGTATGTTTTCCATACCTTCAGTTTCTGGTCGTAAAAATCCGAGTTTTTGCCGACGTTACCGTTTGCATCTGTATAGCCGTTCGCGTCTCCAGCGGTAAAGCTGTCTCCGCAGGCCACATACTTCTTCCCGTACAGCACGTTGCCGCCCTCCGCGTTCAGGGGATTCCCCTGTAAATCGTAGATCATACCGTGCCCTCCTGAATGAATTTGTTCACCTTGGTATCGCTCAGCAGTCCCTTGTACACCTTGCACTGGTACAGCGTGCCCGTCCAGCAGCGTGTCAGTTCGCCACCGCTCGTACCCGGTGCGCCGCCGATCAGCAGGCTCTCCGGCACGTCTGTGATGGTATGCCATGTTTCTTTCCAGTCGCTCAGGGTACAATATGTGCTTCCACCGCGATACTTCTTGCCGTCCAGCTGGATCACATACCGGGTGCGTGTTTTGAGGTGCGTAACGCTGTCAGATATGTTTACTTGGCTATTATTATAGTAAGCAATCGCGGTAGTGCCATAATTGGGGTTCAGGCTGACGTTGATGCCCGGCAGATTGGAGTTGTCTCCGGTCTCGGTCATGCAGTGCAGGAACACGATCCATCCCTTATCGTTAAAGCTGCTGCTTGCCTTTGCGTCCAGCAGAATGGTATACTGCGGGGTCTCGGTGCCCGCGTGCTCCAGCATCTTTACGCCGGTGTCAAGGCCCTTTGTCAGTTCCGTTTCACTGGGCAGGTCGTAGAGCAGCTGCGCCGTCTCCACCTCTGCCACCGTCACCGTACAGTTTGCGCTCTTGCCGCCTGCGGTGGCAGTCACGGTGCAGCTGCCCGCTTTGATGCCCGTCACCACGCCGTTTGCCACCATAGCAAACCCGGCAGGTGCAACGTGCCACACCACTACACGGCTGGTGGCGTTTGCGGGCAGCACGGTAGCCGTCAGGGTCTTGCTCTCGCCCTCGTTCAGGGTCAGGGTCGCGGCGCTCAGGCTCACGCTCTGCACCGGGATCTCCTGTGCACTTCTACCCCACTCCACGCGCAAGGCGTTCAGGGTGTCCTGTGCATCGCTGGTTTTGTAGGCCGCGTTTTCAAACAGGCTCAGCAGCAGCTCTTTTGCATTTTCGCTGATTCCATCGCCCGGGTCGCCTTTATCGCCTTTCGAACCCTGCGGGCCGGGGTCGCCCTTATCGCCCTTATCGCCCTTATCTCCCTTTACGCCTGTGGCGGCTGCTGCAATGCCTGCTTCCATGTGGTTCAGCTGGGCAGCCGTCAGGGTCTGGCCGTCCACAAAATTCTGTTTTTCGTAGCTCATTTGTTCCTCCCTAAGATCATTTTTCCAAGGACTGCCTGCCCCAGTACAGCAGAGGCAGCGTCTGTCGGCTGATCCGGCTTTTCCGGCTGCGTGGTGCCCCACAGCGCCGCCAAGCGGTCATAGGCGTCCATAGCCGTGTCATTGCCCGCCGCCAGTGTGCGCAGCACTTTCAGCAGCGCCTGTTTTTCTTCTGCGGAAATACCGCCGGTACCCAGCAGCCCTACCAGCGCCTCCCACGCAGGCGTAGCCGGGGCGGGCATCGCGCCCTCTGCCGTGCCGCTGTTGGCGCATACCCTGCACCGCACATCGGCGCTGGTCACGGTGCGGCTGCCGTCCGTGCCCTCAAAGGTGATGCAGCCCGCGCCGGGCACCGCCGTCACCGCCGCCGGTACGGTCAGAAAGCCGTTTTCCACCAGCGTGGCCGCGCTTGCGCCGGGAGTGTGCCAGTGGGCGCACACGGTCAGCCCCTTCCACTCGCCCCGCTGCTCGATGCGCAGCCGGTAGTTGCCCCGGTTGCCCGCATACCCCAGCAGCAGCTGTCCGCCGGGCACCGCTGCCGCGCCGTTGCGCTCCAGCCGGATGGTCATCTCATTCATGCTGCACCATCCTTACACATACCGGTAGCCTTCCACATTGAAGGGGTAGCTGCTGTCGCTGGGTGCCTCCTGGTTTGCCGCACTGATGCTTACCGTGCCGTTCGCTGCAAAAGCCACCTTCACCGGTGCTCCGCCCCTGCAGTAAACGCCGCCCCGCATATTGTAGAGTTTGCCGCTGCCCACCATGGCCACCGCCGTACCGCCCCGCACGATGCGGGTGCTGCCGTACTCCGCAGCCGCTGCAGCAGCCACAGCGCTGCTGGTACTGGTGCTGAGGCTTTCTACCATGGGGTCCAGCATCTTCACCACAATGTAATCCACCTCGTCCGGCACAGTCAGCGTCTTGTCGCTTTTGCCCGCTGCACCGGCGCTTGTGTAGACAAGCTTTCCGTTCATGTCCGTCACTCCTCCCAATTGATTCAGTTTTTCTGCCAAGCTAAAGCCCAGCACCGTGTCAAGGTTTTCCGCCGTCATTTCCAGTGTGCCGTCCGCGCTCACGGTCAGGCCCCGCCCCACCTTCACGCCGCCCAGCACGGCTGCGGTGGCGGGCGGCAGGGTGTAGCCGAATTTCCGGTCTGCCTCGGCCTTGGAGTAGAACCGGTCGTCCGCGCCCAGCTGCAATAGTGCGGTGGCCTTTTCCTGCGCCGACCAGTTTGCTGCCCCGGCGGCACTGGTCAGTGCCTTTTTTACGCCGTAGGGCAGCAGCGCCGGGGTCAGGGGCGCATAGGCCTCGGTCATACGGTCCAGCTGCGCCGCCGTGGCGGGCACGGTGGTCAGGGTGGCATCTGCCCGCACCGCAACGCCGTACTGCCCGTCTGCCCGCACCGCGCCGGGCGTTGACGCCGTAGGCACGGTCTCGCTGCGTACATAGGGGCGCAGGTCCGGCAGCGGGGTGGTATCGGTCTGCACCGCGCCGGTGGCGGCATCCACGCTGAGGATGCGCACCATCTCGCCGGGCAAAGGCTGCGCCGGGCTTGGCACCGCCCCCACATCCTGTGCGTTCAGCTGCACCGCGCCGCCCTTGCTGTTCACGCTCAGCACGGTGCCGTCCTTGGGCGCGTAGCTCTCGGCACGCAGCGCGGCGGCCTCCGCCCGCTTTGCGCAGGCATCGGCATCGGTACGGTCAGCCAGAATTTTGTCCGCAGTCTTTTGCGCCAGTGCCGCCTGCATGGCGGTATCTGCCGCACCGTTCTCGGCACGGCGGGCGCTTTCCGCTGCGGCGTGGGCGCTTTCCAGCACGCGCGCCACAAACTGCTCGTACACCGAGGGCGGCAGCTCCTCACTGCCGCCGTCCGTGGGCAGGGTGGCGTACACATCGTAGCTGCCGGGGCGGGTGTAGGCGGTGTAGCCGCCGCTGCCCATGGCGGCCAGCATCCACTGTCCCCGCACGCTGCCGGTCAGGCGGCGGTCCACCGTCACACTGTCGTTGGCGTCCAGCGGAATGGCGGCCAGCTGCACCCCGTCGCTGCGGCGCAGATACAGCGCCATGGTGCACCCCGCCCACGCTGCAGGCAGGATAAACTGCAGCCGGTCCACCCCTTCGGCGTTCTGTGCGCCAAGGTGCAGCCGGTGCGGCCGGGACACAAATTCGGTGCCGCCGCACTGCTGCTTTAGGATCTCGATCTCCATGCAAAACCTCCTTTTCTGTTTGCTGTCCCGATTGTACCGCCGGGGGTGCAAAACTATCCAGTGTGTACAGAAAATGTGAAATTTTCTGTTCTTCGGCATTTTGCTAAACGTGGTTTTTGCACCGCAAATACAGGCCGTTCTCCCCTGCCGAAACCGGGTAATTCCCCTGTGGGTTTTCCATGCAAAACCCGCGATATGGGGCAGCTTGTTTTGGCCGCAGCGGCCGCTGCTGCGGCCTTATTCACAGAGAAAAAAGCCGGTACAAATGTTAAAAATTCATGAACAAATCGTCCCCAGAAAAAAGGAAAAAATCAGAAGGAAACTACCTAAAAACCAAAATATCAAAAGAAACACTGTGAAAATTGCACAAAAAACAACGTTACAAATCTATCAAAGTGTAAGGTGCAAATTTGACAGATGCTTTACGGTCTGGTAAAATAACATTTGCGCAACGAACGTTGCAGCGTTTAAATTCTATCTGGATGAAGTAAAAAGCCGTCCTGCGTACGGCACGGCATGGGCAGATGCGGCCCGTGTCTGGGCAGTTTTGTGGTCTGCCCGAAACGGATTCCAACCTGTAATACGGTGCTCCGCTTTTTACCCAAAGAGAGCATCGTATTTGACTGTGCGGCACTTATATCCCCAGCCGCCGCAGTCCGGGCGGCCGGGGTGTTGATGCACTGCCCGCGGCCGCACCAAATACGACAAAGAGAGGAGTTGTCTCGTATCGCTTCCGTTAAATTGAAGAAAGCAGTTACTGCCGCAAAGCAGGCAGTATCTCCCCGTGTGCTGGCATTTTGTGTCATGGTTGTATGCCTTGTGGCTACCCTTGGCGTCACCGCTGCAAATCTGCGGCTGACCTACGTCACCGACTCCAATGGTGCACGGCAGGTCCTTCTGACCGATGCCGATGCTTCCCCCGCACAGGTCATGCACCTTTCCGGCATCCGCTCTGAAGAGGGCGATGAGGTCTACTACACCGCGTTCAGCGGCAATCTTGCCTCCCTGAACATCGAGCGCGCATTCTCCGTCAGCATCACTGCCGACGGGCAGGAGTACCCTGTAAAGCTGGTGTTCGGCACCGTAGCCGATGCACTGGAGCGCGCCGGTGTCACCCTTGAAGGGGACGACTACACCGAGCCGGCGCTGGATCATGTTGTAACCGCCGGCAGCAAGATCGTGGTCCACCGCGTGGACTACGAAGAGCGTGTGGAGACACAGGCCATTCCCTACGACACCCAGTATGTCTACACCAGCCTGTACTTCCGCAACACCGGCCGCACCACCACCCTGCAGCACGGCGCAGCCGGTCAGCAGACCGTGACCACCCGTGACCGCTATGTGGACGGCGAGCTGGAGAACAGCACCGTTGTGGATACCACCACCACCGTGGAGCCCACCGACCACGTCATCAAGACCTACGGCGCAGGCGCGCCGGTGTCCCCCCTGACCGGCGCGGACGGCACCACCAACGCCCCCACCTCTTATAGCAAGGTGCTTACCGGCAAGGCCACCGGCTACTACTCCCGTACCGGCAAGGGTTCTTCCGGTCTGGGGCTGGGCTACGGCACCGTGGCTGTGGACCCGGACGTGATCCCCTACGGCACCAAGCTCTACATCACCTCCACCGACGGCAAGTTCGTCTACGGCTACGCCGTAGCCACCGACACCGGCATCGCCGTCCAGAAGGGGCAGATCCTTGTAGACCTGTTCTACGAGACCTACGCCGAAAGCGTTATCAACGGCGCTATTCAGGTCAACGTCTACGTTGTGGGCTGAGCTGTAAACAAAACACAATAACCACGCAAAGAGACCGCTGTACAAACTGTGCAGCGGTCTCTTTTGATGTTATGTGGAAAGCTATTTTTATTTCGGGGTCGGGGGAAAATCTGCGGACTTTCCCCGACCCCCTTCCTGTTTTTGCAACGCTTTCGCTGAAACCGTTTGTCAAATGAGCAGTTTACACGATGTTGAGCTGCAAATTTTGGATGATATGCCCACAACATACAGAGAATGCCAGAAAATTTGTGTTAATTGTATTTGTTTTTCGGACAAAAAGTCTTGCAAAACTGGTCAAAACATTTTAATATAAAAGAGTACAAAGCTGTGGAAGCCGCTTTCGGCTTCCACACGGGGAGGAGCAGTCTATGAAACCGACCGAAGAAAAGATTCAGAGCAATACATCGGATCTGCCGGTGTACCTGTTCAAGCAGGGCAATAACTGCGAGGCTTACCGCTACTTCGGCGCACATCTGGAAACACGGGTCGGGGAGTCCGGCGTCGTGTTCCGTGTATGGGCACCGCACGCCGCAGCCATCAGTGTGGTAGGCGACTTCAACAGCTGGAAGCCCGGCAGCCATCCCATGCGCAAGGTTGATGGCGATTCCGTGTGGGAATTGTTCATTCCCGGCATGAAGGAATACGATGTTTATAAATATTGCGTGACCACCCGCGCAGGCGACCTTGTCTACAAGGCCGATCCCTACGCCTTCCACGCCGAGACCCGGCCGTCCAACGGCAGCAAGGTCTACGATCTGTCCGGCTTTGCATGGCACGACGCCGCCTGGCAGGCCGCACAGAAAAAGGCGGACGTGATCAACGGCCCGATGAATATCTACGAGATGCACGCCGGCAGCTGGAAGATGAAGGAGGGCGGCAAGCCCTACAACTACTCCGAGCTGGCGGACGAGCTGATCCCGTACATCAAGGATATGGGCTATACCCATGTAGAGCTGCTGCCGGTGATGGAATATCCGTTTGACGGCAGCTGGGGCTATCAGGTCACCGGCTATTTTGCACCCACCAGCCGCTACGGCACCCCCAAGGACTTTATGGCCTTCGTGGATAAGATGCACGCCGCAGGCATTGGCGTCATCATGGACTGGGTGCCCGCCCACTTCCCCAAAGACCAGTTCGGCCTGTACAATTTTGACGGCGAGGCCTGCTACGAGGACCCCAACCCCAAGCGCGGCGAGCACAAGGAGTGGGGCACCATGGTGTTCGATTTTGGCCGCACCGAGGTGCAGAGCTTCCTTATTTCCAGCGCACTGTACTGGCTGGAGCAGTACCACATCGATGGTCTGCGCGTGGATGCCGTGGCCTCCATGCTGTATCTGGACTACAACCGCAAGCAGGGCGAATGGGAGCCCAATAAGGACGGCGGCAAGGAGAACCTTGAAGCCATCGCCTTCCTGCGCAAGCTGAACAACACCGTGCTGGGTCGTCACCCCCACAAGTACATGATCGCCGAGGAGTCCACCGCGTGGCCCATGGTCACAAAGCCCGCTTCGGACGGCGGTTTAGGCTTCAACTTCAAGTGGAACATGGGCTGGATGAACGATATGCTCAGCTACATGAAGACCGACCCGCTGTTCCGCTCCGGCAACCACAACAAGGTGACTTTCAGCTTCTTCTACGCTTTCAGCGAGAACTTTGTGCTGCCCATCAGCCACGATGAGGTCGTGCACGGCAAGGGCAGCCTGCTGAACAAGATGCCCGGCGAGTACGACGACAAGTTTGCCAATCTGCGCACCTTCTTCGGCTACATGATGGCACACCCCGGCAAGAAGCTGCTGTTCATGGGACAGGAGTTCGGTCAGTTTGCCGAGTGGAACGAGGCAAAGCAGCTGGACTGGATGCTGCTGGATTACGACAAGCACGCCGAGCTGCAGAACTACGTCCGCACCCTGAACGCCTTCTATAAAGAGCACCCTGCCCTCTGGCAGATCGATTACAGCTGGGAAGGCTTCCAGTGGATCGTACCGGACGACTCGCAGCAGAGCGTCATCGCTTTCCTGCGCAAGGATGCCGCCGGTAAGCAGATCCTTGTCATCTGCAACTTCAACCCCGTCCTGCGCGAGGGCTACACCCTCGGCGCACCGGTGTCCGGCACCTATAAAGAGATCCTGAACAGCGACGATGCCGCTTTCGGCGGCTCCGGCACCGTGCACAACAAGCCGGTGCGTACCCACAAAAAGCCGCAGCACGGCTTTGAGCAGAGCATCACCGTTACCCTGCCGCCCATGAGCACCCTGTACTTTGAGGTGCCCACAAAGCGCACCCGCAAGGCAGCAGAAGACAGCGCGGACAAACCGGCAAAAAAGACCGCCAAAAAGGCCACCGTCAAGGACACCGTGGAAAAGGCAGTAAAAAAGACGACCCGCAAGGCCAAAGCCGAGCCGGACGCCGACAAGCCGGTAAAAAAGACCCGCACCACCAAGGCCAAGGCCGCCGAAACGGCGGATGAAAAACCGGAAAAAGCCAAAAAGACCGCTGCCAAGTCCAAAGCAAAACCCGAGGCCGCAGCGGAAAAGCCGGTAAAGAAAACCGCCGCCAAGGCAAAGACCGCGGCAAAAGCAAAGCCTGAGACCGAAGCAGAAACCAAACCCGCAAAGCGCACCCGCAAAGCAAAAGCACCCAAGGAATAAGGATGCCCACACGGATGCACGCACGAACATTCTGAACTGTTGACTATCATTTCCAAAAAGGAAATGCTAAAGGGGAGAATAAAGCTATGGCAAAAGAAATCGTGGCAATGATCCTTGCCGGTGGACGTGGCTCGCGCTTATATGCGCTGACACAAAAGACGGCAAAACCTGCGGTGTCCTTCGGCGGCAAGTACCGCATTGTGGACTTCCCGCTGTCCAACTGCGTCAACTCCGATATCGACACGGTCGGCATCGCAACGCAGTACCAGCCCCAGAAGCTGAACGAGTACATCGGTAACGGTCAGCCTTGGGATCTGGACCGTCTGCACGGCGGTGTGCACACCCTGCCCCCTTACGAGCAGGCAAACGGCACCGACTGGTACAAGGGCACCGCAAACGCCATCTATCAGAATATCGGCTTCATCGACAGCTATAATCCCGAGTACGTCATCATCCTGTCCGGTGACCAGATCTGCAAACAGGACTACGCCGACTTCCTGCGCTTCCACAAGGAAAAGGGCGCAGAGTTCTCTGTGGCCGTTATGGAAGTGGACTGGAAAGAAGCTTCCCGCTTCGGCCTGATGGTGGCGGACGAGACCGACCGCATCACCGAGTTCCAGGAGAAGCCCCCGGTGCCCAAGTCCAATCTGGCCTCCATGGGCATCTACATCTTCAACTGGGATGTGCTCAAGAAGTATCTGATCGAGGACGAGGCTGACCCCAACTCCAAGAACGACTTCGGCATGAACATCATCCCCGCCCTGCTGCGTGACGGCCGCAAGATGTACGCCTACCGCTTTGCCGGTTACTGGCGTGACGTGGGCACCATCGACAGCCTGTGGGAAGCCAACATGGAAGTGCTGGATCCCGAGAACTCCGGCATCGATATCTTTGATAAGACCTGGAAGATCTACAGCCGCAACCCCGTGCTGCCCGCCCAGAAGATCGGCGAGCGCGCCGTTGTGCAGGACTCTCTCATCACCGAGGGCTGCAAGATCTACGGCAACGTCAAGCACTCTGTGCTGAGCGCAGGCGTCGTTGTGGAAGAGGGCGCTACCGTTGAGGACGCCGTGCTGATGGACGGTGTCGTGGTCAAGGCAGGTGCCGTGGTCAAGCGCTGCATCCTTGCTGAGGACGTTGTTGTGGGCGCAGGTGCAAAGGTCGGCGGCGAGGGCGCAATTGCCCACGTTGGCACCGGTCTGACCATCGGCGCAGGCGCTACCGTCAAGGAGGGCGCAAAAGTGTTTGAATCCGTCAAGGAGGGTGTGGAAGTATGCTGAGACAGAACACCAATGCGTTGGGTATCATTTTCCCCAACAGCTATGACAATACCGTTCCCGAGCTGGTGACCGAGCGCGCAATGGCCTCGATCCCCTTTGCGGGCCGTTACCGCATGGTAGACTTTGTGCTGTCCAGCATGGCCAACTGCGGCATTTCCAACGTTTCCATCGTGGTGCGTAAGAACTACCACTCCCTGATGGATCATCTGGGCACCGGCCGCGAGTGGGATATGGCCCGCCGTCACGGCGGCCTGAACATCGTGCCTCCCTTTGCAGAAAAGGGCGTGCGCATCTACTCCGGCCGTGTGGAGGCTCTGGGCTCCATTCTGGACTTCCTCGAGCACCAGAAGGAGAAGTATGTGGTCATGAGCGATGCCAACATCGCCGTCAACTACGACTTCAACGCCCTGCTGGCTGCTCATCAGGCCAGCGGTGCCGATGTGACCGTGGCCTATCAAAAGACCGAGATCCCCGAGGGCCGCAAGAACGACAACTACACCCTGACCATTGATGCCGATGGCCGCGTGACCGAGCTGCTGTTCAACGACTACCGCTCCGGCGTGCAGAATCTGGATCTGAACATCTATGTGCTGGAGCGCGAGACCCTGATCAAGCTGGTCAAGGACGCTACCGCCCGCGGCCTGATCTACTTCGAGCGCGACATTCTGGCGCACAACGTCAACATTCTGAACATCCATGCGCTGGAGTACACCGGCTATGTTGCCCATATCTGCGACATGAAGAGCTACTTTGACGAGAACCTGAAGCTGATCGATGACCGCAATCTGGAAGCACTGTTCCCCAAGGGCAGCCCCATCTACACCAAGATCCGCGATGATAACCCCACCCGTTACGTCACCGGTTCCAAGGTCGTGGACTCCATTCTGGCCGACGGCTGCGTCATCGAGGGCACCGTGGAGAACTGCGTGCTCTTCCGCGGCGTCAAGGTCAAGAAGGGTGCTGTGGTCAAGAACTGTGTCCTGATGCAGGATACCGTGGTCGAGCCCAACGTGGAGCTGGACTGCGTTGTCACCGACAAGAACGTGAAGATCACCGCCGGCAAAAAGCTGTCCGGCACCGAGAGCTTCCCGGTCTACGTCCAGAAGAACCACACCGTCTGATCGAGCAATATCCATAGGGGCGGCTTCCTCCCCGGTAGCCCCTCTTGAGAGGGGCGGGGGCAC
>OGYR01000398.1_pt1 | contig 28214 bp, 29 predicted proteins | sample 1576661 | NCBI WGS metagenome assembly OGYR01 (sample SAMEA3541490, study PRJEB24748) | human gut metagenome | biome: human gut; feature: human-associated habitat; material: faeces | place: China | collected 2012
AGCATTTTGTCCTTGGAGAGGAACTTTAATAACTACTACTTTATAATACGAGGAGGTTTTGAAGATGAAGATACTGCTGAAAATATTGGTTGCTCCCTTTGCTTTGGCGTTGTCCCTTCTGGCGGCTCTGCTGGTATTCCTGTTTGATATTTGTGCCGTCCTGCTGACGATTGCCTCTGTGATCCTGGCGGTGCTGGGTGTCGCTCTTTTTTTCACGCCGACGCCCATAGGCGGGATTGTATTTCTGTTTCTTGCCTTCCTTCTTTCGCCGTATGGACTGCAAGCGGCGGCGGGCTCCCTTCTTTGGGCGCTGGACGGAGGCAAATCCGCTCTGTACCGGTTTCTGGCAAGTTAAGCAGCCTCGGGCCATACTGGCCCGAAGTCGGGGCGGTCTGAATGGGCCGCCTCTTTCTTATGGGAAGGAGGAATGATTTTTGGCTACCACAACTTTGTTGCAGCGCCATGCGGGCGAAGGCGAAACGATTGCTGAGGCTATCCGGGATTGTCTGGACTATGGCAAGAACCCGGAAAAAACAGAAAGCGGAAAGTACATCTCCGCTTATGAATGTGATCCGGTCACTGTGGCGGACGAGTTCCTTTTACAAAAACTTGAAAATCTCCAAAGATAAAGTTGTAGACATTATTGAAGAACCAGAGGAAACCGGCAGTATGGAGCCGCTTCAAACAGCCACCCATGAAATCAACTTCGACAGTGTGGACTTTTCCTATGTGCCCGGAGAGCCGGTGCTGAAACACGCCACCTTTACAGTGCCAGACCAGAAGCTCACGGCCATTGTCGGGGACTCCGGTTCCGGCAAATCTACCATTCTGAATCTGATTGCAAAATACTACGAGGCGAATGGAGGAACTATTTCAATCGGCGGCAAAGCGATCAACCATGTGGCCGCAGAGCGTGTACTGGAACAAATCTCTATGGTAGATCAGGATGTTTTTCTCTTTGATGATACCATTCGTGAGAACATCCGGCACGCCCGGCCCGAGGCCACGGATGAGGAAATCGAAGCCGCTTGCCGGGAGGCTAATTGTGACGGCTTCATCCGCAAGATGGAAAAGGGATACGATACGCCGACCGGCGAAAACGGAAACCTTCTCTCGGGCGGTGAGCGTCAGCGAATTTCAATCGCCCGCGCTATCCTGAAAAACAGCCCGATCCTGCTTTTGGATGAAGCAACGGCGTCCCTTGACATCGAGAACGAACTGGCAGTAAAGCAGGCCATCGCCAATCTGCTGAAAGAGAAAAAGTCTGTGGTAATGATTGCTCATACCCTTTCCATCGTCAAAAATGCAGATCAAATCCTTGTGGTATCTGGCGGAAAGATCGCTGAAGCCGGTACTCACGATGAATTGCTGGCTAAAGGTGGAAAGTATGCGGCCATGTGGAACGCCGAACAGAAATTATCTGCATAAGGGAGGTCTTAATGAAACTTCATGCGTCCGGGGAGGACTACCTGGAAACCATCCTTGTTCTCCAAAAGAAACGCGGTATGGTGCGCTCCGTAGATGTAGCCCGGCACATGGAGGTGTCAAAGCCCAGCGTGTGCCATGCAGTGGCTACCTTGCGGGACGGCGGTTTTCTCACGATGGACGAGGATCACTTTCTCCAACTGACCGATGTGGGCCGCGAGGTGGCTGAAAAAATCTATGAACGCCACTGCTTCTTTACCGAGCAGCTTATCGCCGCAGGCGTTGACCCCAAGACTGTGGAGGCCGACGCCTGCCGGCTTGAACACATCATCAGCGATGAGAGCTTTTCGCGGCTGAAAGAGGCAGCCGCACAAGAGCAAGAATAAACCGAATAAGCCAAGCGATCCTGCCCCGCCAGACGGGGAAAGAAAAAAACCGTTGCAGGGCAGGTAGCTTCGTGCGCCCAAAATGGATTTTTCGGGTACTGCGGCGGTTTTGAGTAACATCAAGGCCGCCGTTCCTTATGCCCTCGACAAAGGAGTGACGACTACACGCTGACACGGCGGCTTTAGGAGGGAACCGCCATGAAGCACATTGACCGCCGACAAATTCAGACGATATTTCACTACCGTCAAAAAAAGCCCAGTCAACGAACAGGCTCCGTCTGGTAGCCGGTGCGAAAATTGTCATTCTGTAAGTGAATATTGGAGTTTTTGCGCTCGAATAGCTTTCTGCTGTCCGGGCGCTTTTTTATATTTCCGAGTTTACTTCGGGTCATGTTGGCCCGAGTTCATACCCCGGTGTCGCTCACCACCGCCTCCGTTTCGGCTACCCGTCAACCCGAACACCCGAAACGGAGGTATTTATGAAAGTTATCAATCTGCGGGATATTTACCCTCATTATACACAGGATTGTTTTGTTGAAGTAACTGACGAAGTGGCCGATCTGTTTTCCGAGTTCGACCACAAAGAAGCGGCTTACCGTCTGCGTACATACCGGCACAAGGCATACTACTCCCTTGACCGGAACGACGGTATTGAGCATGAGGCTCTTTTCGTTGCACTTATCTCTATCAGGGCCGTGATGTAAAGGAGGATAAGGACAGGTGCCTGAAGGACCAGATAATTGTGATTGCCCCACACGAAGCACTCATACCGTCTGATGTTTGGCTGAAATGCCGGAAGAAGCTAATGATGAATAAGACCTTTCAGCAAGGCCGCAAACCCAAAAATACATGGCTTGCCGGAAAAGTCAAATGCGGGCGTTGCGGATATGCTTTGAAAGCAACCCATGTTCCGAACAGTCCGGGATATTTCCGCTGTACAAAACGGGCAGAAAATAAGGGCTGTCCGGGATGTGGGAAAATCCGAAAGACTGAATTTGAAGAATTTATCTTCAATGCCATGCGGAAAAGATTTAAGAATTTTCAAGTCCGGCATGACAGGGAAGAAAAAGTAAATCCGAAACTGACCGCCCATCAGATCGAGCTTGCACAGGTCGAGGCTGAAATTGAAAAACTGCTTGACACACTGACCGGAGCCAATGCGACACTGCTTGCCTACGCCAACAAAAAAATTGAAGAACTGGACACTCGCCGCCAGACTATTTCAAAGGCGATTGCAGAATTGTCCGTTGAAACAATGTCGCCCCAAAAGGAACAGGAGCTTTCTTATTTCCTTGACCACTGGGACAGCATTGACTTTGAGGACAAGAGAAAAGCCGCTGACGGCCTGATTATTTCAATCGGCGCAACCAGCGACCACGTTCAAGTAGAGTGGAAAATCTGAACACTCTTGATTTTGCCACTCTACTTACTTTCAAATCTAACATTTCTTTTTAATCTTGTTTGTACCCCTTGTACACCGATGCTTATGTGGCTTGAAGGAACAGATTTTTATTGATGCATATCGGTATCTTATAGGTCTTGTGGGATGCGTTTTTGTCATTGCTGTGGTAAGATTTTTGTTTGAGTATCTGCAAAGAAAAGGCGTAGAGCCTAATCTTTTATGGTCACTGGGCCAACATACGCTTGAAATATAGATGCCGTAAATCTGCCGTGAGACCTTCTCATAGTACGCCATCCGGGGTAGTGCCACCAGATAGGATACTTCAAGAGAGAAATCGGCGGCGAGGGCAGTCGCATCGTAGGACGCAGCCGAAAGAGAGGGAACACCGTCTTTGTACACAGCGGTCTTGTTCCGGATGGCATCTCGCAAACGACCATTGTTAACCTCTTTGACACGCTGCACGACCTCGAACAGTCGAGCTCGACCGGGAATGCCGTAGGACTTCAGCGATGGGGACACAGCCAAGCAGATGGTTTTCTCCGTGCGGCTGGCATCGGCCACGACCAGATTGGTGGTCAGCGGATTGAGATGCCGTGCGGCGCATTCAGCCGAGGCATAATACGACTTGAGGTCTATCGCAAGATATGTGCGCTGCGCCATGCTGTGTCACTCCCTTTCCGTGGTGGATTTCGCAATGTTATCTGCTTGCTTTTTCAAGTTCCTTGATTTTTTCCTTAAGAGAATCGATTTCCTGCGTTTGCCGATGGAAAATCTCGCGGTTAGCTTGCTCGTTCTTGTTATAGGCCAGAGCAAGAAACACCAGAGCCAGACGAAGTTCCTCGTCTGGAATGTTCTTGCAGGCTTTAATCATTTCATCTTGGTCGGTAATCTCGGCAAGTGTACTCAGTTTCTCAAAGATGGTCATTGATAAACCCCTTTTGTTGGATGAGCTTATTGTGCCGTCCGCTCCACATACCAGCGGCCAAGCCGTCCGGTGAAGCGAGGGTCGACGTGTTCAAAGAACAGGTGCTTCTCCTGTCCTTGGATCAGGACAGTGAAACAGTCTCCGTTGCAGTCGTTGTCTGCGGTTCCTGCCGGCCGGAAGTCCCGGACGGTTTCGATAGGGAAGGTTCTGCCGTCCGCCCAAGTGATGGATGTTGGCTGCATATAGCCGGTTGAATCAAACTCCGAGGCGACCTTTACATAGACACGCTCGATCTTGATTCGTTTGGGTATCGCCATGTGGGTCACCTCCGATCCTTAGTGCTTGGCCCGCAGGAAGCGGTTGTCGATATCAACGGGCAGTTGGAGGTGCTCACCGCGGCGGATCAGGCTGTACATCTTAAAACGCAAAAAAAGGAGCTGGAATGCAGAGTTCTTTGGCAACGCTGAAAAAGTCGGTGTTGCCGGAGTGAATCAAATCCAGCACCTCCGCATCATCCAGTAACAGATCGGCGGCGAAGAAATTGGCTTCCCTTTCCAGTCTGCCGGTGGCCTGGTAAATGTCGAAATCCTGCATGGCCTGACACCGTAGGTGGTTTGCGTGTTCAAAGATATGCCCAAGTTCATGACCAGCAATGACACGTTGTTCCTCGTAGGGAAGATGAGGATTGACTGCTATGTATCGGACACGATTTACAATCGTAGCGAAGCCACGCAAACCATCCGCATCGAGTGATCTGGCAGGCCAGAGCTTTGTGTTGGGCAGCGCATCGATCAATTCAAAAGGGTCACGGGTACCATATTTCTGAATCAGTTTTTGAGTATCGTCAAAGGTTTGAAGTTGTGTCATTCTTTCACCAACTTTCTGGCAGAAGATCAGGTGCCGTTATCTTCGGCATTCTTCCGGTATTTCTTCGGCGTGAACTTTTCACGTGCCACCTTCTTGGAATCCATAAAGATCCGCTGCATTTCAATGGCAAACGCCTTCTGATCTTCCTCCGAAAGAGAACCGCCGGCGAATAGCTCACGAGTCTGGGTGAGAATCTCGCTGGCCTGAGCCTGACCGCGCCGCCCATAGAAGGAGCCTACCTCGGTCATAAACTCCTCATTTTCGGTCATCAGATAATTGACATCCGTTTCAAGTAGTTCGGCCAGCTTGGCATACATATCGCGAGTGCGGGGATAGGTGGTGCCGGCCTCATAACCGCCAATGGTACGGCGGGTTACGCCCATCTGTTTCGCAAGTTCCTCCTGAGACCACCCCTTCTGCGTGCGGAGGTCTTTTAGTTTTTCCCCGAAGTTCATTGCTAGTGCTCCTTTCTCTAGATGATGTTTTCCCTGGACGTTTGCTCTAAATGTGTTATTGACAAGAGCTAAGAGCGTCGTTATAATCGGAATAGGAAAACTGATTTCGCATTTATTATATCAATGGGAAAATAAACTGTCAAGAGGTTTGCGTTATAATGAGAAGTTTATTTTCTCATAGTGTGCAAAAGATGAAACAGAAAAGAGGCTGATAGAAGATGAGGGGGCGAGGCATTGGAGCGCTTTTCGCATGATATGGAACCGGTTGTCTGTATGGCTCGACCGGAAAACCCCAATGAAATAGATGAATATGTGAATCCGTTCTGCACAGAACTGGACGAGATCGGATCATTTCAGAGTTACTGTATCGGGCACTTTGAGCACGAGTGGTTGGATGTGCTGGGTCAAATGATCGCAGAGGCGCGAGTACCGATTACGGATGCACCGAAGGTGGATGATCCAACAGAGCTCCGCCACATGGATAGCGGATACATTCATAGGATGGAGTTTTCACGTCTGGACCGGGGGCACTTCTATGCGGAGGCCATCGTATAATGAAGCCAACGAATTAGAAAAGATGCGTAATTTTTTTGATGCAGCAACGATCAACAGGAAAGATTGATTTTGAACGCACCTGACCATGATGCTAGCCAAAAGTGTATACATCGTACTCAAGGTGTCGCTGTTTCTCCGATACGGTTTCGCTACTGCACCGATATATGCAATACTAATTATCCACTTCGCAGTCATGTGTAAGCATGGCTACTGTCACAGCCAGAGCGTTTTGTCGGCGTTGACAAAATGCTCCGGCTATGATACTGATCAATAAGATTAGGTTGACATACAATGAGGCTGTTGTATACTAAACTTTGACGTACACTTAAAGCAAAGTGTCAAAACTTATTTTGCTATGAGCGCGGACATACTTATGAGCAGGCGATGGACAGATTGACGGTGTCTTTTGCCAGGAACCGATAAAACTGCCAATTAAAATTATAGCGAGGTATCCTCCATTTTTATAATGGAGGATACCTCGCTTTTTGTTTATATATGTATAACCTATTTATAGTATAATAACACATAAGCCGACATTTTTCAACAAATCATGTAATATTAAATTGTACCGGATTTGAAATTGTCAATTTCACCAGATATACAGGATTTTTTTGTCAGCAAAGCAACCAATATGTGACAATTGTTATTAAATCATGGCTTAGTATGGGGGAAGTTTCACATGGCAAGACGAGGAGAGAACATTCGTAAGCGTAAAGATGGTCGTTGGGAGGGTCGATATATCAAGGGCCGCAAGCCTGATCGAACAGCAATTTGGGGATATGTATACGGACACAGTTACACCGAAGTAAAAAAGAAAATGACAATGCGCAAGGCCGAGGTCAGAGCATGCGCACTGTCGGAACAGAATCCAACATTTCAGGAGCTTTCTCATAATTGGGAAGGCTCCATTTCTTTAGGGGTCAAAGCGTCGACAATTACACACTATCAGTATACTTTGGAGCATTACATTCTCCCTGTACTTGGCGACTATCGTGTGCAAGAGTTGGATGAATATACCTTAGAAAGGTCATTGCTTGAGATTATCACGCCAACAGACAACAGCCACAAACCATTAGGGGCTACTATGGCGCGCGAATGTCTTGTGCTTGTACGTCGCATTTGCCGATATGCAGCACACGTGCACCTTATGCGGTCACTTGAGATTGATGTTAAGATGGCAAAACCACCTATGGCTACGCCTGCTACGCTCAGCAAATCTGAACAGCAATGCTTGCAGAGCTATGTTGAATTTGCCCCAACTACTCGGAAGCTTGGTTCGCTGCTCATGATGCAGATGGGACTGCGCATAGGTGAAGTCTGTGGTCTACAGTGGGCTGACTTTGATTTAGATCATGGCATTTTATCCATTGAACGGACAGTAAAACGAATTTATGTGGGCACAGGCCAGACGAGGGTTGTCATTCAATCACCAAAAACGCGAAGCTCTGAGAGAAAAATCCCGATTCCTCACGGCATTTTGGGAATGCTGAAGCAGTTGCAGCAGAAAGGAAGCTGCAAAGCCTGGTTTTTGTCTGGAAATGAATTCAAACCTGTAGAGCCGCGCTGCTACCGCAAAAGTGTACACTGCTATCTCAAAGGAGCGGGCGTTACGGTAGTGAATCCCCATGCACTGCGGCACACCTTTGCAACGACCTGCCTGCAAGCAGGTTGCAACATAAAGACGTTGAGTGAGCTGTTGGGGCATGCCAGCTCTGACATTACATTAAAGCGTTATGTGCATACCTGCTGGGAGTGGAAGCAGGATGAGATGAACCGCATTTTCCAGTAATTGATGGTCAGACAAAGGGGCAGTTGTTGCAATAACCACCTATCTTCGCTGTTTTATGGTATAAGTTTTCCATTATAAAAATGGAAGACACCTTGCGAAGAAGTGAGGTGGGCAATATGGCGCTGGATCTGTATGAGCATAATGCGAATGCTTACGTGGCCGCGTGCGAGATGATGGACAAGTACGGCAAAGCTGCTATTGTTCACCCCACCGGCACGGGTAAGAGCTATATCGCGTTCAAGCTCATTGAAGCTCATCCAAATGAAGTGATTATCTGGCTTTCCCCCAGTGAGTACATCTTCAAGACTCAGCGGGAGAGCTTGCTGCGGCAAGACCAGGACTTCCCACTTCAAAATGTACGATTTTATACGTATGCCAAGCTGATGTGCAGTACGGCGGAGCAGCTTAACCAGATAGCAGAACAGAACCCCACCTACATTATACTGGATGAGTTTCATCGAATAGGCGCAGAATTCTGGGGCGAGAGTACACAAAAGCTGTTGGCGCTCTGCCCTCATGCAAAACTGCTGGGTTTGACCGCCACCAATGTGCGTTACCTCGATAATAACCGCGATATGGCCGAGGAACTGTTTGATGGCCATGTTGCCTCAGAAATGACCCTGGGCGAGGCAATCGTCCGGGGCATTTTGCCTGCTCCGAAATATGTGACCACGGTTTTTAAATACAAGCAGGACCTGGCGCGGTATCAGTCGCGAGTTGACAATCTGCGCAGCCCGGGCATTCAGGACGTGAACCAGAAATATCTGGACGCCCTAAAGCGCGCCTTGGAGCAGGTGGACGGACTGGACAAGGTCCTTGCCCGCTACATCACCAATAAAAGCGGCAAGTACATCGTGTTCTGCTCCGGCAAGGAGCACATGGACGAGATGATTTCCCATGTGCCGGAATGGTTCGCGGCTATGGATACCGAACCAACCGTTTACAAAGCACTGTCGGATGACCCCGCCACAGATAAAGCCTTTGCAGCCTTTAAGGCAGACAATAGCAAGCACTTAAAGCTTTTGTTCTGCATTGACATGCTCAATGAGGGCGTCCACGTCGAGGGTATAGCGGGCGTCATTCTGTTCCGCCCGACGATTTCGCCCATTATCTACAAGCAGCAGATTGGCCGCGCTCTGACAGCAGGGGATAGCACGACACCGCTTATTCTGGATGTAGTCAATAACTTTGAGAGCCTGTCCAGCATCAGCGGCCTGCAAAACGAGATGGCTGCCGCCGTGCAGCGCCTCTACGCCAACGGCGAGTGCGACAAGATCGTTACGGATCGTTTTGAGGTTGTGGAGCAGGTACACGACTGCCGTGTACTGTTTGAACAGCTGCAAAGCAGCCTGTCCTCGACGTGGGATCACTACTTCTCCGAGGCAAGCATCTACTATGCCGAACACGGCAACCTGGACATTCCGCGGCGCTACAAGACGCCCATGAGCTTGAGCCTTGGCGCATGGCTGCAAATTCAGCGGCAGGTTCGCAACGGCAAACGTGCCGGGAGCCTGACCCAGCAGCAGATTGAACGCTTGGACAGTATAGGCATGCGCTGGGATAACTACAGCGACATGGCCTGGACAAAAGGCTATGAAGAAGCCACGCAATATTACGCCAAGCACGGCAACCTCATGGTGCCTGTGGAATGGAAATCGAAAGATGAATTCCCATTGGGGAACTGGATTTCCAACAAGCGCACTGAAAAAGCCGCTGGCAGACTGGACGCGGAGAAGGTGAGCCGGTTGGAGAGCATTGGTATGGTCTGGGACGCCTTCAGTGAAAAGTGGGAGCAGGGCTTTGCTGCTGCGGCAAAGTATTATGCTGACCACGGCAATTTAGTCGTGCCTGTGTCCTACACAACAAAGGATGGGTTGCGTTTGGGAGTCTGGGTCAGAAACCAGAAACAAACTTATGCCAACGGAACATTGCAGCCTGAAAAGACCGAACGGCTGGAAAGCATTGGAATTCTTTGGGAGCAAAGCAACTTCGACTTTAAGTGGAACGAGGCTTACGAAGCAGCCAAATTGTATTTTGAGGAAAACGGCAGCCTGAACGTGCCCATCGGCTATACCACCCCTGATGGCATAGCCTTGGGAAAGTGGGTGGCCCGCCAGCAGTATGCCTACAAAAGTCCGAACAATAGCAATTGCAAACTGACTCCGACGAGGGTTACTTTGCTGGAAAAAATCGGTATGCAGTGGGAAAAGACCGACCCGTGGCAGCATAAGTACAATTTGGCGTTGGATTATCTGCAAATGCACGGGAACCTGCAAATCCCGGCCAAATATAAAACAGCGGACGGCATCTGGCTGGGCCGTTGGCTGTACGACCAAAAGGTCCTGCTGCGCAAGCAATCACCCCGGCTCAGCGCCGAACAGACAAATAAATTGCGGAAACTGCTGGATGAGGGTACGGCAGGTAAAGCGTGTTGAAAAGATTGAGGAGAAATCATGACGAGGTTTAGACACGACCTGATTTTGCGGCTTGTAAAAATCATGGATGCAGTGCTGGTGACAATACCGTTTGCACTGTGCTGGTATTTGTACTATGCAAAACACATTGCATCGCCGTTTTACGCAAAAGGTGATTACTTGGTGGTGGCACTATTCTTTGTGCTTTTCATCATGTTTGGTCGCGTGTACGACGCATTTCTAATGTCGATGTACCGCATATCCGAAATCGTCTATGCGCAGTTTCTGGCGGCGGCAGTCAGCGACTTTATTATGTACGTCGTTATCTGGTTGTTGAGCAAGCATCTGCCCAACATCCTGCCGGGTGTGGCAGCATTGGTTGGACAGCTGGTTCTGGCGGCAATCTGGGCTCGCAGCGCACACCACGCGTACTTTAAGACCTTCCCGCCGCAGGCTACTGCTGTAATCTATGACACGCGCCAAGGTCTGGAAAAGCTGATTGGCCAGTATGGCTTGGATGGCAAGTACAAGGTCGTAGCGACGGCCACGGCAGCAGAGTGTATTGAAAATTTGTCTATGTTGGACGGCATCAACACGGTGTTTATCAGCGGCGTCCACAGCCATGACCGCAACATTATTTTGAAGTATTGCGTCGAAAACAACATCACGATGTTTGTGATTCCCCGCATTGGCGACACGATCATGTCCGGTGCGCACCACATGCACATGTTCCATCTGCCGATGCTCCGTGTGGGCCGCTACAATCCGCAGCCGGAGTACCTTTTTATCAAGCGTTTGCTGGATATTGTGATTTCTGCTGCTGCACTGATTATTTTGAGCCCGATCTTTTTGGTGACGGCCATTGCCATTAAGGCAACGGATCACGGACCTGTGTTTTACAAGCAGACTCGTTTGACCAAGGATGGAAAAGAATTCGGTATTTTGAAATTCCGCAGCATGCGCGTTGATGCCGAAAAAGACGGTGTGGCCCGTCTTTCCAGCGGTGAGCACGATGACCGTATCACGCCTGTAGGCAAAGTGATTCGCGCATGCCGCGTGGATGAATTGCCACAGCTTATCAATATACTACGAGGCAAGTTAAGCATTGTGGGGCCTCGTCCAGAGCGTCCTGAAATTGCAGCCCAATACTGTGAAGAAATGCCGGAGTTTTCCCTGCGCCTGCAGGCCAAGGCGGGTCTGACCGGCTATGCCCAGGTTTATGGTAAATACAACACCACGCCTTATGACAAGCTGACGATGGATCTAATGTACATAGCGCATCCGAGTATTACTGAGGATTTGAAAATCATGTTTGCAACGGTAAAGATCCTGTTTATGCCTGAAAGCACCGAGGGAGTTTCTGAGGGTCAAACCACTGCTATGAGTGGACAAAACCACTAAATATCGACTTTTTGTACATTTTGAACTGCTAAAAATCGGAAGGAATTCCAGAGTGAAGTCAGGCATAAATGCGGCCCTTACAGTAGCGTTAAGTTGGGAGACCGGCAAAATGCCCTGTATGAAGCTGAAATGCGGCTTCTAATAGTGCGAAATGCCGAGAGTATGGGCGTGAGAGAGGGCAAAACGAGGTCATTTCGAGGCTTTTGCCCCCAAAAAAGCACTTTTATGAATGCGACGGTAGCCCGTGGGTTTATGTCTGATTGCACCGTGAGGGGATGTACCGAGATTGCGGTGACTTTCACATAGCGGTTTCGGGACTTGACGATGATAACATCATCTGCGATTTCGTCCCGGTATTGGAGATAAAAAGGCGGATGTGAGCAAGATGATGATAAACACATGCTCACAGAGATGCTCATTCGTGTGGGGTAATCCGGCATCAGCAGGGGAGCTACCGTAGCATGAATGAGTGGAACCTGGAATAAAGACAGCGGCATCGTAGCGTGAATTTGCCGTAGCGGAGTTTATTGTAGCGGTACAAGACATAGCGGCAGTGTGACTTACACTGCTGAGGACGATTAGTAGAGCTTTATAAGGAATAAACGGCTCAGACTCTTTGAGATTGCGTCTGGGCTGTAATCTTTGATATGCGGAGAAGGACTATGAATGTTGTGGAATACAGAGGATACTCCGTTCTTATGTCGGTTTATCACAAAGAGAAGCCGGAGTATCTGAAGCAGGCAATAGAGAGCATCCAAGCGCAGACGCTCTCCACAAATGATTTAGTGCTGGTATGTGATGGACCTCTGAACGAACCACTGGATAGCGTAATCGCAGCGAAGCAACAGGAGATGGGCGAATCCCTGCATGTTGTCCGATTTGCAAAGAACAGAGGACTTGGCAATGCACTGAACGAAGGAATCAAGCATTGCAAAAATGAATTGGTTGCCCGGATGGACAGTGATGACACTGCGTACCCGGATCGCTGTGAAAAACAGATTGCTGTGTTTAACACACATTCGGAAGTGAGCATTTGCTCTGGCATCGTGGAGGAGTTCACAACTGATCCGAATACCGTTGATACGAAGCGTGTGCCGCCAGAGACGAATGCGGAAATCATAGAGTTTGCAAAGAAGCGGAATCCGTTCAATCACCCCTGTGTGATGTATAAGAAATCCGCAGTCGAGGCGGTTGGCTCCTATCAGGATTTTTATTTGCTGGAGGATTATTACCTCTGGCTCCGGATGCTGATGGCAGGATATCAGGGGTACAACATTCAAGAGCCGCTGCTCCATATGAGAGCTGGCTCGGATATGTACTTGCGGCGTGCTGGTTGGAAATATGCAAAGACGCAGGCGAAGCTGTTCAAGTTTATGAAACAGCAAGGATTTATCGGAAATGGCCAGTACATAAAGAGCTGTGTGATTCGTAGTGGATCAGCGTTGGCCCCGAACTGGCTGCGGAAGTTTATGTTTGAGAAAGTGTTGAGAAAGTAAAGAAAGGATTGCCGTGCATTGATCAGAATTGCATACGTCATAAATTATATCGTAAAAAATGGACCCAGTAGCGTGGTACTGAACATTATCAATAATCTCGACAGGGAAAAATATGATGTGTCGTTGATCACTCTGTTTTCGGGAAATGATCCGGAAGTTGTTGCACATCTGAAAGATACTGGTGTTTCTGTGTACGAATGCGCTACGCTCAGCCGAATGAAATGCCTGCTGGGGCAGTGCAAGGAGTTTGACGATACTGTAAGAAGTGGTCAATTTGAGATTTTACACACGCATGGGTTGATTCCAGATGTTGTTTCATCACAGTTAAATGCTCCGGCAAAGAAGATTGCCACAATCCACAACAATATGTATGAAGACTATCTTGATAGCTATGGGTGGGTCAAGAGTAGAATCTTTATTGCGTTGCATTTAAATGCCTTAAAAAAGCTGGATGAATGTGTGTGCTGCTCAGAGTCTGTTTACAAAGTGATGAAGCGCAGGTTAACGAATACAACATTTATCCGCAATGGTATCGAGCCTGTTCATGCAAGAGCAGTTGTAACACGAGAAGAACTCAATATTCCAGACGATGCGAGAGTGTTTCTTTATGCCGGTGTGCTGAATTCCAGAAAGAACATAGTCTGGTTGATTGAAAATTTTGTGCAGCATCACAACGAGAACGAATATCTCCTAGTGCTTGGCAAAGGTGATAAGGAGACTGAGTGCAAGGAAAAGACGGATAGTCATGTACAGATGCTGGGATTTCAGCCGGATCCTGTTGCTTATATGAAAATCAGTGATGTATATACATCGGCTTCTAAATCGGAAGGATTTTCTATTTCGGTATTAGAGGCGCTGTCGTGTGGGCTGGGTCTGTTTTTGTCAGATATTCCATCCCACAGGGAAGTTGTAAAGATGGGGCAGGATGTTTACCTTGGTGAGACGTTCGCCCCAGATTGTTTTCGGGTTAAGCTGAATGCGCTGAGGAAAAGCGAGATAAATAAGTCTGTGATCAGGGCATTTCAGGAGAAAGAGTTGTCAGCAAAGAGTATGGCAGCAGGATATCAGAAGCAATATGAGGAGCAGTGAGAGAATATGAAAAAGGTCAGCGTTATTGTTCCTGCATATAATGCGGAAAAATATCTCGAAGCATGCCTGGATTCAATTTGTGAGCAGACTTATCCAGTATTGGAAATTCTTGTAGTCGATGATGGGTCAAGGGATTTGACAGCTTCAATAATAAGAAGTCGCGCCGAGCAGGATGCACGAATTATACCGTATTACAACGAAAACCATGGTGTATCTTATTCCCGGAATTTCGGACTGGAACACTGTACGGGTGAGTACGTGACGTTTGTTGACGCAGATGATCTTGTCGCACCTGATTTTATAGCACAGATGATTCATGATTTGGAAGAGGCAGATGCAGACATTGCAGTGATTGGGGTCGCCAAAAGCAAATTATTTGAACCGGAAATGTTCACAAATGGAGTAACATCTACATACGAAGAATCGGAGATGTTGAAGCAGGTGTTTGGAGCGTTCGAGGGATTCGTTTGGAACAAACTCTATAGGAAGAGTTTGTTACAAACGAAGTCTATTCGCTTGGAACAAAGCATCGCTGTTTGTGAGGATCTGCTCTTTAATGTGATCTATTTGCTGAATTGTAAAAAAGCAGTCTATAACTGCGGGCAAAAATATTTTTACCGTCAAATTGAGAACAGTGCTTCAAACCGGTTGGACAATCCAAAATGGTTTGATGCGATGAAAGCGTATCAGCAAATCATCCGATTAGTAAAAGATTATCCTGTGGTTTACCGTTTGGCAGCTTTTCAATATGCGATGTTCCTTTGTGCGGCAAAGTACAGAATTCGCTTTATTGAAGATAGCAATGGTGAAATCAAACGGAAAGTTGATGAAGAATGGAAGCGACTCCGGCCTGAGTGGGAATCATTCAACGCAAAGCAGCGGTTAAAGTTATATGTGTTTTCTATAGCACCAAAGACTGTAATAAAATATCAACGAAGGATGCTGTGAGTACAGATATGAAATTATCTATTGTGATACCTATATATAATGCAGAACGATATATAGAAGAGTGCCTTGTATCGATTTTGCCGGAAATGAATAATGACATGGAGCTTTTACTGATAGATGATGGCTCAAAAGATTCATCTTATCAGTTGATTCAAAAATACAAGAAAGAAAATATCCGCGTGTTCCACCATGAAAATCATGGTGTTTCCTATACAAGAAATGTTGGGATACTGGAAGCCAGGGGTGACTATATCCAATTTGTGGATGCTGACGACAGGTTGAGCCAGGGTTGGGGAAATGTTGTCTTATCTGGATGTGATGAGATAGCAGATGTGGTCTACTATGGTAAAAATTTTGATGAACAAGAAAACATTGAAAAGATAAATATCATACACGGTATCTTTGGAATCCCGGATTCCAAATGCAATGTGAATATGAGTTCTCCATGGTCAAAGTTGTACCGAAGAGAGTTCCTTCTGAAAAATCAAATCAGGTTTGATGGTGGCCTTATCAATGGGGAAGACGGAATATTTAATTTGAATGCAATTCTGAAAGCAGAGCATTTTGTTTGCTGCAAAGCCTCATATTATCAGTACCGAATTTATATGGGATCGTCCTCAAAAAAATACAGTGATAAATTTTACGACTCAAATTTGAGATATTTTTCTTTGGCAGAAAACCTGTTGAAGAACAATAATGTTGAAGACCATGAAATCGCTCGCTGCATGTCTTATGCAGTGACATATAGCGTTTACCTGTATCTGTTCTTGATTTCCAATTTTTGTGATTCAGCTCAAAGAAAAGAACAAGAACGAAAAATCTACAAAGGTGGAATGAGAGAATATATGAACTTGTACCCAGGCAGCAGGGATTGCACCAAGGTGGTACAGATTGTATATTGGCTGTCAAAACACAACTGCTTTTGGGGAACAAAACAAATATTTAATCTTAGAAACCGAGTGAGAAGTGGTAAAGAAAAGGGGAAAATGAAGTGGGAAATGATTTGAAGGAGAAAAAAATTGGAATTATAACATTCCATAATTCATATAACTGTGGTTCTATGCTTCAGGCATTTGCTTTACAGCAGGTGGTTGATCGACTTACAGGCAAAGATTCAGAAATTATTGATTTCTCAAACGAAGGACAGCAAAAACTTTATAGCGTTCGTCAACCGAACGACAGCTTGAAAAATGTTATAAAAAATATAATCCTTGCTCCATGGTTCAAAAGAATAGCCAGAAACTATGAGTCGTATGAAAGATTCAAGAAGAACAATTTCCGCTTGTCGAATTTTCCGATTCATAAATCAGCAGATTTATCGGATGCGGATTATGATATCGTGGTTGCCGGGAGCGATCAAATCTGGAACATTACTATTGCGGATGGAGACGATGCATATTTTCTGCCGTGGGTGAAGAGTGCAAGAAAAGTGGCATATGCGCCGTCGTTTGGAGCAAAAAACATTATGGATTATGCAGCTAATCCAAATCGGTATGCGGAGTATTTAAGAGATTTTGCAAATCTGTCGATTCGTGAACGTAATGGATTGGAATGGCTACAGAATTTGACCGGCAGAGATGCCGACCTTCTTCTTGATCCAACACTTCTTCTGAAACGGGATGATTATGCTGAAATTGAATCACATGAATTGAAATTTCCACCAAGATACATTTTCTATTACTCCCCCGGTTATAGCCGTGATATAAATAAACTCGTCAATAGAATTTCTCAAAAATACAATTTACCTGTAATTGCCTTTAACACAAAAACATTTTATGTCAAAGGTATGCAGTTTTCAGGATTCAAACTTCCGGAAATTGAAAATCCATCTACATATTTACAGTTGATAAAAAATGCTGAAATCATTATTACAACATCTTTTCATGGAACAGTTTTTTCGACTATATACCGAAAAAAATTCTGGACTGTAAAAAACGGTGGAATGTTTGGTAATGACGATAGAGTGAAGACTCTAATGCATTTGCTGGATTTAGAGGATAGAATGATTCCAATAGAGTTTGATGATGGCTTCAACTATCTGAAGGAAAAGAACTATAATAAGTATGAACACCTGTTAGGGAAAGAGCAGGAGAGAGCATATACATACTTAAAAAAGGCACTTGTTGATAGGAGGATATAACTGAAGCGTGAAAAGTGAAAACAAGAATTTTCTACTAAATGTTGCATATCAGTTCCTTTCTTATGTTTTTCCGCTGATTACAGTCAGCTATATATCGAGACGGTTGGGTGTAGATAATGTCGGAATTTATTCATACACCTATTCTATAGTCTATATGTTTATGCTTGCAGCAATGCTTGGAATAAACAACTACGGAAATCGTGAGATTGCGAAAGTCCGGGACGATAGGGATGAACTTTCGAGAGTGTTCTGGTCAATCTATCGACTCCAGCTCATGGTTGTAGGAGTTGTGATTGTTGGATATTTGAGCTATTTGTTTCTTTGGTGCAAAGCATACAAGGAAATTGCAGCAATTCAATTCCTCTACCTTGTGTCCGTATGCTTCGATATTAACTGGTTTTATTTTGGACTTGAGAAGTTCAAACTCACAATCACGCGAAACTGCATCATTAAAGTGCTTTCTCTGGTTTTAATTTTATGTTTTGTAAAAACTGAGGGAGATTTGGCAGTTTATACGTATATTATGGCGGGATCCACGGTCGCAAGTCAGTTATATTTGATTTTCTCTCTTCATAAGTACGTCAATCGAGTCAAAACAACGCTTCAAGATTCGCTGATGCACCTAAAAGGTTGTCTGATCCTATTTGTCCCTGTTCTGGCATTCGGTATCTACCGCGTGATGGATAAAACCATGCTCGGTTCGCTTTCTACCGTCACGGAATTGGGATATTATGAGAACGCAGAGCGTTTGATTAATATTCCAATCTCTGTGATTAATGCCCTTGGTACGGTTATGCTTCCTAGAATGGCCTACCTGCTTGAAAATAAAGCTTCAGAAGATTCGAAGAAAACGATTTGTGCATCCATGAAGCTTGCACTTCTGTTGGCAAGTGTGATGGCTATGGGCCTGTATTTGATTGCTGATGATGTATCTGTTGTGCTGTTTGGTGAGCAATTCTTAAAGAGTGGGAGCATCATAAAGATATTGAGCGTCACAATTTTAGCGTCTGCGTGGGCAAATGTGATTCGCACCCAATACCTGATTCCCATGCGAATGGATCGTATTTATGTAAAATCTACGGTTGGCGGTGCTATTGTGAACCTTATTCTGAATACATTATTGATTGGAAAGTACGGTTCGTATGGTGCTTGTGTCGGGACCATAGTAGCAGAGTACTTTGTTATGCTTTATCAAACAATCTGCGTGCGAAACGAACTGGATATTGATGAATACGCAAAAATGCTTTTGAAAGATCTGTTATCTGTAGGAATTATTATGGCAATAGCATATTGTGTTGGATGTTTTTTTACGACAGTGGTTGCTCGCCTTATTGTGAACATACTCGTTTCTGTTTTACTTTTTATAGTGTTTCACCATGAATATATTTTATGTGAGTTTCTGGGAAAGTCGAGTCATTCTGGAAAAATGAATAAATGATAAAATCGTTTTAGTCAAGGTGAAGAAGATGTATATATTTGTTATAATGGCGTTTATTCTAATAAGCCCAGTTATTGGAATTGTTATATCTGTATTGCTGTTTGCGCAAAAACATTTTTCGAGACTTAGCGCTATAATATTCGGTACATCCATGGCGCTGATGATGTATTGCTATATACCGGATTCTGGAAATGATATATTTAGACATTTTATCTCCATGAATTCATATAAAAATATTCCCTTGTGGCAGTGCTTTGGAAATTCTACATTCCAAAGTGGAGTTTTCACATGGGATTTGTGGCTTTGGGTAATGGCTCGATTCAATAATATGCAATTACTTCAGGCGTCAGGAGCATTTGTTGCATATACGATGCTAACATGGATGATTTTCGATTATGCATGTCTTAATTGTCTAAAGATGAAGCAATGGATTACAACTCTTCTAATAGGGGTGACAATTGTCCCAATATTGGATATAGGAATTGGAATTCGGTATGCGAATGCATTCATCATTGCAGGGTATGCGTTTTATAGGCATTACATAAAAAATGTAGGAATTATACGGACAATAGGCGTCCTCCTAGCGGCGCTTTTTTTACACCATGCGATAATTCCGATAATAGTGGCTTGGGTTGCGTTTCCTTTTTTTTCCAAACACAAGGGAATATGTACGCTTGCAATAGTAGTGCTGTTATCTTTATTCACGAGGTATGCGCAAACAGTTCGCATTGGATCAACAGACACCATTGTAGGTATGCTCTGCGACAGCGTGATAGGAACAACGCAGGTATATACAAGTTATGCAGTAACAAGTTTCCACTCACTGTTTACAAGATATCTTCAAATGATATTTGCTGGAGCGTTATTGACCAGACCTTATGTTGCGTCTTCTAAAGGGGATATAACTCAAAATAGTAAGCTGTGGAATTTGTCTTACATAGTATTCATTGAGGGCGTATCAATGTCATTTAATTTGGGATCGAACGGAAATAGATTTTTTGTGATGTCAATGATTCTTTCACTTATTCCGTTTGCACAAAGCATTGAGGAATGGCCTTTCCTCGCTAAGAGAAAGTGTTGTTGCCTGGATATTGCGATTGTGTTTTGCGCAGCAGGAAGCTTTGCCCTATATTTGTATAATATGAACTGGGGAAGCGGATCGTTAGCTTCTTTTCTGTTAGGGGGAATAGCAGCGCCTTCGATGATGATTCCTTGATGCGTTTTCAACATTGCGGACCATGGCCGTGTCCAACTTTGACATGTAAGTTCAGTCGAGAGCGTAGATGTGTTCTTGAATTGAACAGGGTACCCTTGTAGGCAGGCTTTAATTCCAAGTGTAATTGCAGTATGCGTCTTTCTGCGCTCTTAATTTTCAAACGTTGCAGTGTTTCCTTTAGCTCGGTGAACTGCTAAGTGTGCAACGGTCATCCTCTATGAGGCGACGCTGGAAAATGGCAGTACCTTCTTTGGTAGCGAGGTCGTAAATGACTTGGAAGAGTTTAAAAAGCGCAGCCAAGCCATCGTTGCCAACCGCTATGATAGTTGTTTGGATGATGTGCAGGACAAGGTCTACACTCGCGATTTGTTCCGCAGAGACTAATACTTATCGCAGCCATGTGTTCAGCCACATGGCTGTGCTGCTCAAGTGTGCTACCTCTCCGTGGTGAGCAACAGGCAACGAGAGTCTATCTCGGCTAAAGCATATAATCGTCAATTCACTCTTTGGACGAGGAAAAACTATAATGGGAAAGTATTTTGGGACTGATAGCTTCCGTGGCGAAGCTGGAATCACGCTGAACGCTGACCACGCCTACAAGGTTGGTCGTTTTCTAGGTTGGTATTACAACGCTCTGCGTGAGCGTAACGGCGACAACGAGCCTGCCCGCATCGTCATCGGCAAGGACACCCGCAGCAGTTCTTACATGTTTGAATATAGTCTGGTTGCAGGTTTGACCGCTTCCGGCGCTGTGGCTTAACCGCCTTGAATTTGTTCAACTTTTTCCTTATCTTCCTGTATGGCTCGATTGGATTTCCGAACTTTTTCTAATTCAGCAATAAGATCAGCTATCCGACTTTCTGTTACTGTAACTAATTGTCTTACCTTTTCAGGTTCAGTACCCAGTAAAATCTCCATTTTATCAAGTTGTGAAGCCGCTCTGCTGTATGTCTGCAGAACGGCTTCATTCTGCTTATAGTAAGTTTCTTTAAGGGGCTGCGGCTGGGATGCATACGCCATCCAAACAGATTTGTAGGTCTTGCATACTTGTAGGCTATGGGCTGCTACTGCATATGTTTTATTTTTGGCGTGAAGATTGGCAATTCTATTACGCAGATCAATCTCTTTGCGGCGATATTTATTGATTTGCTTGTCAAAGTCAGCAGCCGAATGCAATCCGTTGTCAGCCATACCACCAAGAATTTTTCCGAGTGCTTGTGCATTTGCGATTCCTGCACGGCGTTCCACATTAGCGACTCGACGAGCTAAGCTATCCGCGGAGCTGTCAACTTGCACCATACCTCCTAGTGACTGCGCCAGATCAGCGCCACTGATTGCTTTCCGCGTCTTCTCGTTGCCGGTTGGCACATAGCTGTACTGCCATGCAGGATATAAGCTGATTGCGCAGCTGCCTTGTTCAACGTTTCGCTGTACATAGTGTTCCGGAATGAATAGCCGCTCAATGCCATATTGCGGCAATTGAACCGTTACGCCGCGCAGGCTCATGGCGATGATCTGGTCAGCGGTCAGACTTACGGTCAACGGCTGCGTCAGATTCGCTTCATCAATTTGTCGAATTAAGTCTGTGCCTCGAATTGTGCCATGTGTGCCGTCATCGTAGGTTATATCATACGAAAAGGCAGCGCCAATATCAGCAGTCACGGTACCGTCTGAGGTGGTGTGGATGTGCCGATTGTCCATCATCAGCTTTGCAGGATTACCGTTCGCATCCTGTATTTGCAGCAAGACACCACGCTTTCCGGCAGAACATATCTGACGTGCCGTAAGTCTTACAGACGTATCGCAGTTTTGCGGATATTCCGTAGTCAGTTCTCGGTATAGGTCTGCAATCGGTGTTCCGTGACCTTCATCAAGGTTTTCGAATCCACTTTTCATCGAAGCCTTCAAGCCGCCGAGGGTAAATCCATCGCCTAAAGCATCTGCAGGTATCCATGTGCCATCTAAGTTGACAGCCTTATACAAAAGCTGTTCGGATTGCTTCTTTACCCGTATCTTAACCCCTTCGGACTGCAGCACCTTTGTAAAGTCAGCAAAGGTTGAGACATTCGGAAGCATCTTAGCTATGCGCTCACGAATAAATAGCTGTTCGGCAGCGTTATCCTCTAAGCGCTCCATGAGGCCGGTATACGTAAACTTGTCGGTGTCGGCCAGTGATGTATCTCTGATCGCACGCCCAGCACCTTCCGGTAGGTAGGTCATATGCTTGCCGCGCTGGCAAACAGAAATGCCCAGTTCCTGTGCCATTTGCAGGAACTGGGCATAATTGGTGGCACGCTCCAGGCAAAAGTTGAGTTTCTTGCGGACTTCAGTACGATTGCTGGTTGTGCGTTTCTTCTGTATGTAAGTGGGGTAGAGCTGGCCTAGCTGTTGCGGATCTTTAATAACAGACAACTGTGATTCCAGGCGCGCGCTCTTGTCGTTAAGCTCCTGTTCCTGCAGAAAAGGTTGCTGCAGTTCCTCTTTGGCGCTGTCCAACTGGACGCGCAGCTGCTGTAGATTGTTGCGCAGACCGCTGACCTCCTGCGGCAGGGCAGCAACAACGTTTTGCAGGCGGACCATGTTGCCGGCAGCGTCGCTGCCCAGCTCTGTGGTATGGGTGGCCTGCCCGACCAGATGTGCCACAAACACCTTGGAAAGCGGCACATAGGCAACCGTGACTTCAAAGCCCGCATAGTGCCCCACCAAAACATGATGGTCGGCCCGCACGGCAGCACCCACCAGCCCGAGCAGTGCCTTACCGGCATCCTCGCGCTTGTCGTAGGTCGTGCCGTCCAGCTCAATGCTGAAAACCAGCTTGCCGTCCTTGTCATAGCTCTGACTGTCCTTGGCGGTCTGCATATCCTTCTCAAACGCCTGAATCCGGCATTCGGTGCCGCGGATCTCTCGCGGAAAGGTGCCGGTCACGGCGTCCTCCAGCCGGTAGTGCTGGCTGTTGTAGGCGGCCTTCAGCGTGCGAAGCCGCGCAACCTGAATATCAAGGTCCATCTTTTCCTTGATCATCGGGTTTCCAGCAGCTAATGCCTTTACCTCGGCGTAGGAGAGCGCAGCCTCGTCTAAATCCTCACAGCTTCGGGCGGGGGATTTCGACGTCATGATTTGCGAAATAAACTTCTGTTTGTTCTCCACCAACTGATAGCTGTAGGCGTCAAATGTAGCTTCGATTATATAAATAAAGATAGAAACCTCTTTGTTCATGTTACCCTGCCGCACCATGCGTCCGTTCCCAAATGGTAAAGACCCGCTCCACGCAGGCATTCGCCTTGCTGTCGGGGTCATCGGGCAGAAGTGGATTCATCAACCGCTGATCCAACGCCAGCTTGCGGCCATCATTCGTGATGCGCAGCATGTTGTCCTCATTTGGGGCAACCAGGCGGTTGCGCACCGCCTCGGCCCGCTCACCCAGCGCCGCCACCATCTGCCGCTGCAGCTCGCTGGGCGGCAGCTTTACAATCGTGGGCTTGCCGCCCGTGATCTTGGGGACCGGCAGCTTCAGCATATCGGCGGTCTGAATGTCAGCACACTGCTTGAACATATTCATAAGCTCCGGCAGATTGTAGAACTTTGCAAACCGTGTTTTGGAACGGTAGCCGTTTCCGCCTTCGCGTCCTCCCGGTCATCCGCCAGCGTGTACTCGGCCTGCAAATTTGCAAGGGCCGTGTCAAGCTGACCTTCCAGTGATGTTCCATTTTCCAGAGGTGCGCAGGTGGGGCGCTGCCCGTAGGGGCCGCTGACCAACTGCATCTCGCCGCAGATCATCTCGGGATGGTCGATGAAATACCGGTTCAGCGGAATGCCATCGGCAGTCTCGCCTACATGTATCCACGGTACGTCCTGCTCCAAAACCCGCCCGCGCTTTTGCAGAAACAGAATGTCCGAGGTGACGGTTGTACCGGCCTGTGCGGTAAAGGTATTGTTAGGCAGCCGCACTGCGCCGATCAGGTCACAGCGGGCAGCCAGATACCGGCGCACGCCTTCGGACTTTTTATCCATCGTGCCGGAGGTCGTTATAAATGCCATAATGCCGCCGACGCGGAGTTTGTCTACGGTCTTGGCTAGAAAGTAATCGTGAATTTGAAAATGCAGCTTGTCATATTGACGGTCCGTGACCTGATACTGTCCAAACGGCACATTGCCGATAGCCAAATCAAAGAAGCTGTCCGGCAGGTCGGCTTTTTCGTAGCCGCAGATTTGAATTTTGGCTTTCTGGTATAACTGCTGCGCGATGCGGCCCGATACACTGTCCAACTCGACGCCGTAGAGCTTTGCATTGTTCGTATCAAAGCTGCCGCTGCGGTACCCAAAAAATGCACCCACACCCATGCTGGGCTCCAACACATTGCCGCCCACGCAGCCCATGCGGGTCAATGCACGGTACATAGCATAGATGACGGCAGGCGGGGTATAAAACGCCGTTAGCGTAGATTCCTGTGCGGCGGCGTATTCCTCCGGCATCAGCAGATCCTTTAGCTGCTCATATTCGCTGTGCCAGCTGTCCTTGTTGGGGTCAAAGGCATCGGCCAGACCGCCCCAGCCGAGGTATCCGGCCAGAACATCCTGCTCGGGCTCTGTGGCCGGTCTACCGCGCTGTTCGATTTGCTTTAGGGTCCGAATAGCGTTTAGATTGGCAGCAAACTTGGCCTTAGCCCCTGTGGGAATCTCCGGCTCATAGGGTGCAAGGTAGTTGGTGGGGGCTTGCGCGGCGGACTCGTCGGCAGGAAGGGTGTTTTCCTGCGGCTCGTGTTCTTCCACCTCGTCGAGGTCTATTTCCATGAGGCTGTCAAAATCGAGATTGGAGAGCACCGCCTGGTTCAGATCATCGAGCGAGCCATATCGTTCCTGCGCGTAGAGAGTATCGTCCACCAGCTTGGTGACAGTGCAGTGCTCTAAGTCGGCATACACCTGAATGACGTGTTTCTCATCCTCGGTAGTGGTATAGCCCAAATCGATTCGCGTCAGGTCGGAAAAGTCCGGCTCGGTGATCTCAAATTCGTCCTTGAGATAATCCTCAATATAGGAGAGCGCCTGTTCCGTCTGCGCTTGCACAAGGGCAGTTCGCTGCTGCTCGGAGAGCATCATACCGCCGTTGCGCGGGTTAGCGTCCAGCTGCCGCTGAAACTCCTCCCGACTGATGGCGCGTCCAATCAGGGGGACTTCCTCGTCCCGCAGATGCACGTCAAACTGCTCGATGCGCTCCACCGTGAATCGGTGGTCGTCCTCCAAGTAGACAACACTGCCCTCGGTGCAAATCGGTCTGGTATCAGGTATGGTACCGGGTTCATCGCGCACCACACTGGCGGGTTCTCGCTGCTCGGCAGCCCATGCGGGATACTGCTCAAGCTCCTGCTGCGTCAGAAAGCGCTGCATCTCGATCAGATAAGCAATGCGCTTGGCTGCAGCCCGCCATGGCAGCCTGCGCTCAAAGCGGCCTTCCTCATTTGTCAAAATCAGCTTCAGTCCGGCAGGGCCGTGGTCCACCCAGCCATGAGCACCGCTTTGGTAATCCCATGACCGACCACCGCTGCCGTATTCCTTCTTCAAAAAAGCAGCGTGGTCGCCCTGCGTGGTTGTGAACTGCTGATAAATGCGGAATTTGCTGTTCTCAAAATTGCTGCCCACTGCCAGTGCTAGGTTGATTTCCTCGTCTGTGATAACGCTGCCGTCATCCATCTGCGGTGCATTGTACTCGGCAACAGGCAGGGCAGAGCGAATGACGGTTTCCTGCTTTTCCGGGGTGAGAAAATCACCCTTTTCCAACCTGTCATCTTCCGCGCTCGTCGGCGCACCGTCAGGCAGTTCAAAGGAAAGCTGCTCCTCTACCTGCGGCAGTTTCTTCGGGTCTGTGGTCGCAATCAGCTCATGCTGTTCAATCAAGTCGTTCAGCGCATTGGCCACGGCACGCCACGACAACAGCGTTTCCGCGCTACGGGTCAGATACGCGCCCTGCCAGACAAGCAGGCCATTGTCCTGCCTGTGAAAGCCCGCGCGGGTATCATCGGCCAGCAAAAGCTCTGTAAAAATATCCTTGTAGCTTTCCCGCACAAAGCGCAGCCGGTCAATGAGCAGGGAATTCTTATTATAAAAGGTAAGATACTCGGCGTTGTCTGCCCGGGAAGAAGTCTCTGCCGCCAGCAGCTGCGGCAGCAGCGTGGGCGGAAATTCAGGCAAAGCAAAAGCGGAGGGCGATGGCTCGCTCTCCGCCTGTGCGGGTGCTTCGGTTAAACTTCGTGCAGCATCGGAAGGACTGCTTCCTCCGCCTGCTTCTTCAGGCTGTTGGTCAGCTGCGCCCAGCCCAACGGGTTCGTCCTGCGGTCCGGCATCAGGGTGGTCTGCATCAGCTTGCGCAGGGTCTTGTCTACCATCTCCCGCACAGCCTCAACATAGGGCACCTTCTCGACGTCAATCAGATACTTCAGCGCCGTGCGCCCGCGCAGGCCGATGCAGTGCCAGCACCAAAGGCTGTCTTTGCTGATCGTCAGCGAGCTGTGTACCTTGTGGCGGTATTCCTTGCCCATGAGCTTCAGGTTGCCCGGCTCAACGAGTTTGAAGTAGGTCAGCAGGTCCAGTTCCTTCGCCCGCGCGATTTCTTCTTTCGTCACTCCGGCCATACTCTACACTCCGTATTCTGTTTTTCAATCTGTTTTCTGTATCCTTCTAATCAGTCTAATTACTATCAGTCTTATTTGCGTGTGATAATCACATCTCCAGAAGTGTGAAAATCACACTTCAAGAAATGTGATTTTCACATTTCTTGATTTATGACGAAACAGCAAAGTTTTTCACGTAAATCAAGCTGGGCTTTCCCAGCCCCTGGCGCTTGCGTTCAATGAGCCCTGCATCCGTTTCCAGCTCGAGCATCAGGCGGCAGGCCTTCTGGTTGGCACAACTCAGGGCCTCCATGATTTCCTCGGTGGTGAAGATGATGTAGACCCTGCTCTGTTCATCCAGCCAGTGATTCTTGACCGACAGACTCATGCGGTCCAGCAGGATGCCGTACAGGACCTTGGCATCGGTGGACAGCGGTTTGAACTGCGGGTCTGTGAACAGCACCTTGGGGATACGATAGAATGAGAACTGCTCGGCCTGACTGCCGTAAAAGTAGTCAAATTGCATGGTTGCTTCTCCAAAAAGCGCGCACTCGAATAAGCCTGACAGAATACCGTGCTTTTGGCATCCTAACCGGGCCTTATAAATAAGGTTGTGTGTGGCATTTTACCGTTCCAGCTCCTGCTGGCTCTGGGTATGCTCGTGGGCATGGCCCCAGGTTTTCAGCAGAGAAAAAATCGTGTTCTGCATCTGCTCGGGCGTATAGCCGGGAGGGAAGAACCGCTTCACGTCAGATTGATTCAAGAAAAACTTCTGCCGCTGATTGGGCTTCTGTCCGGTGAGCAGGGTATGCAGGTAGTGCTCCGTCAGAGTGCCGCTCTGGCTCATCTCTTTAAGTCGGCGGGACTGCACCAGAGAGGGTGTGGCCTCGCAAAGCTCCATCTCCGCTTGCAGCCACCGTTGGTGCTCAGGCGTCATGTAGGAAATCTCTACCGCGGGGTTGAACGCCATCCGGGATTCATCGACCATTTGCAGAATGGGGGAGATGAGATAGGTGAGGCGGATGTAACGCTGAATATGCTTGACACTTTCTCCGTTTTGCGTAGCTACGATTATATTTGAGCGTTGCGCCAACTTCGGGCCAACTTGGCCCGAAGTTGCTCGACCCTGATGCTTAATTGCTTCCAGTTTCATCCTGTACGCAAACGCCTTCTCACTCGGCAGCACATGCTCCCTCTGGATATTGCTGTTCACCATTAAAATGGTAGCTTCATCATCCGTCAGCTCCTGCACACGGACCGGCACTTTCTCGATACCCAACTCCCGGCAGGCCTCACACCTGCGGTGTCCGCTGATAATCTCATAGCCGCCCTCGGGCCTGCTGCGCACGATCAGCGGAACAATAACACCGCTTTCCCGGATGCTGTCCACCAACTCATTCATCTCCATATCCTTGCGGACATGGAACGGATGGTTGGCAAAGGTGTGCAGCTGCGCAGGGGAGACGTTCAATTCCAGGCTATTCGGCATGATTTATCCCTTCTTTCCTTTCTTTATCAGTCACAAAGCAAAATATATTTATAAAATTCGTACATTTCTATTGACATTCTCGGTGCAGTCAGTTATAATAATCAAGCTGATTCGAGACAGCCCGGTTGACCGGGTGTAGCGCAGTTTGGTAGCGCGCTTGAATGGGGTTCAAGA
>OGYR01000407.1_pt1 | contig 27759 bp, 16 predicted proteins | sample 1576661 | NCBI WGS metagenome assembly OGYR01 (sample SAMEA3541490, study PRJEB24748) | human gut metagenome | biome: human gut; feature: human-associated habitat; material: faeces | place: China | collected 2012
CCCGGTACGCATCCTTCAGTGCCTTATGGGATTCGATCTCGGCCTTTTTCTCCTGCGACACATCCATAGAGCCCAGCAGCGCTTTGACCAGCTTTGTGCCATCCCACTCCAGCGGAATGAAGGAAGCGATCTTATAGGTGTTCTCATCCATGGAGCAGTATTCAAATTTGTAGATGTCGTTCTCGCTCTGCAAATTCCTGCGGATATTTTCCGGCGAGATTATAGCATCCAATGTGTCCAGCGATTCCAGTGTCTTATACTTTGCAACCACCTGCTCCACAAAATCATGGTATGTTCCCGTCGGTGCGTATATCATTTCACCTTGCAGATTATAGAACCGATACCGGTCATTCTCCAGATCGCAGACGACAAAGCGATCCAGCAGACGCACCATGCTCTGGATCAAAAGCTCCATGGATGCGTTGTCCGAGGCCATCTGCATCCGCCGTGCCGTCTCTGCTTTGGACTCTGTGATGTCCCGCAGAAAAATCATCGCATATTCGGAATCTTCGATCTCACCGCGCATGACCACGTTGCTGACCCATCGTTCCTCCCCATCCAGAACGATGCGGCACTCCTGACGCAGCTCCGTCTCAAGCCCCTTTAGTTTTTTCGTGATGTAGGCGCGATTGTAGAAATCCGTTACAGACTGTTTGTCCTCTTCAACCACATAGTTATCCACAAAGAATCTGACCAGCCCATCCCATGTGTGGTTCTGCTCAAAGGCCGTCATTAAAGAGGGCTCCACTTTGAAAGTATCAAAGGTGTTCTTTTCCAGATTTACATAGTATTCGCAGAGGTTTGCGCTGGTAAATGCATGGTGAAATGCCGCTGCCCGCTGCGCCTGAATCCGGCTTCTTTTTTCCGCGTCAATGTTGCTGATGATTCCGGCAATTCGATTGGCCGAGCCATCCAGACGGCGTATCACCTCCGCCGATGCCCGGAACCACTGGTATTGGCCATCCTGCATTTTCAGTCGGTACTCAACATTATATTTTGTAGTATTGATTTTGTCCGCAATCGTTTCCAAAAGCAGCTGCATTACCCGGTCATGATCCTCCGGGTGCAGAAGGTTCGACCACGAATCCAGTTTGTTCGGAAAATCCAGAATGTCATGATATCCAAGGATCTGCCGGAACGCATGGCTCCAGTTTACATTGACGATTTCACCGTTTTCATTGCACTCAAAATACCACAGCGCAGAATGAATGGATTCGTTGACTAACGCAAGATTTTCATACGCCCAGTTCATCTGTACCGACAGGACCCAGATCGGCGTTCCATCCGTATCGGCTGCATCTTCTTTATAGAGACGCACATAGACGGGAGAGCCATCAGCTGTAAGGATCCGGCCTTCTCCTCCGCCCTGGATCTGACGAAAGCGTGCATTGTCAAGGAATGTGGCATCTTTCTTATAGAAAAGATTCTTCAGTGAACCCTTTGTCTGCTCCATCAGGGACTCATAGCTGTGGTTCAGATTATGCAGCAACAGATCACTGACCGACAGGATCGACAATTCGGCATCATAGTACCCGGCAATGGTTCCGACACCGCCATTATGATAGATCGTCTCCCGCATGGCCTGAAATGCATTTTTTCCCAGCCTTACCGTATCGGAAGTGTAGATTTCATCTGTAATTCTTCTATCGAATTTCATGTTCATCCTCGCAGGGTTTCGATCCCGCCGCTTCCTTCCATTCCAGCGCTTCCGTTGTATCTCACAAGGCACACTACAACATTCTATATTATACCCACTCCGCACTGTCATTTCAAGTCCTCCCAGACGTTGGCTATGTAAAAAAGAGAGGCCAATCTGCGTGAAAATTTACGCAAGTTGATCCCTGTACTTTTCCACAATCCGGCTATCAGTATAGACAGTCGCCCTGCGATGCGGTAAGGCGGGAATTGCGCGGTGTTGCCTTAATGGGCGAAGGTCTCCGCGTAGGGCGACCATGCGTAGCTCAGGCAGTAGGAGGTGTAGCTTGCGGCGGGCACGCGGATGCGGCAGAACGCGGGCGCACCGTCGAGCAGGGCCTGCCCCACGGAAAGCCGCGCGGGGTCCGGCTGGGTCAGCGTGATTTCCTGCAGCGCGGAGCATTTGGCAAAAAGTCCATCCGGAAGCGCCGTGATATTTTGCTGTATCGTCAGTTTCTCCAGCATGCTGCATCCCGCAAACGTGTCGGAGGCCAGCGCCGTCACGGGTCGGCCGTCCACCTCGCCCGGAACTGTCAAGGTGCGGCGGCCTCGTCCCGCCGCATTGACGACAAGACGGTCACTTTCCCATGTAAAATATGCAGCATCGCTGTTATTCGCGGCTTCTGTTTCGGTCTGTATCCGGCGGGCGGGCATGGCGGGCAGCGCGATTTCGGTAGACGAGGTGTCTCCCAGTACAGCTTTGAGATCGCGGATGAGCTGCCGCGTAAAGGCGGTCTTGCCGCTCATGTTCAGATGGAAATTTGTGTCATAGAACCACCCGGCGTCCATCACGCAGGCATGCGGATCACCTGCCAGAGGTGCAGTCAGCTGCGACTGCAGATGGTCGGCATACGTGTCAATATCTTCCGCATTCGCTACAGCAAGCACATTCATCGGCGGGAAATGATACAAGACAACTGCCCCGACAGACTCGGCCTGTGCAGTGTAGGCGTTGAGCGCATCACGGAAGTCGGTGTCCAACATCGAGGGATCAAAGCGTACCGGCATTGTCGTGTCATAACCATCCGGCATAATATTGACGCTGCAGAGCGGATTTACCACATCGCCCACCGCATTGAAGGAGCCGCGGCGATAGACGCCGTCCGGGGAAGGCGCACCGGTGAGAAAATAGCGGAACTTCGCACCTGCAAATCGCGGAAACGCCCCCAACAAAGGCCCAAAATCCCGCGCGTGCAGGCAGGCAAGTGCCGAAAAGTCTCCGTCAACAGCCTGCCAAAAAGCATCCGCGCCGACGGTATCGGAAAGCGCCTGACGCTGCTGCTCCGGCATGATGACGACAAGATCGCCTGGGCGCAATTCCTTTATGGACAAATCCAGCATGACCCGTGTGCCGAGTGCTGCGTACAGGCCAAAATTTACGGGCTGATAGTCAGGCAGCTCCCGGGCCAGCAGCGCGCTGTCAACGCCGAAAGCGGCTGCACTGCCGCCCACAAGAATAAGACGCGGTTTATCACTTTCCGCAGCCAGCAGGGCACGCTTGGCGGGCAGTTCCCCCACAAACGTATTGCAGTACTGCGCGGGCAGGGCAAAGCCCCACACCGTCAGGAGCAACGGTATGGCGATAAAAACGCAGAGCATACTTGTAAACAGTTTTTTCATGGCAGGGTCAGAATTGGAAGTAGATAAAGGCATTGGTCGTGCCCGTGTGCAGTGTGGAAAACCACGCAGCGACCACAGTCAATGCCAAAAGACAGAAGGCCAAAACGCTGCGCGGGGACGGTGCTGCGGACGACGTCTCGGGCAGCAGATGCAGGCAGAGCGCCCCCAAAACAAGCTCTGCCACCGGCTGTATACCGATGCTCAGCAGCGTTGTGTGCAGTGTGCTCAGCGACCAGTCGACAGGCAGGCGGGACAGCAGCAGAAGGGCATCCGAGACAGAGGCTGCCCGGAAAAAGACCCAAGCGACGCAGACCAGAGAAAATGTATAGGCGTGGCGTAGGCACACGGCGGTCCGGGTGCGGGCCTTGTGCTTTCCGCCGCAGGGGGTCAGGGCCTTTTCCAAAAGCAGCAGCGCACCATGCACACCGCCCCACACCACGAAATGTAATGCGGCGCCATGCCAGAGACCGCTTAACAGAAACACGACCATGGTATTTACGACCAGCCGTACCGTGCCGCGGCGCGAGCCGCCGAGCGGGATATAGACGTAGTCGGTAAACCACCGCGTCAGGCTGATGTGCCAGCGGCGCCAGAAATCACGCAGGGAGTCTGCACGATAGGGGTGGTCAAAATTGCGGCTCAATCGCACACCCAGCAAGGCAGCGGCCCCGACGGCAATGTCGGAATAGCCGGAAAAGTCCCAGTAGATCTGCCCGGCAAAAAGCAGTGTTGCTAACAGAACAGCCGGGCCGGAGGCGTCAGACGGGGAGGCGTAGACGGAATCCACAAATACGGCAGCGGTGTCTGCCAGCAGCAGCTTCTTTGCAAAGCCGCGCACCATCCAAAGCCAGCCGCTGCTGTCCATACGGCGCTCCTGCGCGTGCAGCTGAGGCAGAAGCGCCGTGCTGCGTTCAATCGGCCCCGCTACCAGCTGCGGGAAAAAGCTGACGAATAAGGCGTAATATCCCGGATGCCTCTCCGGCATGAGCCGCCCGCGGTAAATATCAATGACATAGCTGAGGGTCTGAAATGTGTAAAACGAGATGCCCGCGGGCAGCAGAAGCGGCACATCTGTGCGGAAAATCCCGGCATATTTGAAGAGGCACAGACACCCGATGCACAAAATTGCCGCACAGGTCAGCCAGAGCTTTTTGGCCGTCTGTGTTTTGCTTTTTGCGATGCCCAGTGCCGCCGCATAGGTCCCCAGCGTGATACCCGCCAGCAGCGGAAGTGCCTGCGGACTGCCCACAGCGTAAAATCCGAGGCTGGCGGCCAGCAGCAATACCCAGCGCCGGCTCGGCGGCAGCATCCAATGCAGGGCCAGTACGATAGGAAAAAGCAGCACAAAAGCAGGTGCGGTGAAATTCATAAGTGCCCTCCTATCGGCCACATGGCGGCGGCGCAGGGAATCAACAGACAGAGCAGCATTGTGCGGGTGGACACATCCAGTACCAGCGCTGCCAAAACCACCGCAGCACCCGAAACCATGCCGAGCGCTGCGGCCCATGCCCGGCGATGGGCCGCCAGTGCCAGCACAGTGGTCAGTGCAGCCAGCGCGCAGACAAGAATCATGGCGCTATCCCCTCCCCTTGCAGTTGTTTTGTCAGTGCATCAATGACCTGTGCCGTGCGCATAGTCACCCCGTTTGTGGACAGATGGTTGTCGGTGCCGTAGAAATACCGCCCGGGCATCAGGGAATCCTGCAGCGGCGTCAAGAACACAACATCGAGATTTTCTCGGAAATACGCATCCAGCGCGGCCACAGCCTCCGGCGTGGAATCCGCCGAAACGGCGCGGTTGTTGCGCGGGCTGTACGTCAGGTACACCCGCACGCCGTCTGCCGCAAAGCGGTCAAACTCGGCGTTGGCGGGGGCTATATACGTGTCATACGGGAAGGACGCCGTTGTGTAATCCACAGGCAGTCCGTAAATCGGCGTGTCATCGACGGCATCGGGGCGGTACAGAACATAGTCACCGTACTCGTTGTAGCTCGGCGTGTCAACGGCATTTCCGTCCTCGTCCAAATCGGACGGCGAGACGGCATAGCTGCGCGCCGTCATGTCTGCGCGGGTCTGCAAATAGGAGCCAAGTGCCGAAAAAACGCCGCTGTACTGCTGTAAATTGAGCCTCGCGACAATGTCGTAGTCAGCCTCGGCCATACAGAAGAAGGCGTCGTCGAAGGCGTTTGTCGTGCAGAACTGGCGCTTGGCGGCGTCAAATTCGGGCGAGAGCAGCAGCAGGTCGCCGGGGCGCATCTGTGCGCGAATCAGCTCGAGCTGCGGCAGCGCATTGGTGTAGGCGAACACACCCATGTTCACGACCTCATAATGGGGCAGGGCAGCATCCAGAGCGGCGCTGTCATACCCGAACCGCGCCGAGGAACCGGAGAACAGCACAAGCTTCTGCGTATCGGCCAATGAGAGCAGGCGGTCGTACTTATCGGCGAACGTCGCGTAGTAGCTGCCGCTGTAGACGGGCGCAGTCGCGGCATTGATGTACAATGTTTGCAGACTTGTGCAATCTTCAAATGCGTAATCGCTGATCTGCTGCAGGTTGTCAAACAGGGTCACGCTCTCCGCGGCGCTGCCGCTGAAGGCCCCGGGCTGCACGCGGCGCAAAGTATCCGGGAAGATGACTGTTTTACAGGGTGCATCGGCAAAGGCCCCCGCCGCAATTTCCACGACGGGTGCACCGCCCAGCGTATCGGGGATGACAAGCACTTCTCCCCCGCCCTGCCAGCCCGTTATAGCTGCGGCGTCGTTTTCAACCGTGTAGGTGAACTCCGCGGCGTCGTTTTGAGCAGCCCACTGCGCGTATAGCCGCGCGCCGGGCTCGGTCCGGCTGCCCAGCCCAACGGCCTGACCACTGCCGTCCGGGGCGGTGTTCCAGCCCGTCAGCGTGTACCCGGGGCGGGTGAACAGCGCACCGTCGATGGCGGTGTTCACCCGCAGATGGCTCGCGGTGACGGGCGCAGTGACCCAGCCGCCGCCGCAGTTGTCATTATAATACAGCACAGTATCGCTCTTTTCTGCGGTCACTGCCACGGCAACGGAGTAGCGGACAGCGGGCAGCGTCAGGATGTACGCCGCGCCGGTGCGGGTAAGCGACGCACCGGGATAGTCTGTGCCCGTCAGCGTATAGCCGTCGGCCGGGGTCAGGGTAAAGTTCACACTCTGCCCCGGGGTAACGGCTGCGGTCTGGGTCTGCGCTGTAAACGCAGGCGAGGATTCCAAAACGATGCGGCACTGCACCGCAGGGGCTGCCGGGGCGGCGGCACAGCCTGCCAGCAGAACCAGCATGGCAAGAATAAGCATCAGGCGGCGCAGGTGGAACACATCCTTTCAGAAAAAATCTGTTTTTTACATCATAATACAAAATACCCCGGAGAGAAAGCCCCCCGGGGTGTGGATGAGGAAAAAGCTGTCACGATGAAGTGACGCGGGAATGGCGCAAATTACTGCTCGTTCACATTGGTGAACGCGGCAATGATGTTCAGCACCACGGCAATCAGCAGCGCGGCCGTGCCGTAGATGGCGCTGGACAGGTCAGCCATCGTCTGGGCGTTGTTCGTAAAGGTCATGATCGAGGCGATGGTGTTGACGCGGGGGCTGATGAACTGTACGGCAGCTACGACCAGCGTGATACCGGCAACTACGCTCATCGCATCGGCGGCAACGGCCAGCTTCTTGTCCAGCACGACGCGCAGCACCAGTGCAACGATGGCGATGACGGCGCAGCCGATGACAACCGGGCTGGTGCCGATCTTGCGGAAGGAATCAGTCCCGGCGTTGACAATGCAGAAGGCAAGGCCGACAGCACCGGCAACGGCGGTCAGAAGCGACAGGATCAGACCTGCGCCCTTTTTATTCGTAGAACTCATGGTTTGCACTCCTTTACTGCTTCTTGGATTTGCGGTCATTCAGCACATACATGGCGGCGGCCAGTACGGTCAGGGCGGCAAAGACGACCTGCACGGCAACGAGGGCGTTGTCATACCAGGTGCGCACGCTGACAAGGCGGGTGCTGCTGGCCATGCCGTCCAGCGCGTTGGAGTTGGCCAGCGCGTAGGCCTGCCATGTCATGGCCTGCTTGATGGCGCTCATCAGCTCGGTGTCCTGACCAACATTCTCGGTGGTCCAGTAGGCAAACTTTTCGCTGACAGCGGCCATCGTGTTCTCACCGGTGAAGGTGGTCATCGTGCCGCCGTTGAGGGCATACTCCTTCAGCACGGCGTAGTTGGGGTTCATGATGAAGTCCTGGCTCTCCAGACCCTTGAAGCCCCACTCGCCGCGCAGAATGTTCTTGAGCAGGCCGGTGTGGGCGTTGGCGGCGGTGATGCCGACACGGTTGAAGGCGGTCATGACGCCCAGAGCACCGGCATCCTCGATGGCGGCCTGGGTGCCGCGCAGCTCGTTCTCGCGGGCCTGCTGCTCAGTCATAAAGACGGAAACGCCGGTACGGTTGATCTCGGTATCGTTGAAGGCAAGATGCTTGGGGGCAATGATAACGCCGTACTCCTTGCCGCCGCTGATGAAGGCAACGGCCTGACCGGAGGTAAGGACGGCATCCTCGGAATAATACTCATGGTTGCGGGCGTTGTAGGGGGAGCGGTGCAGGTTGGTGCCGCAGCCCCAGAAGATGGTCAGGTTGCTCCACAGGCTGTAGTTGCCGCAGATCTTGCCGTACTCGTTGGCAAGGTCTTTGTTGAAGGTCTGGGCAATGACGGTCTCGTTGACCATCGTGCCGAACTTGTATGCGAGGTTGGGGTCGTTGGCATCCACGACGCAGGGGTCTGTACTGGCTTTGTCGGTGTTGGCATACTGGCCGAGAGGATAGCTGTAGATGCCGTTGGGGCCATCGTTCTGGATGGTCTCGGGGCTCATGATAGACTCGATGGCCTTGGTGGAGGTGCCGCCCAGACCCAGACGGATCATGCCCTCCTCCAAGGTGAGCTGATCCATCAGCAGACTCCAGCGCTCATCATCAAGGTCAGTGACGCCCTTCAGGTCCGCCAGAGTCAGGCCGTTGTCGGCACCGAAGGTGACGGTGGACGGATCGCCGTTTGCGTTGATCTCATAGATGTCATTGTCCAGAATGTCGAGCATCTCATCGGAGGCGGTCAGATTCTTATAGGTCTTGGGGAAAGTGCCTTCCCAGTCGGCACGGGTCAGATAGGTAGCAGTGCCGGGCAGCCAGCTGTTGATGTCCATGTCGGCCAGTTGGTTCTCAACGGCGGTGCCGTTTTTGGTCGTGGCAAAGGTCGTGTCGTCAAAGGAATCGAGCGTCCAGCTCTTGGCCTTGTCGGCGCTGCCGTCCACACTCTGACCCTCTGCGGCCAGTACATTGTTCACGGCCTCATGTGCGCCGTTGCCGATGGTGAACCAGTAGTCACCGGCATCAAGAATGTAGCAGCCCTTGGTACCGGCCGCGTTGTCAGCGGTGGAATCCCAGCTGGCCATATTCTGCATGTCAGCGGTGATGGTCACAGTCTCGCTGGCACCGGGCGCAAGCTCGGCGGTCTTGCCGTAGTCCAGCAGCTGGATGGCAGCCTTCTCAACACCGTGCTCCTTGTCATAATCGGTGTAGGGCAGGCTGACATAGAGCTGCACAACATCCTTACCGGCGACGCTGCCGGTGTTCTTGACGGTCACGTTCGCGGTGGCGGTCTCGTTTTCAAGGTCAACATTCAGGTTATCGAGGGTCTGCTCAAACGTGGTGTAGGACAGGCCGTAACCGAACGGGTAAGTAACCTCGTCGTCGTAGTTCCATGCGCTGCCGGTGGAGGAGCCGACGGTGGAGGCGGCATTGCCCTGCCCCATGACGGTGTCAAAATAGCGGGTCTCGTAGTATTTGTAGCCGATGTAGATGTTCTCGGTCTCGACAATGGCATCGTTCATGCTGATGTCGGGGTTGGCGTTGGCCCACTGCAGATCGCCGAAATTCTGGGCGCTGGGGGCGCTGGCGTTCTTGACGGCATAGGTATCGGTCAGATGACCGGAGGGGCTGACCGCACCGGAGAGAATGTCGGCCACACCGTAGAAGCCGTAGCCGCCCGGCAGGCCGACCTGCAGGATGGCGTCAACACCGACGTTGTCCTCGATCTCCTGCACCTCCATGGCGCTGGCATTATTCAACAGGACGATGACCTTGCCGCCGTTGGCCGCCTTGGCGGTGACGGCTGCATTGATGAGGTCGCGCTCGTCGTCGGACAGGCCCAGCGGGTCGGTCTGGTTCAGGTTCTGGGTGGGATCAACACCGGCGGTGCCGGGGTTGTAGCTGCCGTTTTCAGAGGCGGAGCGGGCAATCGTGACGATCATCACGTTGTTGTCGTTCATGCTGTCTTTCCAAGTGGCGTTCTGGCCGTCCATCGCGGCCTGGCTCGGCTCCTTGCTGGAGAAAACGCCGGTGGTGGAAGGTGCGGTGATGTGGTTGTACTCCACAGTGCCGCCCCAGCTCTGGACCTCGGATTTGTACGTCGGCTTGAGGGCCTTGTACATATCGGCCACAGTCTGGTTCAGACCGAAACCCTTTGCCTTGAAGGCACCGACCATATCGACTGTATCGGCATCCGTGCCGGTGTTCTCCACAAGGCTGGAACCCATATCGCCGCCCTGTACGGGATAGTAGCTCGAGAAGCCAAGCAGTGTGATTTTCTGGGTCTCATCCTGCGTCAGCGGCAGTGCACCGTTGTTCTTCAGCAGGACGCTGCCCTCTTCGCTCATCCGCTCACCCACGTCCTGAATGCCGTGCAGCAGGTCGGTAGTGGAGGTGTAGTCGGATTTGAAAGTATACAGGTCAGTGCCGTCGGAGTTCTCGGTCACGAGCTTGGTGCTCTTGGTGCCCAGGAACTTGTCAATGTCAGTGCGGAATCCGTCCACGACGGTTGAGGCGCAGACACTGAGCGCCAGCAGCGACGCCGTGGCTGTGGTCACGCCGCGCCAGACGCGGCGGCCGGATTTTTTCTTACTCATGGTTTTCCTCCTTGTGTATCCTTGTGTATATCGTAATCGCGTGTGGGGCGCGCTACTTCTTGCTGCGTTCCTTGATAGCCTTCTGCTCCTCGGGCAGGTTTTTCTCAACCGTCCAGAACAGGATCAGGATGACGGCGCCGATGATATAGCAGACGGTCTCGACCCAGATATAGCTAACAGAGATCGCGGTCTGCACACTGGCGGTCTGGGCGGCGGTGCCCAGAGCGACGTCGGCGGCTTGGTTATAGCCGCTGCCGTTCAGCATGGCGCTGAAAATGGAGTTGCAGATCGGCGTGGCGGCGACCATAAGGGAGCTGTAGATGCTCATGGTCAGACCGTCGGTGCGGATGCCGGTGCGGTACTCAATGTGGTCGATAACGTCGGCAATCATGGCCAGGATCAGATAGCAGGCCGGGGAAGAACCCAGACACTTGAGGGCCACGCCGATGGCGACCGGCACGATGTTGCCGCCGCCCAGACCTGCGATGATGCCGCCCGCGGCACCCAGCAGCATGAAGCCGCCGCAGACCAGACGCTTACCGAACTTATTGGCCAGGGGCACCACAAAGACCGCAGCCACGGCCATCGGGATAGCGCCCATGATGCTGAGCAGGCCCTGGGAGGCACCCCATGCGTCCGCCGTGCCGAAGAAAGTGTTGTCCAGAACCCATTTGCAGAAGTAGCTCATGGAGCCGTTCTTCATCGCGCCGCTCCACTGGAACAGCATATAGAACGCCATGACGATCCACCACATGCGGTCACCGGTAACGGCCTTGAGCTGCTCGCCCAGCGTGGCGGACTTGGCAGGGGTCTCGGTGTCGGCGCGGCCTTCCTCGGTGACGCGCTCACGGGTGAAGAGGAACTGCAGGTAGATGGTCAGTGCGCTGAAGATGGCGACGGCCAGCATGGTGAGGAACCACAGGTGCTGGTCCTCCTTCAGCGCGAAGGAAACGAGCATCGGGAATACCATCGAGCCGCAGCCCATAACGCCCAGACCCGCCACGTTGGTGAAGGAAGCCAGCGCACCGCGCTGCTTGCTGTCACGGGTGGAAACGGGGATCATTGTGGAGTTGGCGGTGTTGTAGATGGGGTAAGCGACCGCGTAGTACAGGTTGTACGCGATGGCGATCCAGACCATCTTGGCCATGCCCTCAAACGGCACGATAAACATCAGCACACTGGCGACGGAAAGGGTCAGCGCGGAGAGCAGGATCCACGGGCGTGCCTTGCCGGCCAGAGCCTTGGTGTGCTCAATCAGCTGACCGACGACGAGGTTGGACGCCACGATGAGCACCGTGGAGACCAGCTGCAAGGTCGTCAAAAAGCCAAGATCAAGCTTGAGGACATCGGTGAAGTAGTTCTGCAGGATGCTGGTGAAGATGCCCGAGGAAAGCAGTGCGCCGAAGGGGCCGATAAAATAGCCCAGCAGCATTTCCGGCATCTTGACGTCGTCGCTGGTGATACGGGACTTCGTCAGCGGCGAGGACCAGAAGTTGGATTTCGAGGTCGACATGATAGAGAGTCACTCCTTCTTTGTGTATATAAGCAATTTGTTTACGCTATGCCTTTACGCCTTTGCCGTAACGGTATATTCCCCGCTGCCAAGCACCTTTTCTTCCCCGCTCGGCAGCACGACGGTGCATTCGGTGCCGACGGGCACCGCCACGGTCATCGTCATCTCGCCGTCCGCGATCTTCCATGCAGCCTTGATCACGCCGTAGGGCGTGCCCACCTTGCCTTCAGCCTCGGTGATGCCGCCGCCGACCACCGGCGCAAACTTGAACTTGCGGTACCCGGCCTCGGTGGGCTCCACACCCAGCACGCGGCGGTAGAGGAACGCGCCCACCGCGCCGCTGGCGTAGTGGTTGTACGAGATCATCATGTCGGTCCCGTCGTCGCCGATTGGGCACTCGCCGTTCTCGTCCAGACCGTCCCAACGCTCCCAAACCGTGGTTGCGCCCACGCGGACCTCATACAGCCAGCTGGGATACTGTGTGTTCAGCAGCATCTTGTAGGCAGTGTCGGCGTGGCCGTTGTCGGCCAGCGCAAACAGGATGTACGGCGTACCCGGGAAGCCTGTGCCGATCTTGTAGTCGTTCTTCTCAACCAGCTTGACCAGATTCTCGGCAGCCTTCGCCTTGACGTTTTCGGGGAACATATTCAAGTACAGAGGCAGCACATAGGCGGTCTGGAATTCTTCCTTCGTCTTGCCGTTGCCGTCGGCCAGCACACTGCAATAGGCATCGGCCACCTTGCGGCTCAGCTCCTTGTACTTGGCGGCGTCCTCGGTCTTGCCAAGGATGCGTGCAATTTTCGCCAGTGTACCGCTGGTGTTGCACAGGGACGCCGTGGCGGTGTACTTGCTGCGGGCCTGCCACTGACTCATCTTCGGCACATCGGGGGCGACCCAGTCGCCAAAATGCAGCACCGACGGCGTGTGCCAGATATAACGGTGCTTGCCGATGCCGAACCCGGCCCAGAAACAGCACGCCTTGACGTACTTCTGCATGGTGGGGTACATCATACGCAGCACATCCAGGCTGCCCGTGGCCTCGTATAGAGCCCATGGCACCAGCACGCAGGCGTCGCCCCACCAGTCCACGGCCATCTCGGGCATTGTGGCGGGGAAACCGTAGCCCTGCACAGGCACGGTGTTGGGGATGCCGCCGGTGGGCAGCTGCTCGGCCTTGACGTCGCGCAGCCACTTCTCCAAAAAGCGGCTCAGTTCAAAGTTGTACAGCGCGGTGGGCGAGAACACGGCAATGTCTCCGGTCCAGCCCATGCGCTCGTCGCGCTGGGGACAGTCCGTCGGTATATCAACGAAATTTGACTTGGCGCCCCATGTAATGTTGGACTGCAGTTTGTTCAGCATCTCATTGGAGCAGCGGAAGGAACCGCTGTGCTCCACATCGGAGTAGAGCGCCACGGCCTCGATTTCCAGATCCTTCGCGTCGATACCCTTGACCCCCGCATAGCGGAAGCCCATATAGCTGAACCGCGGGCTGTAGGTCTGCTCGCCGTCGCGGCAGGTGTAGGTCGCCGTGGCCTTGGCCGTGCGCAGGAAGGTCGTGTTTAAGCTGCCGTCGGGGTTCAGGATCTCGGCGTGGCGCACGGTCACGACCTGCCCGGCCTTGCCGTTAAATTTGATGCGGACAACACCCGCAAGGTTCTGGTCGAAGTCGTAAATCGTCTCGCCGTCGGGGGCGGTCATCACGGCCACGGGCTTGCGCACCTCATGGGCCTTGACCGGGGCACCGTAGTCCGCCGTGATGGCGGGGGTGACTTTCAGCGTCTCGGGCGCGGCGTTGTGCCAATCGCTGATTTCCTGCGTGGCATCGTAGGTCTCGCCGTCATACAGATCCGCCATCCGCACGGGGCCGCTCTCGCTGACCTGCCATGTAGCGTCGGTGCCGATGGTCTCCGTCGTGCCGTCCGTGTACTCGATGCGCAGCTCGGCCAGCAGAGCCTGACGGTCGGCAGTCACGCGGTTTTTGCGGGTAAACACAAAGCTGCCCACCGCCCAGCCGCCTGCAACCGTGAAGGTCAGCGTGTCGACGCCTGTCAAAAGTGCCGTTACATCGTAGGTCTGATACTGCAAATAGGACTTGTAGCTCGTAAAGCCGGGGGCGAAGTATTGCTCGCCCAGCTTTTGGCCGTTCAGCTCGGCCTCGTAGATTCCCATGGCTGTGGCGTAGAGGCGCGCGCGGGCAATGGGTTTGTTCGTTGTGATTTCCTTGCGGAAAACCATCGGCACGGGGCTGACCTTTGCCTCGGTGAAGTGGTAGCTCGGGTCGCTGATCCACCGGCCCTTCCAGGGCGTCTCCATGCGGCCTGTCTCAAAGGCAGTGGTGGCGGTGGCGGTCTCGCCTGCGTCGTCGGTGGCGTTCAGGCGCACGCTGTAGGTGGTGAACGGCAGCAGCGCAGGGCCGACGTAGGCAGCGCTCTGGCCGCTGGTCACATGGGCGGACCAGTCGCCGACGGTCAACTCGGCGTCGGCCAACTGTGCGCCCCTGCGGTCACTGCTCAGGGAAAACCCGATGCGGGGTGTGGAGCAGTCGGTCACGCAGCCGGCGGCCAGATGCTCCACCGTCAGGCGTGTGATTTCAAACATGTGTTCTCCTCCTTCGTCGGACGGGCAGCCCGTCCGGAGATTCTTCTTTTTTTCTGTAAGCCTACCATACCACAAGAATCGTGCGGCGGCGCATAATTTGCACGAAATGCGCTCTTTTTCGCACAAACGGTTTTTGGTTTCGTCGGGTTTCACAAGGTTTTGCGCTTCTTTTTTGTATACATTGCCTAATGCGGCATCAAAACATAGCCTTTTTCCGCACAAACAACGCCCCCTGCACGGCGTTTGCCGATGCAGGGGGCGTAAAACTTCATTTTTTATTCTTGCTGCGGCTGCCCCAGCGGAATCAGCACGCGCAGTTCAAACCAACCCTCGCGGGTCGTAATTGTCGCGGTACCGCCGTATTTTGCGGCGGCGTTTTGTATGCTTTTTACACCGAAGCCATGGTACAAGACATCCTTTTTCGTCGTGACGGGCAGCCCCTTCTCAAATTTCAGCTCACCGTCAAAGCAGTTTTCAATGCGGATGGCCGCAAAGCCTTTTTGCCTCGCCACGCTCAGGTGGATGAGCCTGCGCTCCGGGTCTGTGATTTTGTCGGTGCTCTCGATTGCGTTGTCCAGCGCATTGCCGAACAGGTTGCTGATGTCCATCACGTCCATAAAGTCCAGCACTGTGCCGTCAGCCACGCAGGTCAATTGAATGTTTTTGGTGCGGCAGGTCAGACTTTTGCCTGTCAGCACCGTGTCCAGCACCTTATTGCCGGTGTCGTTCTGCGCCTCGTAGGCTTTGATTTCCTGCTCCATATTGTCCAGCACGGCATTGCGTTTCTCGCCGCTCTCGGCGCGAAGCACCGCGATTTGGTGCTTCAAGTCATGATATTTTTGGTTGATGAGGTCAATGCTCTCCTGCCGGATTTTGTAGTTTTCATACTGGATGTGCAGCATGTTCCGCAAGGCATCCGCCTCGCGCTGTGTCAATAAATCGCGCAGCTGCGATTGATATGCAAACAGAAGCGCCACGCCGCCGAAGTAGACAACCGTGCGCATTGTGTAAATTTCCATCGTGCCGCTGGCCGAAAACGGCGTGTTCAGCTGCGTATAGCTGATGCTGGACAAAATGTAGATGGCCGCCGCCATGACCGCCGCGATGCAGGTCGTGCGGGGCCGAATGTCAAACTGAATGCTGCCCGTGCTGCCGCCATCCTCCAGAAGCCACATCAGGCCGAAGATGATGCCGAACCCCGCCGCAATAAAGAGCACCAACGCAGGCAGGCTTTGCAATGCTGCGATGTAACGCGCAAAATATACATACATCTGCCATGTCAGCGCCCCGGCAAAACCCGCCAGAATAAACGCCCGCGTGCAGAAATACCCCACCTGCCAGCGGTCTGCACGGGTGGCCGCCGCCATAAAAAGCAGCATAAGTGCGACAGAAACCGCGTACAGCACATTGAACCGCCAGCCGTTAAAGCCGTCGGTAGCCACAAGGTAGAGTGCCAATGCCGCCAATGCACCGCCGTACAGCGCCGCACGTTTGACCCCGCCGTAGCGCGGAGGCAGAAACCGCAGGTACAAAAGGCAGGCCAGCCAGTCTGCCAGCGCCGTGACAAGGCGCGGAATATCCATCTCATAATAAGGAATTTTCAGCGGCATATCGTCACCCTGCCCCGTTGATATAGTCGTTCAGTGCATCCAGAAATGCCTTGCGCCGCGCTCGGGCCAGCGGCACACGGTCTCCGTGGACGATGGCATCCTCGCCGTCCATTCGGTCAACGTGCTCCAGATTCACAAGGCAGCCCTTGTTTACGCGGAAATAACTGTCCTGCGCCAATTTTTCCTCTGTCTCCGTCATGGAGCCCGGGGCGGTCACCTCCCCTTCCGCCGTGTGAAACACCAAGTCATGCCCGCAGTTCTCGATCCAATAAATGGCCGAGGTGTCCAGCTTATGTGCCGTGCCGTGGGCGTTGATCTGCAAAAAGTGCCGTGCGCGGCGCGCCACGCGCTCCACGGCGCGGCCAAGCCTCTGCGAAAACGCATAGTAGCTGACCGGCTTCAGCACATAGTCCAGCGCATCGACGGCATAGCCCTTGATGGCATACTGCGGCGAATTTGTGATGAAGATAATGATAACCTCGGTGTCGACCTTGCGGATCTCCTCGGCAGCCATCATGCCATCCATAAATTTCATCTCGATGTCCATCAGGATGATGTCATAGACAGCCTTATAGCCAAGTGCGATCTCGTCGCCGTCGGAAAATTCTGTCACGGTAAATTTTTCGCCCGATACCGCGCTGTATTTGTCAATATATTCGCGCAGCTGGCTGCGGTAGAGCTCGTCGTCTTCGACAAGGGCCAAACGAATCATACCCGGCACGCCCCCTTTTGTTTTTATACTAAATGTAGCATGTTCGCCGGAAAATTGCAAGGAAAGCCGCGGATTTCCATTCTTATCGGTTTTCCGCAGCCTTCGGCTGACACTTCCTACCGCCGGGCGCACCAATAAAAAACCCGCATTGGTTTTGAATGCCAATGCGGGTTTTTGGTTTACGGGGCGGCAGACGGCTTTACGCTCTCATCAGCGTTCCCTGCAGGCTCTCCAATGCAGCCATGCGGGCGCTGACAGCAAAAACGCTGGCAACGTGGGTCAGCTCGTCGGACCGGATATCCTCCGGGATCGTGCGCGCCAGCACCGTGCAGTGGTCGATGGCGTCAAAGCGGACACCTGCTTTGCGGCACAGCTCCACTGTGCGGTGGGCACAGCCGGGCATCGTGGCCAGGGCCGCCACGGCGTCCGGTGCTTGGGCGGGGTGGGCTGCGCCGGTATCGCGCAGCTCCTTGTCCAGCACAGTGCCAAAATGCTTCACCGCACGGCGGTTCGCGCAGCCCGGCAGCGAATCCTCCGTTGTCAGGTCCAGCTCCACCGGCTGGCGGATAAAGTCCGTGTACTTCCGTGTCAGGCGGCTGTACTCCCGCTGCAATTCCTTTCTTGTCAGGTCCGTATACTGCATACTTTTCCACTCCTCTTTTACTTGCATCGACTATTATACACGTGGGAGTGGTGTATGTAAAAAGTATTTTCTGTATATCTGGTATACAAAATATACATGACAGACTGTTTTAGTAATTTTTTGGGATATGCAGCAAATGACAGCAGCCCTCTCCCCTGCTCTCACAGCTGCGCCAGCGCATCGCGCTCCTGCAGACGGAGGGCGGCGTGGCGGTAGCTGAACACAAAATAGACGATCTCTGCGGCGGCGGTCAGCGCCCAGGAGCAGGGATACAGCAGGTAGAGCGCCGGGATCGTGTGGAAGTGGGCAAAGATCGTATAGACCCACGCAACGCGGAATACGCAGGACCCCAGAATTACGATGACTGTCGGCCCTACCGTCTTGCCGAGGCCTCGGGAGGCGGCAATCGTGCAGTCCATGAACGCCGAGGTGCAGTAGGCCCAGCCCATGACCATAATGCGCTTCATGCCCGCGTCGACGACAGCGCTCTCGGTCGTGAACAGCGCCAGGAACTGCCGCCCAAAGACGAGCAGCCCGCCGCCCAGAACCGCGCCCAGGCCAAACGAGTAGGCCAGCGCGATGAAGTAGCTTTTCTTGACGCGGTCCAGCTTGCCCGCGCCGTAGTTCTGACTCATAAAGCTGGCGCAGGCCATGTAAAACGCCGCCATAGCGTCATAAATCATCGCGTCGGCGTTAGCTGCGGCGGAGTTGCCTTTGACCATCAGCGAGTCGAAGGAGTTGACGCCCGCCTGAATAAAGAGGTTGGCAATCGCAAAGATCGCGTTTTGCAGGCCCGCGGGCACGCCCAGCATCAGGATGCGCTTTGTCATGTTGAGGTCCAGCCTTGCCTTGCGGAAATCCAGTGCATAGCAGTCGCTGACCTTTGTCAGCGCGTGCAGGATCAGCCCTGCCGAGACGCACTGGGCAATCGTGCTGGCCAGCGCGACACCGGCGACATCGAGCTTGCAGACGATGACGAAAAACAGGTTGAGCAGTATGTTCAGCACGCCCGCAAACGACAGGTAGGCCAGCGGCTTTTTTGTCTCGCCGATAGCGCTGAACACTGCGTTGCCGAAGTTGTAGAGCGCCAGCGCCGGCATACCGAGAAAGTAGACCCGCAGGTACAAAATCGCACCGGGCAGCAGATCCTCCTTGGTGTTCAGCAGCTCCAGCAGCGCAGGCGAGCCGAACAGGCCGACGAACAGCAGCAGCACACCGGCGGCCAGGCTGACCAGCAGCGCCGAATGGACGGTCTTGCTGACGTCCTTGGGGTGCCCGGCACCGTAAAAGCGGGCGACCAGCACGTTGACGCCATTGCTCAAGCCGATCAGAAAGCCGGTGAACAATGTGACAAACGTCGCCGTCGAGCCCACGGAGCCGAGTGCCGTGGAACCGGCGAACCGGCCCACAACGGCAACGTCGGACATGTTGAACAGAATTTGTAAAAGGTTGGATAAGGCCAGCGGCAGGCTGACCAGCAGAATTTGTTTGGCCAGCGGCCCTTCGGTCATGGTTTTGGATTTTGAGGTGGTGCTCATGATGGATGGTTTTTGCTCCTGTTTTAATTGTGACTGCACAGTAGTGGCCGGGCATGCCAGGCCCTCGCGCGTAAGGCAGATGGGTTCTTGCGGGAAAGCCGCGGGCCGCACATCTGCGGACCCTATAGTTCTGCCTTTCGGTTTGTGGGGGGCGGCGTCCTCGACGCCCCGCGGGCGGATATGCAACCCGCCCTTGCAATTTTCCATTACATCGTGTGATCCGCAAAAATTGGGTCGTCCTGCCACAAAACGACCCGGCCCGCTGCGCGGGTCTTGTTCATGTCAATGATGCGCTGGTTGCTCGACCCGCGGAAGCGCAGACTGATGTCGTACTGGTCCTGCACAAAGTCGCCGTCCACAAGCACATCTATATATTGTAAAAACTCGTCGGTGACCTCGCATCGTCCGGGACCGGGCTGCCAGATCTCGTGCTCCAGATTGTTGCCGGTGTAGCACCAGATCGTCTTGTTGGGGTACAGCACCTTTACATTTTTAATAAAGGGCAGCAGCTCCCGCTGGTTCTCCGGCTCAAACGGTTCGCCGCCCAGCAGCGAAAGCCCATTTATGTAACCGGGGGCCAGACTTTCCAGTATTTCATTGCGAACTTCCTTGGTAAACGGCGCACCGTAGCCGAAATCCCATGCCACGGCATTGAAGCAGTTCGGGCAGTGGCGGCGGCAGCCGGAAACGAACAGGCTCGTGCGCACGCCCTCCCCGTTGGCAATATCACAATATTTAATGGTTGCGTAATTCATGGTGTTCTCCTGTGGGGACATCCCCATATCTTGTGTCGGGTGGGCGTTCCGCCCCCAAACCCTGACATAGTATACCAGCTTTGGGGGCATACTGCAAGGGGGAGCATGATTTTTGAAGAAGATATTTGCACGCTGCATCGACAAACTGTGTAGAACCACTCAAAATCACCAAAATTTCAGTCTTATTTTTGGCAGGGCTTTTTTGCACGTTGAGGCGACGAAAACGGAACATTTTGTTTTCGCTTGCTTGCTGGACACTATATCTTGTGGTTTTATGGGTTGACTTTTTGCCCCCGGTGCGGTATTATAGTCTTGCTCGCAAATCGGGCGATTTACGAATCGGCATTTCATCCACATTCTATACAGTTCGTATTGAACGCACTGTATTTATTTTTTTGTAAAGAGGAGTCACCATGAAGATCATCAAGCGCAACGGCAGCGAGGCTGTCTTTGACATTACCAAAATTATTGCGGCCATCACGAAGGCTAACAAGGTCGTACCCGATGCCCAGCGCCTGACGAAGCAGCAGATCATCGAGATCAGCGATCATGTGCAGGAGGTCTGCTATGCCCGCGGCCACGCGATGAACGTCGAGGAGATCCAGGACATCGTCGAGGACGCCATCATGGCCACCGGTGCGTATGAGGTTGCCCGCAGGTACATCACCTATCGCTACGTGCAGAGCCTCAAGCGCACCCACAACACGACGGACGACAAGATTCTCTCCCTCATCGAGTGCAACAACGAGGAAGTCAAGCAGGAGAACTCCAACAAGAACCCTACCGTCAACAGCGTACAGCGTGACTATATGGCCGGCGAGGTCAGCAAGGATCTGACCATGCGCATGCTGCTCCCCCCGGAGATCGTCAAGGCGCATGAGGAGGGCATCATCCACTTCCACGATGCCGACTACTACGCCCAGCACATGCACAACTGCGACCTCGTCAATCTGGACGATATGCTGCAGAACGGCACGGTCATCAGCGGCACTTTGATTGAAAAGCCGCACTCCTTCTCCACGGCCTGCAACATTGCCACACAGATCATCGCGCAGGTCGCGTCCAGCCAGTACGGCGGCCAGAGCATCAGCCTGACCCACCTGGCCCCCTTTGTCGATGTCAGCCGCAAGAAAATCCGCCGCGACGTCGAGGCCGAGATGAAGGAGTTGGGCATTGACCCCGGCGAGGAGAAGATCTCCGAGATCGTGGAGAAGCGCCTGCGCGAGGAGATCAAGCGCGGTGTGCAGACCATCCAGTATCAGGTCGTCACCCTGATGACCACCAACGGCCAGGCCCCGTTCATCACGGTCTTTATGTACCTGAACGAGGCCGGTGACAACCAGCGCCTGAAGTCCGACCTAGCTATCGTCATTGAGGAGATGCTGCGCCAGCGCTACCAGGGCGTCAAGAACGAGGCTGGTGTCTGGATCACCCCCGCCTTCCCCAAGCTCATCTACGTGCTGGAGAACGACAACATCTATGAGGGCCAGCCCTACTACTACCTGACCAAGCTCGCCGCCAAGTGCACCGCCAAGCGGATGGTTCCCGACTACATCAGCGAGAAGAAGATGCTGGAATACAAGGTCGACAAGAACGGCGAGGGCCACTGCTTCACCTGCATGGGCTGCCGCAGCTTCCTGACCCCCTATGTCGACGAGAACGGCAAGCCGAAGTACTATGGCCGCTTTAACCAGGGCGTTGTCACCATCAATCTGGTGGACGTGGCCCTGTCCAGCGGCGGCGATTTTGATAAGTTCTGGCAGATTTTTGACGAGCGCCTCGAGCTGTGCCACAAGGCCCTGATGTGCCGCCACAACCGCCTGAAGGGCACTTTGAGCGACGCCGCGCCCATCCTGTGGCAGTACGGCGCGCTGGCCCGTCTGAAGAAGGGCGAGCCCATCGACAAGCTGCTCTACGGCGGCTATTCCACCATCAGTCTGGGCTACGCGGGCCTGTATGAGTGCTGCAAGTATATGACCGGCAAAAGCCACACCGACCCTGCCGCCAAGCCGTTTGCGCTGAACGTTATGCAGCACATGAACGACGCCTGTACTAAGTGGAAGAACCAGCACAACATTGATTTCAGCCTGTACGGCACGCCGTTGGAGTCCACGACCTACAAGTTTGCCAAGTGCCTGCAGAAGCGTTTTGGGCTTGTGCCGGGCATCACGGACCGCAATTATATCACGAACTCCTACCATGTCCACGTGACCGAGCAGATCGACGCCTTCACGAAGCTGAAGTTCGAGAGCGACTTCCAGAAGCTCTCCCCGGGCGGTGCCATCAGCTATGTGGAGGTGCCCAACATGCAGGACAACCTCGAGGCCGTTATCAAGGTCATGCAGTTCATCTACGAGAACATCATGTACGCCGAGCTGAACACCAAGAGTGACTACTGCCAGGTCTGCGGCTACGACGGCGAGATCCAGATCGTGCCCGAGGACGGCAAGCTGGTCTGGGAATGCCCCAAGTGCCACAACCGCGACCAGAACAAGCTGAACGTTGCCCGCCGCACCTGCGGCTACATCGGCACCCAGTTCTGGAACCAGGGCCGAACTGCCGAAATCAAGGACAGAGTGCTGCATCTGTAATAGAATAAGTTAGCCCCCGACACCTGCCGCTGTACGGTATTATGTCGGGGGCTTATTATTTTGTAGGGGGTGGTATTCATCCCTTCCTGGGTGCATTGCGCCAGCTGCAGGAAGATTAAGTCCGAGAACCTGCGCCGGGCCTTGCGGTGCCATGCAGTAAGGTCCGCAGATGTGCGGCCCGGCACTGTAAAATAAGCACCCTCTTGCGGGAAAGCCTGCGGGCCGGGCATGCCCGGTTCCTGCCGCATCGTATAGCAAAACAGGCAGGCCGCCAATTTTGACGGTCTGCCTGTTGCTGTATGCAGTTGTGGATTTTACTTCGCGTACTCGGTTGCTCGGCTCTCGCGGATGACGCTGACCTTGATCTGACCGGGGTAATCCAGCTCGTTCTCGATCTTCTTGGCGACGTTGCGTGCCAGCAGAATGACCTCGTCGTCGCTGACTTTGTCGGGCTGGACGAGAATGCGGACCTCGCGGCCTGCCTGCACGGCGTAGGAGCTCTCGACGCCCTCAAAGCCGTTGCAGAGAGCCTCCAGTGTTTCCAGACGCTTGATGTAGCTCTCCATGTTCTCGCGGCGGGCGCCGGGACGGGCCGCGGAAATCGCGTCGGCGGCCATGATGATGAACGCCAGCGTCGTCTTGGGCTCTACGTCGCCGTGGTGGGCCTCGATGGCGTGGATGACCTGCGGGTTCTCGCGGTATTTCTTGCAGATGTCAACGCCGATCTGGACGTGGCTGCCCTCGATCTCGTGGTCAAGGGCCTTGCCGATGTCATGCAGCAGACCGGCGCGGCGGGCCAGCTGGACATTGACACCCAACTCACCGGCCATCAGACCGGCCAGCCAGGCCACCTCGAGAGAGTGGCTCAGGACGTTCTGGCCGAAGCTCGTGCGGTACTTCAGGCGGCCAATGAGCTTGACAAGGTCAGGATGCAGGCTGTGAATGCCAAGCTCCATGACGGCCTTATCGCCTTCGCGCTTCATCTGGATTTCCAGCTCGCGGCGGCATTTGTCCACGGTCTCCTCGATGCGGGCCGGATGGATACGGCCATCGGCAATCAGGCGCTCCAGCGCCATGCGGGCGACCTCGCGGCGGGTCTGGTCAAAGCTGGACAGCGTGATGGCCTCCGGCGTGTCGTCGATGATAAGGTCACAGCCCGTGGCGGTTTCGAGCGCACGGATGTTGCGGCCCTCGCGGCCAATGATGCGGCCCTTCATCTCGTCGCTGGGCAGCGGCACAACGCTGACGGTGGCCTCGCTGGTGGCGTCTGCCGCGCAGCGGGCGATGGCCTGGCCGATCAGCTCACGGGCGAGGTTGTCGCACTCGTCCTTCATGTTCGCCTGGTAGGCGCTGATTTTCATCGCCTTCTCGTGAGTCAGCTCGTCGTCGACCTGCTTGAGCAACACGGCGCGGGCGTCCTCCTTGGACATGGCGGCGATGGTTTCCAGCTTTTCGGTCTGGCGCAGCTTGAGCTGCTCCAGCTCGTCCAGGCGGGCCTCCACGGTCTCACTGCGGCGCTTGAGGTCCTCCTCCTTGCGCTCCATCTGGGCGGTGCGCTTGTCGAGGGCCTCCTCCTTCTGGTCGATGCGGCGCTCCTGGCGGGTGATTTCGGCGCGGCGGTCCTTGATTTCCTTGTCCGCGTCGCTTTTGAGCTTGAAGGCTTCGTCCTTCGCTTCGATGATGGTTTCCTTGCGCTTCTGCTCGGCAGTCTTGATGGCATCATTCACGATGCGCTTGGCTTCCTCCTCAGCGCTGCCGATCTTCGCCTCGGCGGTGCGCTTGCGGTTTTCACCGCCGAGGTAAAAACCAAGCGCCCCGGCAACAGCGGCAGCAACAAGGACCAGCACCACGGTCAAAATTGGTGACATAGTCGGTTTCACTCCTTATCAAAATAGGAGGATGCGCGCAGCGGGACGCTTTTCACTATGACATTGTTGCATGAAGAAACGCGGCAGGTCAGCCAAAAAGACACACGATGCCCCTGCGCGCAGAATATACACAAACCGTCATCAGGACGTTAAATATCGTAAAAAAGCGGCGTTCCCGTTGGGCGACACCCTTTAAGGAGCCACGCACAGGCCGCGCCTGCCGTTTGGCTCTTTATTTCCTATATATAATTTTACTTTGATTTCGTGCAAATGTCAAGATAACACAGGGGGCAAACTGGTATTTTTCATGCAAAACGCCCCGCTTTTGTGCCAGCGGGGCGCAGAGAAATTATTTTTTGCCGCGGTAAACGCCGGCCTTGCGCAGCAGGTCCTTGACGACCTCGGACCCGCAGACCAGCCCGCAGGCGGCAGGCACAAAGGCGTTGCTGGCGGGCACCGTGCGGCGCGCAGCGGTGGGGGCTTCCTCAATTTCCTCCTGCAGCGGCGGCAGGGTCTGCTCCTCCGAAAAGACGACCTTCACCTTGCCCAGACGGCGCTTGCGGCACTCGAGGCGGATGACCTTGGCCAGCGGGTCCACGGTGGTTTTTTCAATGTCGGCCACGCGGAACGCCGTCGGGTCCAGCTTGTTGGCCGCGCCCATGCTGCACAGGATCGGCACCCCGTCCTTTTTGCAGCAACGGATCAGCAGCAGCTTGGCGCTGACCGTATCGATGCAGTCCAGCACGTAGTCAAACTGCGTCAGGTCGACGTCCGGGGCGGTCTCGGCATTGTAGAACATGCGGTTGGCGTGCACGATGATGGTAGGGTCAATGTCCGCAATGCGGGCGGCCATGGCATCGACCTTGTACTGCCCCAGCGTTGAGTGCAGCGCCACAAGCTGGCGGTTCAGGTTGGAAAGTGCGACGGTGTCGCTGTCAAACAGGCTCAACTCCCCTACCCCGCTGCGGGCCAGTACCTCAACAGCCTGCCCGCCGACGCCGCCGATGCCAAAAACGGCCACATGGGCGCGGCGCAGCACGTCCAGTGCGGGTGTGCCCAGTTGGGCACGTGTGCGGGTGTATTGATCGGGCATGGTGTTACCTCCATAATAATCTTGCCTCCCTCTGCGATACAGGCTCCCCCAATCTGGGGGAAGGTGGCGCTTGCGCCAGAAGGGGAGCAGGGGCCCAAGAAGTGTTTTATTTCTTTCTTTTCGCTTTCCGTTCCAGCACCGTCTCATAGCTCGACGACATCTTGTCGGCCATGCAGACAAGCGCGGCCTCGCGGCTGTGGGGTATGTCGGTGGGGTTCAGTGGCCACATGTGGCTCTGGATGATGTCCTTTTCCTTATCGGTCAGTTTAAACACAGTTTCGGCGTTGTAGCGTGCAATACGAGCATGTTTGAAGCCGTGCCAATGGGTGATGTTGCTGCAATTATGCCAGTCGTACAGGTAAAAATCGTGCAGGAACGCCCCCTTTACAAGGCTGGCCTCATCCGCGCGGGCGTGCAGATGGATGTTGAGCCAGAACGCGATGCGGGTGACACGCAGACAGTGTTCATAGGTGGTCACGCTGCCGTGCTGGATGAATTTTTGCATTTCCAGCGCGTTCGGGTCATCGGCGATGCCTTTCAAAAGTATGTGCATACGCACTTCTTCTTCGGGGGTCAGTTTGCAGAGCATAGCAATTCCTCCACACGGGCGGCGGTCTCGGCCAGGGGCGCAGTGCCGTCCACCGTCAGGATCGAGCAGGCAAGCTGCTTCTGCCATTCATTATGCAGCACAGCGCTGCGCGTGTCAAGCCCGCCGTCATCATAACCGGCGGCCCACTGCAAAAATGCCTGATGATGGTCGTACATATCGCCGTCCGGCAGAATGCGCGCGCCAAACCGCGCGTACTCACGTTGTTTTATACGCGCCAGCCGGGTGGACGTGTCGGTCACAACGCGCACCGCCAGCGTGAAATCCGGGATGAGAGCATCCCCCCAGCCGACGAGCGAGCCGGAGAGGACAGCACCGTTTTTTGCGGCGGCAATGTCCTGCCGTATGAGCGGCACACGCTGCTCAATGGGACGCTTTGTCGTGAATTTCGGGTCAGTGGGCAGCCAGAAATAGTCGTCTGAGTCGAGGAAGGCATACTGAAATTGCTCCGCCAGGTATCGCCCCAGCGTGGACGTCCCGGAGCCGGACGCGCCGTAGATGTGGATGAGTGGTTTCATGTTATTTCACCAGCAAGCATACCGTCTCAACGGTATTCCCTTTGTCCCACAAAAGCTCCGTAACTTCCCCGCCACCCTTGAACACCGGAAAATTCAGACCAATCCGCTTTAGCGGATATTCAGACTCGTCATTCCTGTAAATTTCAATTTCCTTAATCAAGGCTGTGACCACATTTCTCTTTTCTTCGTCATTTATTATATTATAAACGCAGTCGAAATTCACCATGATTTTGTAAATATTCTCAAGAGTAATTGCCTGCTGCTTAATTGCATCTCGCCGAAGTCTGGCATCTTCGATTTTTTCCTCCAGCTCAACAATGACATCATATAGGGAATCTAACCGCAAGGTCATATCATGGAGCTTTCGTTCCCGGTATTTTGCATCAGCAGGGAGACTGTCAATTTCCCGTTCCAATCTTGTTTTATTCAGATCAACTTCCTTCAGCTTTGCCTGATAACCCTCCAGTTCCTTATCCACTGATTTCGTGTCAATCTGAACGCCAATCCGTTTTTTAATGGCCTGGGCATATTCCTCATTCCTTACGATCTCACGAATTGCCTCAATGACCATCGGTTCAATATCGGTCTTTTTCAGCATTGCCTTATATTCACAATGCTTACCCCGGACCATCCTATTCCGACTACATACATAATAGTAAATTTCTTTGTAAGTGCCATCTTTATTTGTCCATGCGTGTTTATTCGTATACATGGGGCTTCCACAAACCGGGCATTTCAGCAGACCGGATAACAAATGAACTCGATCCCGCCCAATTTTTGACGGTTGCTTTACTCCGGTTCTAAGACGCTTGGCATGAGCCTTTTCCCATACCTCCTCACTAACGATTCCTTTATGCTGTCCCTCTGTCAGAATGTAATCGTCATTTCTTTTCATCTGGTAATCGTTTTTTGTGCCTTTGACTTTTTCCTTCGTTCTCCGTCCATAAGCAATTTTACCGCAATAAACCGGGTTATCCAATATCAGTTTAATAAAATGTCCTGTCCAATCCTCTAATGTGCCATTCTGCCTCGGAATTTTCCGTATACCTTGTAAGTTCAACTGATTCGCAATACCACCCAAACCGATTTCCGATGAAGTATATAATTCAAAAATCTTCCGTATTGCCACAGCCTCTGTTTCTTCAATCATCAGCTTGTTATCTTCCAGTGTATATCCGTAGGGAGCAAAGCCACCATTCCATCCACCTTGCCGTGCCTTTTCGCGCCGCCCGTTCATCGTCTGCTCGATAATATTCTCACGCTCAATTTCAGCCACAGCAGATAGTACAGAAATCAAAAGTTTTCCGCTTGTCTGAGAGGAATCAATCCCTTCTTCTATGCAAATCAGATTTACACCATAAGATTGAACCAGCTCCAAAGAGTTAAGTATATCTGCTGCATTACGGCCAAACCGTGACAGCTTATAC
>OGYR01000428.1_pt1 | contig 26280 bp, 23 predicted proteins | sample 1576661 | NCBI WGS metagenome assembly OGYR01 (sample SAMEA3541490, study PRJEB24748) | human gut metagenome | biome: human gut; feature: human-associated habitat; material: faeces | place: China | collected 2012
TATACGCATCAAGACACGATAATGTAACCAGCTCAATTCAGGACACAGTGTGTCTCGAATTGGAAAAGTGCAATAAAACTGCCTCATCTTACGAAGATTCGATTTATCAAAACCTTTTCTGAACTCTGCGGTCAGCTACTCAGAAAGATATTCCAATAATTTCTTTCCGTATTCTGCACGATCATTTTCTCCACATGCTTTAAAAATCTGTTCTCCAATTTCCCAATAAGTTGTTACCATAGCAGAATTTACCGCTGTGCTTAAACGATGTTGTGCAGACACAATAGAATTACGAATAGAATGATAAGTCTGTTCTGCATTTTAATTTTTTTGTAAATTATAATCCATGCTCTTTACTCCTCTGAATTTCTAAAATAGAACTTACTGTTCTTCTATTGATTCAATATTTTCAATTCGCATCAGCTTAACTACCTGCTTATCTTTTTTCTCTGTATAACAAATTTTTATCCATTCATCATCTACGTCTATTATCTTGCAGGATAATTCAGTTTTTCCTGCAAAACTAAAAATGAACTCTGATCTGATAATACATTGTTTTCCTACAAGATCATTAATCAGCTTTGACATATATGCCACTCCTCTCTGCTTTTTCTCCAATCGTTTTACTTTCGTTTCTAAACGCTTTACTTTTCCCGGATACGCTGAATAACAAAGTAACAGCAACAATGCTACAATTCCAAACCATTCCATATTATTCTCCTTAGCAAACTTAACGCTAGCATGTCTGTTCCTTAAAATATCTTTTGCCATTCAAATCATATCACACTATCAGACATATTTCCATTTCAATTTACTCAGTCAAGTCACTTCTCTCAGCTACATTTCCTGTCGGCTTGCTTCTGTAACCAGCATCCGGGTAATCTTTTCCTGCATGGTTTCCTTTGCCTCTTCGTTGAAATGATAACGGACAATATATACTCATAAGAATTGTTGAAGAAACATTGAAAAATAAAGACTTATAGACAGTCACAGGCGGGGCTTGTAGTAAATGGAATATAGATTTGTAGATAGGCACATCTGATATTGAAAACGGGTGTGCTTTTCTATTGCTGTAAAACAGCATACTAACTCATTTCTGCTTGATTACCATGCACTTATCAGAGCAGGATTTGTCAAAAGCCTGTTGCGAAGCAATGCTCGCACTCTTGATAATACATGAACTGATAAGTATAATATCTAAAGTGGGAATGAATTAACTTAATTCAAAGTTTTCTTGTAATGGTTTCAAGAATGAATTAATTGTTAATTTTAAAGTATTTATATAAATATTGAGGGTTATGTCAAATCATTCTAAAGTTAAAATTTTGTTTTCTTAATATTTGTTATTATCAATGTACTATGTTAAATTTTATGAAATAATAGTGAAAGGGTGATTATATGTTTAAAAGGTTACAAAAAAATAACAGGATAGAAAATGTACGTCTCGAAGAAAATACAAAGCACTTTATTGATGGTTTTAAAAAACTTGTAGAACAAAATAACCAACCTACAATAAATAGATTAATTAAGTTTATGGCAAATTCTGTACAAGGAGAATTAATTTCCAAATGTTTATATAATGATAGAAATTATGCCGAATACACTAGGTACATTGTTTATAGTTTAGTGTTGAATTTGTCATTTGAAGAATTTCATGAATGCAGTATCAAATTTAATGTAGAAGAAACACCAATAATATCATGTATTTGGAATTATACTAGAATGTTTGATAGTCTAGAATATATTGGAAAATGCAATAAAAATCCATTTGATGGTGATGCACATTCTGGAAATATCAACGCATGTTTAATTAATCCTTTAGGACTTGTCATTGTTGATAATGGTAATCATTCTGTGAATTCTGCAATAGTGCATAATGAAGGGGAAATAATTGCAAATGTTACTGTAGATATATCTCCAGTATTGGAAAAATACAAATTCAATGGAAAAGACTATGTAGATATTATAACTAATGAAAAAATAAATAATAATTTTCTAAAGAATAATTCGGAACCTTTTATTTATACTTTAGGATTATTTTTTGAAATGGCTAGAGTATTAAAAGAAAGGCAGGACAGGTGACACCGTGCGAAGCGAAAGGTGTCGTCCTGTTCCAGCCTTGCAGGAGTGGCTTTAGCCACGACTGCTTTGCCCCCGGTATCTAACAGGGGGCACAAATACGACTAGAAACTGTAATTAAAATTCTTAAAGCACTGATTTCACAAGGCTTTGAGCCACTTTAAAGCAGATGTGACAATTTTGCAAAATGTCACATACCTGTAGTTTTATTTGACACATTAAATTGATTATGATAAAATTTCTTTGTTTTCAAGCAAAGGAGACTGATTATGAATAATTACTATATAACGAATCAACCTAAAAAGAAACTTATCTCTGTACAATTAAATCCGATGAAACATTGTACAGAGTATAGCATATAAAGAAATGCGTAAGATTTCATCGGAAATGTGGCAATGAAGCAATGTACCTTTGTGGGTAGATGGTTTTATTGTCTCTTTTCCGTATGTTATAAAACGTAAGGGATTAAGGCTATAGGCAATGTTTTGTCTATAGTCTTTTGTTATATATTCATAATTTTAGCAGGAGACTATTGCACTTTATGTATTTTGTCTCCTGTTTTTTTATGCTCAAAAACAGAGAAAGGAACATGAAATATGAGTTTATTAGAAATTACAAATTTATCACATTCGTTTAGTGAAAACGTCTTATATAAAAATGCAGATTTTTCATTAAACAAAGAGGAACATGTTGGAATCGTTGGACAGAATGGAACAGGAAAAAGTACGCTGATTAAACTCTGTACGGGTCAGTTGCTTCCCGATGACGGACGTGTTACATGGCAATCCAAAACAAGTATCGGTTATTTAGACCAATACGCTGAGATTAATTTGCAACTTGATATGAAAAGTTTTTTGAAAACTGCATTTTTAAATCTTTATGACTTGGAAGAAAAAATGAATTACTTGTATGAGAACATGCAGGAGGGGGATTTTCAAAACTTAAATACCGCTGCGAGGTATCAAGAAGAATTAGAACGGCAGGACTTTTATCTGATTGACACAAAGATTGAGCAAGTTGCAACAGGTTTGGGGTTGTTGGCAATCGGTTTAGACAGACCCATTGCACAAATGAGCGGCGGTCAAAGAGCAAAGGTAATTTTGGCAAAACTTTTGCTTGAAAAACCGGACGTGTTGCTTCTTGATGAGCCAACGAATTTTTTGGATAAAGAACATGTTGATTGGCTGTCAGAATATCTCTGCGGTTTAAATAATGCTTTTATGGTTGTTTCGCATGATTATGCTTTTTTAGAAAAAATATCAAATCGAATCTGTGATATAGACAATCATAAAATCACAAAATATTATGGTACCTATTCGGAGTTTTTAAGAAAGAAAACTGCCTTACGTGAAGATTATATACGTCAATATTCCGCACAGCAAAAGGAAATCAAGAAAACGGAGGAATTTATCCGTAAAAATATAGCAGGAAGAAAATCAAAAATGGCAAGGGGCAGACAAAAGCAACTGGATAGAATGGATAAAATGGAAGCCATTGACCAAAAAGAAATTATACCATTTTTTCATTTTCGTGAAATGCCTTTGACAAATACGGAGCATTTAAACGTCAAGCACTTATCGGTTGGCTATCACTACCCTGTTTTATCTGATATTAATTTTACAGTAAATGGCGGACAAAAAGTTGTGATAACAGGTTTTAATGGCATTGGAAAATCAACTTTATTGAAAACATTAGTCGGACAATTAAGTGCTTTAAATGGTTCGTTTTCTTTTTCAGAACAAGTGAAACTGCGATATTTTGAACAGGATTTACATTGGGAGAATGAGGAAAAAACGCCAATACAGATAGTGTCTGATTGTTACCCGTCACTTACGATAAAAGAAGTGAGAAAAAATCTAGCCTGTTGTGGAATTATGGGCGAACACGCAATGCAGGCTATTGGCACATTAAGCGGTGGAGAACAGGCAAAGGTAAAGATATGCCTGTTAATTCTTACTCCTTGTAATTTTATTATCATGGACGAGCCGACAAATCATTTAGATATTCAAGCAAAGCAATCTTTAAAAATTGCATTAAAAGAATTTAAAGGCACAGTGTTACTTGTTTCCCATGAACCTGATTTTTATAAAGAATGGGTTCAGAAAATAATTAGCATTGAGAATATCATTAAGAAAAGATAACTTGTTAATAATTCTTCTGCCAGAATATTTTTTCAAAAATGAAATTGAAAAATGCTGTGTGGCGGTAATAAAAAAACCGCCATCCACAGTTTCTTATTTGTGTGTCATAATTTATATATGAAAACGATGGTTGAGAGACTATCGTTTTTTTAACGGTATTTCATAGGAGCGTTGAGGCGGTTATAGGAGAACACGCCTTATGACAAACCTATTCGAGTACATTAATTTAAAAAATCCGTTACTGTTAAAAAAATTTATTTTAATACAATAATTCCCTGCGCTTGTAAATGTGGTTTTTCACATTACACAATAGGAATAATCAAAGGAGTACAAGAACCATATACCGTTGTTCTTGTGCTTTTTGCTGTTTGAAAATTTTTTTAAATCCATTTAAAGACAGGATAACAAATCTCATCTCTGTGGTGAGTGTCAGAGCGGAAAGATGTAAGAATCTCTACGCTTTTACATTGCACAGGAGGTGAGATTATGAAACCTTCTTCATTTGAGAGTGCCATAAGGCTACAGTTTGACTGCCTTATCCGCAAAGTCATAGACAGAACAGTCAAGAATTATTATAGGGAACTTGGCAGACGGGCAAAACATAAAATCCCGTTCTGTGATGTAACAGAAATGGATCTGAACCATGCCGGTGTTATGTTCCAGATGACAAGTAGAGGTATTGTTTATGATTGATTGACAATGCCTTTTTTGTTGCCCTTTTTTCTTTTACACCTTTGGACATTGTGTCCAGAAGTGTCCTGCTATTACTTTTATTATCTCCGTAAATATAACGATAATCCTCACAAAAACAATAATACCACCAATCAGACCTCCAACGATACAATTCAGTGCCAGTATTCCCATACTTCCTGCAATTCCAAAATTCTTCGGCACAAGAAACATACACATTTTTCTGATACCATAGGGACATCCTACCAAAATCCAATAAAGGAAATAATCAAACCCATCTGCTTTATTGCAAACCTCCTTCGTTTATTAAATTCCTGTTCTCATCCCATATCCGTTCCTGTACCGGGTGCTGATGTTTCCGGGACGTATTAACCAGAAAAGACACACTGAATGCCTATTCAGTTCTGGTATCACTATGGGCAGGCTGTTTCGTTTTCAAGGTTCGTGTAAGAAGTAAAAAAAGATTCTTACACTAAACAAAATGCTCAGAGGGTTTTTTACAGCCTCCTTACTGCATCTTTTTTGATTTCGTGTCATCTTTTTAAAGTTCCTTACACAATCTCTGTACTGACGAAACAAAATACGGACATGTTTTAAAATTGTTTTTTACAAAATACAATTTTGGTCTTTAAGGTAAAAAAATAAGCCTCAAGAGACTTTTTAATCATTTTGGAGCTCCAACTCTTTAAAATTGATTGATTAAGAAGTCTCTTCAAACTTACTACACCAGCAACTATTTTTATTTGAATACGAGATATTCTCTTACATATTTGAAGTTTGTTGACAATAACTATTGATTAACAAAATATATTGGCTAAATTATAACCATTTTTCTAAAAATAATACTGTCATGTTTTAATGTATTATTTTATATATTATGTTTTTTAATATTTTAAATATAGTTGCATATAGTGCTACCCCAATAACTACTGCGATCAGCTGTATAATTAAATCTGGTATTAACATTGCTTCCACCTCTATTTAGCTTCTTCTGCTTCCCAGATAATGATATTTCCTTCATCTTTACCTGAGTGTTCTTTTTTTAGTTCTCTGACTTGTTGCTTTGTTACTTTTCCTTTGGCTTTGTCTTTGATCGTTACGCCTTGGTATTTGTTTGTTGTGACTGTGTCTTCTTTCTGCTTGACGGAGTTAGTTTTGTTTTGTCCATAAGTTGTGCCTGCGCCGTATAATGCAGCTGTTAGGCATCCCCCTGCAAGTAGTATTGATAATTTTCTCATATCTTATTCTCCTTAATGTTTTATACTATATCATATTTTTCATGGAATATCAAATCCCTAATATCTAATAGTTTTTCGACTTATTATCGCACACACAATGGATGCAGCAAGCATTGGTATAATGCTGTCTTGACTTATAATCTGAATCAAATTTCCAACGAAGCAAACAATCATAAATATACTGATTATTTTCGCTGTTTTGGCACCATAGTCTTTTGGATGTCTATGTGCTATAGCCCAGCTGATGACTGCTAGTATTATACATGGGATCATTGTGTAATGGATGCCGTTATATGACAATATATATCCACTATTTCCTGACCAACTGTTGAGACTCAAACTATCCAAAATCATATCTCCAATTGACACCGTCTTCTCATAAAATGGGATACTTAAAAATCCATTAATCATAACCAGTATCAATGCCTCTGTTCCAAATCCTAATTGCTTTTTCAAAAGAATTTTTTGCAACAGGTTCTCTAGGATATACCCGATCAGAAATCCTAATGTATTAAAAATGATATCATCAATATCACCAATTCTTCCTGCAAATACAACTTGTACAAACTCGATCATCAAAGATATCAATGTCCCTACAATTATTGCTTTTCCATAGTTCCATTTTATTTTCTTTATAAATATAGGAACAAAAAGTCCCATTGGCAGAAACATTAATGTATTTAACAGCATCAATTTCCAGCTTTCATTCACAAATGGTACAATATTCCAGGCTGTAAATCCTCCATATGACCATGATGTGATGTCTAATACTCTCGTGACCATGCCAACGGTTGCTATGTAAACCAAAAATATGTATTTTATGATCCATCCTGGCTGACATATAATCTTTTTATTATATCGTAAATAGTAAATTGTGCTTATGACTGCAAATGCAATCGTTGCCATAACAATAGCTTGAGCTAGATAACTACTCCCAAGCAGAATTTTCTCCATCATGTTCTTTTCTCCTTTAATCCAATCATTCCTGCACATAACAAAAATACTATTATCATATAAGCCACAAAATCAGAAGAATATATTTGAATTATTTTTATGTGTTTAGGAAACAAGAACCGCAAAAATACATTTGCAAATATACTCCCACTTGTACATAGAGCTACTGTTTTATATACCAATGTTTTCACTTTTCTTGTATTCACAGCCAGTACTTTATATACAACGATGAATTCTAGTAGCAAATTTAAACTCATGAATATCAATGCTTTTTCAGTTGTCATTGGTAATAAATTATTTGATTTCCATTTCATCTGCGGTACCACATAACGATAACCTGTCTCCCTGCGTATTCTTTTTAGCAAATTACTTATTTGACGATACTCTTTCTCATTCTTATAACAAAAATAACCTGAACATTTTACTGACATTAATATTTTTTCATTCTCTTGTTTCATTGTTTTCATTTTACTTACTGTTGGCATAATCAATGTTTCATCAAGATTTAATTCCGATGACAACCTAGTATTCTTATGTAAAAACCCAACAATTTTAAACGTACAATTTTCAGTTCCCAAATATCCTGCCTTAATTTTCTGATTCAAATAAAAAACTTTTTGATAATCATATCCTGCAATTAATGGAATCTCTTGATTCAAAGGTCTTTGATACTCTTTTGAAGTAAAGCAACGACCTTTTTCAATATGTTGTTCTATCTTCTTTTCACTTATCATTTTCTCTGGCATCTGAAGTACAGGTAAATTTGTGAGATATCCATCTTCCGTTTTGTCATTATATGATCCAGATGCAAGTTTTTCATTCCCACAAAAATATTCATGATAAGATAGAATCTGTCTGGAATATTCTCTGTATAACTCTGCTTTTTCTAATTCTTTATATATTTCTTTTAAAATACTGAGAGAGTTTTTCTGATGAAGGAATTCCATATAGCTAGAATTTCTATTATCATATTCATCTGATAACTTCCATACTCCAGGGTATTCTATCTCCACTTGTTCATTATGACGATCAATCTTATTTTGATACGAATATATAACAATTCCCAGTAAACACCCAATGCTTAATATATAAAATACCATAAAACGAACTATGTGTTTCCTCATTTATCATTCCTCCACACAAATCGCTATTCCTATTTTTATTTTCTTTTTATATCGATTTTCAACGAATACTTTATATTTTCCATCTTTTTTCACATAAAAGTCATGTATAATATCGACCGCATGCATCACATATCGTTCTTTTCCTGTCCCATCTATAATTCCTGCCACAAAATCCTTATCCTCTCTTTGTATTTCTTGAGATGAAAAAACGGTCAAATCAATTTTCTCGCCTTTTTTTAATTCCAGCTCTTTTGTTTCTAGCCTTGTTTTTGCGTTTAATGGCTGAACTACATCTATTTCTTCTCCTTTTTTGATATTTTGTTTTAGCTTTGTAACTGCTAAGTTTGTCCCGATCCTTTTTGCAGTATATTCTTTCAAATCCATTGTATATTCTGTCTCTTCTTCAGGAAGATCCTCTTCTATTTCCGTTGCCCAGACTGTTTCTACATAAATTTTATGATAGCCGATCGTGCTTAGAATAATTACCGCAACGACCACGAAAGATAATCCTATACAAAGGAATGTTCCTGCCATTACATTCCTTGTATTTTTGTTTTCAATTGATTTAATTCTTAAAATTCGTGTCTTTAATTGACTTTTGTCTTCTCCTAATGCTGCGCACAGATATGCTCCTTTTGCAAATGGTGATATTCCGATTTCACAGATTGTTGTAAAATATCTTTATGCTTACAGTGAATCAACTCATGGATGCATATAATCTTTAATTCTTCTTTGTTATATTCTCTTTCTGGAAGCAAAATCATCGGTTTTAGAAATCCGCAAATAATCGGTACTGCCAACCCATATACGGTTTTAATTTCGACATTTCTACGAACACCTACTTCTTCTTTCCATTGATTCTTACAATCTAAAATAGATTTACTGCATACACATGCCCTCTTTCGTAATTGATTCATTTGTGTCTGAATACGTATTGTTTTCACTATGGCTTTTAAAAATCCAATCGTCCAAATGATTCCTACAACAAAAAATACCCATCCTACCAATGGAGACAGTGCAAACATTGTATAATCTTCTTCATATACATAATAAATGAAATAGATCAATACAATTACGATTGGCATCAGAAATGATAAAAACTGCTCCTCTTAAAACAGTAATGCACATACTGATCAGTCCTTTTCGCTCTAGTTGTTGCCTTATCTTGTGAAAGCAAAGATACGAAATACTTCCTACCAAACCATTCAGCAGTATCATACTGATGACATAAATATATATTTTTTTAATCATCCAAATCATTGATCAAATCCTTTAATTCTTCTTTCTCTTCTTTTGATATTGTGTGTGTTAACGTCTGAACCAATTCCTTCACCGACCCATCATGCCAAAAATCCTTCATCAATTCCATCTGTTCTTCACGATACATTTCTTCTGTGATCTTTGCTGTGACATAGCTGTAATTGCCTTTCACTTGTGTATCTACAAATCCTTTTTTCTTTAATTTTGTGATATATGTCTTTACTGTGCTTCTTGTATATTTCCTGTCATATACTTGATCTAGATAATCAATAATTTCATATACCGTAATCCCATCCCCAAGTTTCCAAATACTTTTCATGATAAGTATTTCTACTTCTGATAATTCTATTAATTTCATTATTCTTCCTTCCATCTAAACTGGTTATTATTATAACCATTATATAAATCAAGCTTGCCTTTGTCAAGATTAGTGATAATTATAACGAATTTGTATACAAAAACTATCTTTGATTTTTCACTTTTGTCTTTTTCTCAGCCTTCGCATATGTATGAGTCAATAAAAAAGCCAAATAAAAAATCCGACCCAAGGAAGTCTGGTCAGATTTTCTAGCTTTGTTATGTTTTGTTTTTGTTTTATGTTGGTTAGTCTTAACTAACTGTTATTATAATATCCTATCCTGGATGTTTTGTCTACCTTTATTTTTGAGAATCTTTCTCAATACCAAGAATCTTTTCTGCCTTTGCTACAGCTTCTTCGCTTGGTGGATTTACGCCTTCTAATGGGTATTTTATTCCTAATTTTTCCCATTTAAAGAGTCCAAGTGTATGGTATGGCAAGATTTCTACTCTCTTAACTGTTTTTAGTCCATCGATAAAATGTTTTAAGTCTGCTAGTCCTTTTTCATCGTCTGTTAAATCTGGCACTAGCACGTGACGGATCCACAGATCTACTCCGAGGTCTGAGATTTCCTGTGCCATTGCTAAAATATTACTGTTTGGACAGCCTGTCAATTTCTTATGTTTTTCCTCGTCCATTTCTTTTAAGTCTAGAATGACAAGGTCAGTGTATTTCATTAATTCTAACCATTTGCTGTGAAATGGTTCTTCTTTTGTATATGGATTAGCAGAGGTATCAAGTGCAGTATGGATTCCTTCTCGTTTTGCCAATTTAAAAAATTCGATCAAGAACTCGATCTGTAGAAGAGGTTCTCCACCGCTGACTGTAATTCCTCCATCACTTCCCCAGTACATGCGGTAACGCAAAGCCCTCTTTAAGAGGGCTTCTGCCTGCCAGTCTTCACCACAGTTTTCCTGCCAAGTCTCCGGATTGTGACAATATTTGCATCTCATCCGGCAGCCTTGCATGAAAGCGATAAACCGCACACCGGGACCATCCACGAGACCAAAAGTCTCGATGGAATGGATTTTTCCGGTTATTTTTTCATTCATAGTTCTATTCCACTAATTTAAATTACATTGTTGCATGGCATGTTCTGGAAATAACATCCATCTGCTGTTCTCTTGTTAAGTCGATGAATTTTACTGCATATCCAGATACACGGATCGTAAAGTTTGCATATTCTTCTTTTTCAGGATGTTCCATCGCATCGATCAGTTTTTCTTTACCAAATACGTTTACATTTAAGTGGTGAGCTCCCTGATCAAAGTATCCGTCCATAACATTTACAAGATTGTTGATCCTTTCGCCTTCTTCATGTCCTAATGCATCTGGGTTGATCGTCTGTGTATTAGAAATACCATCTAATGCCCATTCATATGGAAGTTTAGCTACAGAGTTTAAGGATGCTAATAATCCGTTCTGTTCTGCACCATAACTTGGGTTAGCTCCTGGTGCTAATGGTTCTCCTGCTTTTCTACCATCTGGCATTGTTCCTGTTGCTTTTCCGTATACAACGTTAGATGTGATCGTAAGGATAGATGTTGTAGGCTCAGAATTACGATATGTATGATGTTTTTTGATCTTCGCTAAGAATGTTCTTAACAGCCATACTGCGATATCATCAGCTCTGTCATCATCGTTTCCGTATTTAGGGAAGTCTCCTTCGATCTCATAGTCTACAACTAATCCATCTTCATCACGGATTGCTTTTACTTTTGCATATTTGATCGCACTTAAAGAGTCAACTGCATGAGAGAATCCTGCGATTCCTGTTGCAAATGTTCTTTCAAGTTCTGTATCCATTAATGCTAATTCCGCTGCTTCATAGTAATATTTGTCATGCATATACTGGATCAAGTTTAATGTGTTCACATAAAGATCTACTAACCAGTCCATCATAACATCATATTTCTCCATAACTTCGTCATAGTCTAAATATTCAGACATGATTGGTTTGTAAGAAGGTCCTACCTGCTGTTTTGATTTGCAGTCCACACCACCGTTGATCGCATATAATAAGCATTTTGCAAGGTTTGCTCTTGCACCAAAGAACTGCATTTCCTTACCAGTCTTAGTTGCAGATACACAGCAACAGATTGCATAATCATCTCCCCATACTGGTTTCATAACATCATCATTTTCGTACTGGATAGAACTTGTACGGATAGAGATATCAGCTGCATATTTCTTGAAGTTTTCTGGAAGATCAGATGAATATAATACCGTGATGTTTGGTTCTGGAGATGGTCCCATGTTCTCTAATGTATGCAAGAAACGGAAGTCAGTCTTTGTAACCATGGAACGTCCATCCACGCCGATACCAGCAAGGTCAAGTGTTGCCCATACTGGGTCTCCTGAGAATAACTGGTTGTAAGAAGGAATTCTTGCGAATTTTACCATTCTGAATTTCATTGTTAAATGATCGATCATTTCCTGAGCTTCTTCTTCTGTGATGATTCCTTTGTCAAGGTCACGCTGGATATAGATATCAAGGAATGTAGCGACACGTCCGATACTCATGGCAGCTCCATTCTGAGTTTTGATCGCTGCTAAGTATCCAAAGTACATCCACTGGATTGCTTCTTTTGCAGTTTTTGCTGGTCTTGAAATATCAAATCCATAGATCTGAGCCATTTCTTTCATACCTTTTAATGCTTTTTTCTGTTCTGCAATTTCTTCACGAAGACGGATCACATCATCTGTCATCACACCGCATCCACAGTTTGCAAAATCATTTTCTTTTTCTTCTAATAAGTAGTCAATTCCGTATAAAGCAACACGACGATAATCACCTACAATACGACCACGTCCATAAGTATCTGGAAGACCTGTGATGATCTTGTTATGTCTTGCTTTTTTCATTTCTGGTGTGTAAGCATCGAAAACAGCTGTGTTATGAGTCTTTGAATATTTTGTAAAGATTTCATGCAATCTTTCGCTTGGTTCATAACCATAGTTACGACAAGATTCTTCTGCCATTTTGATACCACCATATGGCATAAATGCACGTTTTAATGGTTTGTCTGTCTGAAGACCAACGATCTGTTCTAAATCTTTTGTTTCTTCACTGATATAACCAGGTCCATGAGAAGTTAAAGAAGATACGATATCTGTATCCATGTCAAGAACTCCACCTTTTTTTCGTTCTTCTTTCTGAAGTCCCTGTAAGATACCCCATAGCTTATCTGTTGCTTCTGTAGATCCTGCAAGGAAGCTTTCGTCTCCATCATAAGGTGTGTAGTTTTCCTGGATGAAATCTCTTGTATTGATTTCTTCCTTCCAGATTCTACCTTTAAATCCTTCCCATTCTTCAAACTGTTTCATTTTGAAAACTCCTCCATTTCTTTTGGATTAAAATTATTATAAAAACTCCTTTGGTTAGCTCTATCTAACTCAATTACATTATAGCAAAAATAAAATTGAATACAATATACTTAACCGATAAACTTTCTCGTTAAATAAATAACAACTCCTGTTTTTCATATTTTTTTGCATACAAAAACAGTATATGGTCCAAAAAATTATACTTCAGACCATATACTGTTTTTCATGTTCAATGACTATATAAAGAAACTTTTTAGTGATGGAATAATCTGATTCCTGTAAATGCCATTGCCATGTTGTACTTATTACAGCAGTCAATGACAGCGTCATCTCTTACAGATCCACCTGGCTGTGCGATGTATTTTACACCACTCTTATGTGCTCTCTCAATGTTATCAAAGAATGGGAAGAATGCATCAGATCCCAATGTAACATCTGTTAATTTATCTAACCATTCTCTCTTTTCTTCCTTTGTAAAGACCTCTGGCTTCTCAGTGAAGATGTTTTCCCATGCTCCGTCTGCTAAAACATCCATGTATTCATCTCCAATGTAAAGATCGATCGCATTATCTCTGTCTGCACGACGGATCTTTTCTTTAAATGGCAGGTTCATAACTTTTGGACACTGTCTTAACCACCAGTTGTCTGCTTTCTGTCCTGCAAGTCTTGTACAATGTACACGTGACTGCTGCCCTGCTCCGATTCCGATCGCCTGTCCGTCTTTTACGAAACATACAGAGTTAGACTGTGTGTATTTTAATACGATCAGAGAAATCTTCATATCGATCAATGCTTCTTCTGGAATCTCTTTGTTCTCAGTCACGATATTTGATAATAATTCATCATCGATCGGAAGTTCCTGTCTTCCCTGTTCAAATGTAACACCAAATACCTGTTTATGCTCTAATGGTGCTGGTGTATAGTTCTCATCGATCTTAATGATGTTATAATTTCCGTTTTTCTTTGCTTTTAAGATTTCCAGTGCTTCATCTGTGTATCCTGGTGCGATCACTCCGTCAGATACTTCTCTCTTGATCAGACGTGCTGTATCTGCATCACATACATCAGATAAAGAAATAAAGTCACCGAATGAAGACATACGGTCTGCACCTCTTGCTCTGGCATATGCACATGCTAATGGAGATAAATCTCCCATATCATCTACCCAGTAGATCTTCTTTAAGGTATCAGACATTGGACGTCCTACAGATGCTCCCGCAGGTGATACGTGTTTGAAAGAAGTTGCAGCAGGAAGTCCTGTTGCTTTCTTTAATTCTCTTACCAGCTGCCATCCATTAAATGCATCCAAAAAGTTGATGTACCCTGGTCTTCCGTTTAATACTTCAATTGGAAGTTCACTTCCGTCTGCCATGTAGATTCTTGATGGTTTCTGGTTTGGATTACATCCGTACTTTAATTCTAATTCCTTCATTTTTCTTCTCCTTTGATCTGCTGATCGACTGATTATTTGTTCTTATTTACGATTCTTGTCTCATATTCTCCTGTTGCAATATCAATATAACGTACAAACAGAGATACTTTGTTGTCATCGTTTAAGCTGTTCCAAAGTATATTTGTGAAGTCATCGATATCTTCTTCGATCGCTACTAATTTAGGTTCTCCTTCAAAACTTGGAAGTGGATTCCCATCATGCATATATGTGTGGATAAAACGTCCTTCTCCTGCGATTGGATTTTCATATGTATATGTAAATCGATTGCAACTTTCTGGATTTCCATTGTTACTCTTTAAAATAGACATTGCATAGTGAAATGTCCCATCTTTAATCTTCATCAGACCAGAAATTCTTGGTGTATAGTTTGGTCCGTCTGGTTCAAACTCACGACTTCTTAAAGATTCTTCAAAGGTAAGTCCCTTTTCTCTTCCTTCATATACTGTGTCTGTCTGATCCCCGTTCGTAACGATCGTCTCGTCTCCAAGAACACGAACTGGTGCATAAATGATCAGGCTTGGATCTTCTAGTTTAGCAGGATCAAATGCCTGTGTGCGGATTCCTTCCCCTTCTTCTACAAAGACACGATTACGGCTATTCTCACTGCGTCCCATGATAAAGTATGCAGTGACCGCTTTCTTCCCATCTTTGGATCTTCCGATGACGATTCCTCGTCCTGGGTAAGCATTTTCCTTTAATTCCTGAGCAAGAGCTAACTTCTTCATTGGTCTTAAATCTCCTTCTTTTGAAAATCTTGTTTTTTTATTTCTTCTATTGTATATAAAAAATGGATTGAATACAAGAAAAAACTAACAATTATAAAATAAAGGGCAGGTTTCCTATATATTTTTGTAACACTGTCCTTTATTTCTATCATTTTTTACATAGTTATGCTTTTTTTATTTTACAATCCTTCTTATAGCAAGCAACTCCATATTGATATTATAACGGAATCTAAAAAAGAATGGAATACCAACTCTGACATTCCATTCTTTAAAATTCCTTATGAAATAAACAATAAATTACATTCTCTTAATACGTTCGATCGCTTCGACTGTATTCTCATAGTTACCGAACGCTGTAAGTCGGAAGTATCCTTCTCCACTTGGTCCGAATCCTGATCCTGGTGTTCCAACAACGTTGGCGTCTTCTAACAGGTGATCGAAGAATTCCCAAGATGTCATGTTGTCTGGTGTCTTTAACCAGATATATGGTGCATTAACACCACCAGATACTGTGTATCCTGCATCCTGTAATCCGTTAAAGATTACTTTGGCGTTGTTCATGTAATATCCAACCTGTTCTTTTAACTGAGCTTTTCCTGCTTCAGTATAAACTGCTTCTCCAGCTCTCTGTACGATGTATGGAGCTCCATTGTATTTTGTTCCATGACGTCTTGCCCATAATGCATGTAACTGTGTATCTCCGCATTTTAAGTCTTTTGGAATGACTGTGTATCCAAGACGGACTCCTGTAAATCCTGCGTTCTTAGAGAAACTCTTTAATTCGATCGCACATGTTCTTGCACCTTCACATTCATAGATTGTGTGTGCTACATTATCTTCTGAAATATATGCTTCATATGCTGCATCATAGATGATCACGCAACCATTTTTGTTTGCATAGTCAACCCATCCCTGTAACTGATCTTTTGTGATCGTTGATCCTGTTGGGTTATTTGGGAAGCAAAGGTAAATGATATCTGGTACTTCGCTTGGGAAGTCTGGTGCAAAGTTATTTTCTGCTGTACATGGCATGTAGATCACATCGCTCCATGTTTCTGTTTCTTTGTTGTATGTTCCAGCTCTTCCTGCCATAACGTTTGTATCTACGTATACTGGATATACTGGGTCACATACAGCAATCTTGTTATCTTTTGCAAAGATTTCCTGAATATTTCCTGAATCACATTTTGCTCCATCACTTACGAAAATTTCATCCGCTTTGATGTCTGCTCCACGATCCTGATAATCATTTTTTGCAATTGCATTTCTTAAAAATTCATATCCAAGATCTGGTGCGTATCCATGAAATGTTTCTGCATGACCCATTTCGTCTACGGCTTTGTGTAAAGAGTCGATGATTGCTGGTGCCAGAGGCTGTGTTACGTCTCCAATTCCTAAACGAATGATATTTTTGTCAGGGTTTGCCTCGGAATATGCGTTTACTTTTTTCGCAATTGTTGAAAATAAGTAACTTCCAGGCAGTTTCAAGTAGTTGTCGTTAATTTTAAACATAAATTCCTCCTAGTTTTGATATGTTAATGATTCTTTGATCATCTTTGCCATTTCGATAAGACCCACTCCACTGTTCATGCTTCTTTGTTGTATATATGCGTGGGCTTCACTCTCTGTGATCTGATTATTCTGCATCAGTAATTCTTTGACTTCATCCAGCAGACGGACTTCTTCTCTCGTACGCTGTTTTGGACGTTGTTTTCTTCGTCTTTGCTTCTCAGAAATTTCGGTAACGATCTCTCTCGTTTTCTCGACTAATTCATACCCTTTTAACGGCATCGAAAGTCCTATGACATTCGGATACACGCAGTCATCTAAATATTGGCGAGAAGCGATCAGTAACATCTTGACCTCTCCAGAAAGATATTCTCTTAATTCACTGTAGATCATATCGGAACATTTGTATCCACAGACGACCAGTCCTTCTTCAACACCTTCCATACGCTGGACTACCTGTGCACCCGTTGCACATACAGCGGTCACTTCAAAACCACTTCTTACCAGAAGATTCCTGATGCTTCTGGCAATTTCTTGTTTCGGGAATAAAACGATGACGTTTACCAAGCTTCTCACCTCCCGTATCATGTATATATCAATCATTAGATCTTGTATAAATAATGATCGACTTCCCATTGTGATACGAACTGCTGGTAAGACTCCCATTCAGCACTCTTAGCTTCAACATACTTGTTAAAAATATGATCTCCTAAAAGTTCTTTCATATAGGTGCTTTGTTTGAAAATCTCAAGAGCTTCTTTCATATCTCTTGGCAGTGTATTGATCCCTGCTTCTTGTTTTTCTCCCTCAGCCATCTCATACTGATTCTTCATAGAACCTTTTCCAGGTGTTAATTTGCGCTTGATCCCGTCTAATCCTGCTGCAAGGCTGACTGCCAGTGCAAGGTAAGGATTCGCAGCAGAATCAGGACTTCTAAATTCAAGCCTTGTTCCGCTTCCACGGGCTGCTGGTACTCTGATAAGTGGACTTCTGTTCGATGGTGACCATGAAACATCCACAGGTGCCTCATATCCTGGCACGATTCTCTTATAAGAGTTTACCAGTGGATTTGTGATCAGGCACATCTCATTTGCATGTTCCATAACTCCAGCCATGAAGTGAAAAGCCTCCTCACTGATTCCAAGATCATTCTTAGAATCAGCGAAAATATTCTTTCCATTCTTCCATAAAGACATATTAAGATGCATTCCTGAACCGTCCACTCCAGTGATTGGTTTTGGCATAAAACTTGCATAAAGTCCATGTCTTTTAGCGATATATTTTACAATAAATTTAAATGTGAGGATGTTATCGGCCGTTCTTAAGGCATTGTCATACTTAAAGTCGATCTCATGCTGTGCTGGTGCAACTTCATGATGAGATGCCTCGATCTCAAATCCCATATCTTCAAGATTCAAGATCATATCTCTTCTGGCACTTTCTCCTAGATCTAACGGAGCTACATCAAAATATCCGGCTTTCTCATGAGAAACCGTCGTTGGACAGCCTTCTTCATCTGTGTGGAATAAGAAAAATTCACATTCCGGACCGACGTTAAATTTATAACCCATCTTCTGGCACTCAACCATCACTCGTTTTAATACATTTCTTGGATCTCCGGCAAATGGAAGTCCATCTTGTCCGTATACATCACAGATCAATCTTGCTACGCGGTTTCCTCCCGCATTCCACGGGAAGATCGCAAAGCTGTCAAGATCTGGATATAAATACATATCTGATTCTTCAATACGAACAAATCCATCTACACTAGATCCATCAAATGTACACTTATTATCCAATGCTTTCTCAAGCTGTCTTGCGGTGATCGCGACGTTCTTCATTGTTCCGAACAAGTCAGAAAACTGTAGTCTGATAAATTCGACATCATTTTCTCTGACGAGGTCTATCACATCCTGTTTTGTGTATCGACCCATAACATCACTCCTTCTTACTTCTTAATTAAATCTGTGCGATATCAACTACGCTGAGCTGATCTCTGTTTCCTGTTTCCAAACTAGTCAGTAGAGCATCTGCCGTATCAAGACTTGTAAGGCATGTTACTCCTGTTTCGATTGCGTAACGGCGGATCAGGAATCCATCTCTGCTTCGACCTACACCCTGAGATGGTGTATCAATGACTAAGTCAATTTTATCATCTAAAATGAGATCTAGCAAGTTTGGAGATTCTTCTTCTAATTTATTAATCTGTTTTGCATGAACTCCAGCTTCATTTAAGACTCTGCAAGTGCTCTTTGTTGAGAAAATCTCATATCCTAATGCTTCAAATCTGCGTCCAATATCAATCGCATCGATCTTATCGGAGTCTTTCACTGTTAAGATCATCTTCTTGTATTTTGGAAGATTTACTCCAGCTCCTAAGAATGCTTTGTATAACGCTTCATGGAAGTTCTTAGAAATTCCAAGACATTCACCTGTAGATTTCATTTCAGGCCCAAGGCTGATCTCTGCTCCTCTTAATTTTTCAAAAGAGAATACTGGTTTCTTCACTGCATAGTATTCAGATTCTTTCTGAAGTCCTGGTTCATATCCAAGATCTCTGATCTTAGCTCCAGTGATCACTTTCGCTGCTAACGCTACGATCGGAATACCTGTAACTTTACTGATGTAAGGCACTGTACGACTGGATCTTGGGTTTACTTCGATAACATATACTTCATCATCTGCTACGATAAACTGAATGTTGATCAGTCCGATAACATGTAATGATTTTGCAAGTTTTCTTGTATATTCTGCAATGATTCTCTTAATTCTATCTGTTAAATTGATAGATGGATATACGGAAATACTGTCTCCTGAATGGATTCCAGCACGTTCCACATGTTCCATGATTCCTGGGATCAGGATATCTGTTCCATCACAAACAGCATCGACTTCGACTTCTTTACCAACCAGATATTTATCGATCAGAATTGGATGTTCCTGTTCATAACGGTTGATAACTTCCATGAATGCCGTGATATCTTCATCAGATACAGCAATCTGCATTCCCTGTCCACCAAGTACATAAGAAGGTCTTACAAGAACTGGATATCCAAGTTTATGAGCAACTTCTAATGCTTCTTCACATGTAAATACTGTTGTTCCTTTTGGTCTTGGAATACAGCATTCTTCCAAGATCTCATCGAATAATTCTCTGTCTTCGGCTGCATCGACATTTTCAGCACTTGTTCCAAGAATCGGTACTCCCATCTTCATCAGTGCTTCTGTTAATTTGATCGCTGTCTGTCCACCAAACTGTACAACCGCACCATCTGGTTTTTCAAGATCTACGATACTTTCTACATCTTCTGCTGTTAATGGCTCGAAGTAAAGTTTATCAGCAACGTCAAAGTCTGTAGAAACTGTTTCAGGGTTGTTGTTTACGATGATCGTCTCGTATCCTTCTTTACTTAATGCCCATACGCTGTGTACAGAACAGAAGTCAAATTCGATACCCTGACCGATACGGATCGGTCCAGAACCAAGTACCATGACTTTTTTCTTTTCGGATGTTTCTTTCACTTCGTTCTCACCATCATAGCAAGAATAGTAGTAAGGTGTTGCTGCATCAAACTCGGCTGCACATGTATCTACCATCTTATATGCTGCATGGATATTATATTCATTTCTTAATTCTTTGATCTCACGCTCTGTCTTACCTGTTAAGCTTCCGATTACCTTGTCTGGGAATTCTAAGCGTTTTGCTTCCTGTAATAATTCTTTGTCTAATGTATCAGCTTTGGCTAATTTCTTTTCCATCTCAACTAAAACTGCAATCTTATCTAAGAACCAACGATCGATCTTTGTAATATTAAAGATCGTATCGTAATCAAATCCACGACGGATCGCTTCTGCGATCACATAGATACGAAGATCATCGATCTTTTCAAGTTCTTTTAATAACTCATCGTCTGTTAATTTATCGTAATCACCGAAGATCAAACTGTCCACATGCTGCTCTAAGGAACGGATTGCTTTCATTAATGCCCCTTCGAAGTTTGTTCCGATACTCATAACTTCTCCAGTTGCTTTCATCTGAGTTGTCAGAGTACGTTTTGCATGAATAAACTTATCGAATGGAAGTCTAGGCATTTTAACAACACAGTAGTCAAGCATTGGCTCAAAACTTGCATATGTTTTCTTCGTTACTGCATTTTCAATCTCATCTAATGTATATCCGATTGCGATCTTTGCTGTTACTTTCGCAATTGGGTATCCTGTTGCTTTGGAAGCTAAGGCTGAAGAACGGCTGACACGAGGGTTTACCTCAATAACACAGTATTCAAAGCTGTCTGGATTCAATGCGTACTGTACGTTACATCCACCATGAACATCTAATTCTGTGATGATGTTTAATGCAGATGTACGAAGCATCTGGTATTCTTTATCTCCTAAAGTCTGAGATGGAGCTACTACGATACTGTCTCCTGTATGAACACCAACTGGGTCGATGTTTTCCATGTTACAGATTGTAATACATGTTCCATTTTCATCACGCATTACTTCGTATTCGATTTCCTTCCATCCACCGATGTAACGTTCTACTAATACTTCACCTACACGGCTTAGACGAAGACCATTCTCAAGGATCGTCTCTAATTCTTCCTGGTTATGGGCGATTCCTCCACCACTTCCTCCAAGTGTATATGCTGGACGAAGTACTGCTGGATATCCGATCACTTTAGCGAATTCCACACCATCTTCTACTGTTTTAACAACCTGTCCTGCGGCGATCGGTTCCCCGATCTTTTCCATTGTCTGTTGGAATTCTAAACGGTCTTCTGCTTTTTTGATCGTAGATGGAGATGTACCGATCAATTTCACTCCGGATTTTTCAAGGTATCCGCTCTCTACTAATTCCATGGCCAGATTTAAGGCTGCCTGTCCACCAAGTGTTGGAAGGATGCTGTCTGGTTTTTCTTTTTCAATGATCTTTTCGATGACAGAAGCTGTTAATGGCTCGATATATACTTTATCTGCGATGTCTTTATCTGTCATGATCGTTGCAGGGTTTGAGTTTACTAAGACTACTTCCACTCCCTCTTCCTGAAGTGCTCTACAAGCCTGTGTTCCTGCATAGTCAAATTCTGCTGCCTGTCCAATAACGATCGGTCCTGATCCGATTACAAGTACTTTCTTTATATCTTCTCTCTTAGGCATTTTTTGCTCCTTTCATTCTATCCATAAATTCATCAAATAAGTAAGCTGTATCCTGTGGTCCAGGGCATGCTTCTGGATGGAACTGAACTGTTCGAATGTTTTTATTTTTATAGTCTAATCCTTCGATTGTTTTATCATTTACATTAATAAAGGAAACTTCTGCAACATCTGGATCAATTGTTTCTTCCTTGATCACATATCCGTGGTTCTGAGAAGAAATATAAACTCTTCCGCTCTTTAAGTCTTTCACCGGATGATTTCCTCCACGATGTCCCCAACGCATTTTTTCTGTGTCTGCACCTGTTGCAAGTGCCATCAACTGATGTCCTAAACAGATTGCAAAGATAGGTACCTCGCTGTCATATAATTTCTTGATCTCTTTGATGATCTGTACACATTCTTTTGGATCTCCAGGTCCGTTTGATAACATGATACCGTCTGGCTGATCTCCTAAGATTTCTTCTGCTGTTGTATCTGCTGGATAAACTGTTACATCACATCCACGTTTTTCTAAAGAACGAATAATGTTATTCTTTGTTCCAAGGTCTAATAATGCAACTTTAAATCCATCTCCATTGAAATGTTCTTTTTCTGTTCTGGAAACAGTTTTTACTGCATCTGTTACTGTATATTCTTTTAATTTTGGAAGGATTTCATCTAAATTGAAATCAGGATTTGTGGTAATCATTCCACCCATGCATCCATGTTCTCTTAAGATCTTTGTGATAGCTCTTGTGTCAACACCACAAATACCTGGGATGTCATGTTCTTTCAGATAATCTTCTAAGTCTTCTTCTCTTCTGAAGTTGCTTGAAGTTCTTGAGATTTCTCTTACGATAAAGGCTGAGTGCCAAGGTTTTTCAGATTCGATGTCCTCTAGACATACTCCATAATTTCCTATCAGTGGGTAAGTCATTACGACTCCCTGTCCCTGATAGGAAGGATCTGTTAATACTTCTAAATAGCCTGTCATGGAAGTATTAAATACGACTTCACAGATCACTTCTTTTTGGGCTCCAAAACTTTTTCCCTCAAATACGTGTCCGTCTTCCAATATCAAAAATGCGTTCATGTAATTTTTCCTCCTAAAAAGTCTCTTTCATAGGGTTGTATTTTGTCAGGAAGAACTAACTTCCTATTTATAAAATAAGAGTTTTGCCAAAACCCTTGATTTTATATAAAAAAAAGAAATACCCTAAAATAAAAATTACAAAGCTAAGTATTGGAAATTCAGCGATCTTGTCCTTCCAATACCCAAGTTATTTTTTATTTCAGAAATATTTCTCTACAAATTGTAAAAATTTTATCATATATTTTTTGTCGTTGCAAGTACTTTTTTGTATTTTTATATGTTTTTTTCTTTATGCATCCGCTCTTCACTCTCTCTTTTAGAAAAAACACATCCGCAGAAATTCTGACGATACAAATTATATTCTTTCGATAATTGAATAGATCTCTGATAACCACCTTTCTTTTTAAAATCAGATGGAAGAAATCTGACTCCTGCTAATTCTCCTGCTTTCTGTCCAAGTTCATTCAGCCATGCAGCATTCTTTAATGGACTAATCGTAAGGGTTGTTGTGAAATAATCATATCCACCTTCTTGGGCAAGTTTTGCCGCCTGATCCAATCTTAATTTGTAACAACGATAACATCTCTTACCACCTTCTGGTTCCTGTTCATAGCCCTTTGCCATATCAAAAAAAGTCTGCGGGGCATATCCAGCATCGATCACTTTAATAGGAAGATTCATTTCACTGACCAGACGCTGTTGTTCGTGGACTCTTTTTTCATACTCTTCTTTGGAGTCGATATTTGGATTGTAGTAGTCAATGGTGATATCAAAATATTGGGAGAGATATTCCATGACATAGCTGCTACATGGCGCACAGCAACTGTGGAGTAATAGGGTTGGTTTGGTTTCTCCTAAGTTTTCGATTACTTTATCTAATTGTTTTTGGTAGTTTATTTTGTTCATTGGTTGTCTCTTTCTGATTTTGTTTTTTACTGTTTTCTTTCTATTATACTAGTATTTATATAAAAAGAAAACACCAGCAGCTAATTGTTAGCACTCTTTTTTCATGAGTGCTAATTTTTACTTGACTTTTATCAACTTTGGTTCTACAATACTCTTTGTAAAAGTTCTATTTGGCATAGAACACTTGATTAAGATCATAATATTTTTAGATAAAGGAGTGTACAAATTATGGCAGAAACAAAGGGAACTCTTTCCATTAACAGCGATAATATTTTCCCAATCATTAAGAAATGGCTTTATTCCGATCACGATATTTTCTTCCGTGAATTAATCTCTAACGGATGTGATGCCATCACAAAATTAAAGAAATTAGATATGATGGGAGAATACAATTTCCCAGAAGGACATAAAAACAAAGTTGAAGTTATCCTTGATCCTGAGAAGAAAACTTTAAAATTCATCGATACTGGTCTTGGTATGACTGCTGATGAAGTTGAAAAATACATCACTCAGATTGCATTTTCTGGTGCAACTCAGTTCTTAGAACAGTACAAAGACAAAACAGAAGGTGACCAGATCATCGGACATTTTGGTCTTGGTTTCTATTCTGCATTTATGGTAGCGGACGAAGTTACGATTGACACTCTTTCTTATAAGGAAGGAGCAGAACCTGTTCACTGGACTTGTGATGGTGGTACAGAATACACAATGGCAACAGGTACAAAAGAAACGGTTGGTACAGAGATTACTTTATTCTTAAATGAAGAAAGCACAGAATTCGCAAATGAATACCGTGCAAGAGAGATCATCGAGAAATACTGCTCTTTCATGCCAACAGAGATTTTCTTATCTGTAGAAGGTGCCGAACAGGAATTTGAGACAATCCCAGAAGATCAGGTAAAAGACGATGATGTCGTTGTAGAACACATCCATGAAGATGCAAAAACTGAAGAAAAAGAAAACGAAGACGGTACAAAAGAAACTATAGAAGTTTCCCCTGCAAAAGATCTTGTTAAGATCAATAAACGACCTGTTTCTTTAAGTGATACACATCCTCTTTGGAATAAACATCCAAATGAATGTACTGATGAAGAATACAAAAACTTCTATCACAAAGTCTTCCATGACTTTAAAGAACCATTATTCTGGATCCACCTAAACATGGATTACCCATTTAACTTAAAAGGTATCCTTTACTTCCCTCAGATCAATACAGAATATGATTCTATCGAAGGAACAATTAAATTATATAACAATCAGGTATTTATCGCCGATAACATCAAAGAAGTCATTCCTGAATTCTTAATGTTATTAAAAGGTGTGATTGATTGTCCTGACCTTCCACTGAATGTATCAAGAAGTGCTCTTCAGAACGATGGATTCGTGAAGAAAATTTCTGATTACATCACAAAGAAAGTTGCTGATAAGTTAACTGGTATGTGCAAGACAGACCGTGAATCTTATGAAAAATACTGGGATGATATCAGTCCATTTATCAAATTTGGATTCATCCGTGACCAGAAATTCGCAGATAAGATCAAAGATTACATCTTATTTAAGAATATGGAACATAAATATGTAACATTAAGCGACCTTGTTCCAGCTCCTGCAAATGATGATGATGTGACAACTTTATACTACATCACAGATGAAGTTCAGCAGAGCCAGTATATCAATATGTTCAAAGAACAGGATATGGATGCTGTCATCTTAAATCACAACATTGATTCTGCATTTATCACACAGATCGAACAGCAGAATCAGCATATCAAATTTAAACGTATTGATGCGGATGTCGAAGATGCTTTAAAAGAAGATGTGAATGCAAAAGATTTAGAAGAAATCAAGACTTCTTTAACTGACCTGTTTAGAAAGACTTTAAACAAAGAAAATCTTGAAGTTCACGTTGAAAAATTAAAAGATGCAAAGATTTCTTCTATCATCACTTTATCTGAAGAAAGCAGACGTATGCAGGATATGATGAAGATGTATGCAATGCCAGGTATGGACCCTAATATGTTTGGTGCTCCTGCACAGGTTCTGACTCTGAATGCAAATAATACACTTGTGAAATATCTGTTTGAGCATGGAGATGCTGACAATGCGAAGATTATTTGCGAACAGTTATATGATCTTGCAATGTTAAGCCATACGACATTGGCTCCTGAGGAGATGACGAAATTTGTTCAGAGAAGTAATGAGATCATGGAAATGATCGCGAAATTTTAATTTGTAGTTGGCCAACTGTAGATTTTGAGTATATGATAAAAAATAAATAAACGAT
>OGYR01000432.1_pt1 | contig 26056 bp, 20 predicted proteins | sample 1576661 | NCBI WGS metagenome assembly OGYR01 (sample SAMEA3541490, study PRJEB24748) | human gut metagenome | biome: human gut; feature: human-associated habitat; material: faeces | place: China | collected 2012
GGCGGCGGCGACTCCTTCGGCGGCGGCCTGATCTACAGCCTGCTGACCGGCAAGAGCACCCAGGAGGCTGTGGAGTTCGCAGTTGCAGCTTCCGCTCTGAAGCACTCCATCGAGGGCGACTACAACATGATGACCGTTTCCGAGGTCGAGAAGCTGGCCGGCGGCGACGGTTCCGGCCGTATCCAGCGCTAAGAGCAGGAGGGAGTCCACTATGGATATCCGTTATTCCTGCAACCAGAAGGATTTCAAGCGCTATACCACCGAGGAAATGCGGGACGAGATGCTGATCACCGGCCTGTACAAGGCAGATGAAGTGGTGGCCGTTTACAGCCATGTGGACCGTATGGTCACGCTGGGCTGTATGCCGGTACACGAGACCGTGTCCATCGACAAGGGCATCGACATCTGGGCAAACTTCGGCACCCACTACTTCCTGGAGCGCCGCGAGATCGGCATGTTCAACATCGGCAAGGATTCCACCGGTATCGTGGTGGCCGACGGCGTAAAGTACGAGCTGGGCTATAAGGACTGCCTGTACATTACGCAGGGCACCAAGGAAGTCACCTTTGCTTCCGCCGACCCGGAGCATCCCGCCAAGTTCTACATGGTCTCCGCTCCGGCACACTGCGCTTACCAGACCCGTCTGATCAAGATGGCTGATGCAAACCACCGCCCGCTGGGCAGCGTGGACACCTGCAACAAGCGCACCATCAACCAGTTCATCCACCCGGATGTGCTGAAGACCTGCCAGCTGAGCATGGGTATGACCGAACTGGCACCGGGTTCCAACTGGAACACGATGCCCAGCCACACCCACGAGCGGCGCATGGAGATCTATACCTACTTTGAACTGCCCGAGGGGCAGGTGGTGTTCCATATGTGCGGCGAGCCTACCCAGACCCGCCACATCGTGATGCACAACGAGGATGCTGTCATCAGCCCCTCCTGGAGCATTCACAGCGGCGTAGGCACCTCGAACTATACGTTTATCTGGGCAATGGGCGGCGAGAACATGGAGTTTGACGACATGGACAACATCGCTACCACTGACCTGCGCTAAAAAGCACCAATCAAACGCCCCGTACCGGGAAACCGGCACGGGGCGTTTTGCTAAAAAATTAACTTGGATACTGTGAAAAAAGGAGAACATCATGGATCTGTCTGCATTCAACCTGCAGGGCAAGGTAGCCCTGATCACCGGCGGTGCCCACGGCATCGGTTTTTCCATCGCAGAGGGCATGGCCAAGTGCGGCGCCGTCATCTGCTTCAACTGCTCCTCTGAGGCCAGCTTAGAAAAGGGCATGGCTGCCTACAAGGCTGCCGGCATCAATGCCCACGGCTATGTGGCAGACGTTTCCAACGAGGACGCCGTAAACGCCATGGTGGCAAAGATCAAGGCCGAGGTCGGCCCGGTGGACATTCTGGTAAACAACGCCGGTCTGATGAAGCGCGTGCCCATGATCGAGATGAGCCACGCCGACTTTATGCGTGTGATCGACGTCCATGTGGGCGGTGCCTTCAACTGCTCCAAGGCCGTGCTGCCCGACATGATGGAAAAGCGCGCGGGCAAGATCATCAACATCTGCTCCATGATGAGCGAGCTGGGCCGCGAGACCGTTTCTGCCTACGCCGCAGCCAAGGGCGCGCTGAAGATGCTGACCAAGAACATCGCCTCTGAGTACGGCGAGTACAACATCCAGTGCAACGGCATGGGTCCCGGCTACATTGCCACCGCCCAGACCGCGCCTCTGCGCGAGCGTCAGCCGGACGGCAGCCGTCATCCCTTTGACAGCTTCATCCTTGCCAAGACCCCCGCAGGCCGCTGGGGCGACCCGGAGGACATGGTTGGCCCCTGCGTGTTCCTTGCCAGCCACGCATCCGACTTTGTGAACGGCCAGATCCTCTACGCCGACGGCGGCATTCTGGCTTATATCGGCCGCCAGCCTAAGTAAATCCTGAAAAAAATCCCCCCGGCGCTGCTCGCCGAGGGGATTTTTTATAGGCAAATTAGACGATTTTAAATGCGCTCCGGCATTGCATTTTCACCGGAGAAATACCCCTTCCGTCTGCTCCCGTTGGTCGCAGCCACCTTCCCCAAGGGGACGGCTTTTGGCGATAGCGGGAAAGTTTCCGGCGCCAGCTCAAAGGCGTCCCCTTGAGGGCCGACTTCCCCCGCTCCGGGGGAAGATGTCGCGCAGCGACAAAAGGGGGAATCTGGCGAACATAGTGAGCCTGAGGGGGTGGCCTTTGGCATGGCGGGAAAGTTTTCGGCTCAACCGCAAAGTTTGTGGACGTGCTTGCTCCCCCTCGGGGGAGCTGTCGCGCAGCGACTGAGGGGCTATGAATGGAGAAGCGAAAAAAGCGTTAAAGCGATAGCGCCGACTGGCGCAGCGCTAGCTTTTTTGTGCTTCGACTTCTTCTTTAGGATTGTCAAGGGCGTGCAGCCCTTGGCCCGTTGTGGGGTGGGTGGAGTCCAGAGGTAGGGAGGGGGGAGTCGGAACACCCCTCCCTACCTCTGGCCCAGCGGAGCGTCTTTGCGCGCTGAATACAATCAGAAAATTCCCCTGCGGAACGCTCCAAACGCATTTTCACAGGAGGGGTCGTAACGAAAAACCGGCTGCCGCACGTTTTGTGCAGCAGCCGGTTGGGGTTTTATTTAGAGGTCATTCTGCCAAAGTGGCCTTTTTCCTCTTCGTCCTTTTTAGTCTCGGGCTTTTCTGCGGGGGTCAGACGCACCTCGGTCACGCGGCGCTTGGCGGTGCGGGTGACCACGCCGTCGTAGCTGCCCAGCGTAAAGCGGTCGCCCACCTTAGGCAGACGGCAGGTCTTTTCCTGCACCAGACCGTTCACCGTGTTGGAGTCGATATCCTCGTCCTCCGGCAGACCCAGCCGCTCGTACAGGTCGTCCACACCGGCGCTGCCCAGCACAATCCAGCTGCCGTCCGACTGCTTGCGGAAGTCCTCGGTCACCTCGTCGTGCTCATCCCAGATCTCGCCTACCAGCTCCTCCAGAATGTCCTCCAGCGTGATGATGCCCTCGGTGCCGCCGTACTCGTCCACCACCACAGCCATGTGGTGGTGCTGCTCGCGCAGGGTGCGCAGCAGCTGGGAGATCTGGGTGGAGCCGGTGGTGTAGAGGGTGGGCTTGACCAGATCCTCCAGCTTGACCTCCTTTTTCAGGCGTGCCATGTAGAAGTCCTTTTCATGTACCACACCAATGATGTTATCAATGGTGTCGTGGTACACCGGCAGACGGGAGTAGCCGGATTCCGCAAAGGTCTGTGCCACCTCTTCCAGCGGCAGATCGTCCTCCACCGCGATCACATCCACGCGGGGGGTCAGGATCTCTTCCACCTCCACGTCATCAAACTCGATGGCGCTGCGGATCAGCTCGCTTTCCCGGTCGGTCAGCTCGCCGTCATTCTCGGCTTCGCTGACCATGGTCATCAGCTCACCCTCGGTGATGGTGTCCTCCTCGGTGCTGTGGACAAAGTGTCCCAGAAAGCGCTTCCACTGGCTGAACAGCCATGTCAGCGGGGTAAACACCAGCATCAGCAGGCTGAGCGCCGGCGCAACTGCGGTGGCTACCGTTTCCGGCATCTCCTTGGCAAGGCTCTTGGGGGTCACCTCGCCAAAGATCAGCACCACCACGGTCAGCACCATGGTGGACACCGTAGCGCCCCGCTCTGCACCCAGCATCTTGGTGAAAATGATGGTGCCGATAGAGGCTGCGGCAATGTTCACGATATTGTTGCCGATGAGGATGGTGGAAAGCAGCTTATCGTATTTTTCAGCCATTGCCAGCACCCGGGCGGCAGAGGCATCGCCGTCCTCGGCGCGGCTTTTCAGGCGGATCTGATTCAGGGAAGAAAATGCGGTCTCGGATGCGGAGAAAAAGGCGGAGAATGCCACCAATACTACCAGCGCTACCCAAAGCGTCATACTGCCATCGTCCATAAAAAGGAAAATCACACTCAACTTTCTGTTTTTTAGTTTTGGATGTTGTCTGCCCCTGCTGCGCCCCCAAAAGGGAGCCGGGGTGTCAACAACAGCGGGTTCAAAATGCTTACATACAAAAATGTGCTTTCCATCGTTGCCATTTCTGCGATGAAAAGCACATCAATGTTACTTTTTATAATAACATATTCTGCACACGGGTGCAAGCATTTGGCCTGCTCTCAATGTACAAAACCGGTGAAATTTAGCGCAATAGCAGTGCGCTGCCGTCATAGTCCACCGTCAGGGTATCGCCCTCGGCATAGCTGCCCTTGATGATGGCCTTGGCGATCAGGGTCTCCACGCGGCTCTGGATGAAGCGCTTGATGGGACGTGCACCATAAACGCTGTCGTAGGCAGAATCGATGATGAAGTCCTTGGCGGCGGTGGTGACCTCCAGCTTGAGGTGCTTGCCCTCCTCCATACGGTTGCGCAGATCCTGCAATTGCAGATCCACGATCTTGCGCATTTCGTCCTTAGTCAGGCTCTTGTAGTAGACGATCTCGTCCAGACGGTTCAGGAACTCCGGGCGGAACTTGCTCTTGAGCAGCAGGTCGATCTGGTGCTTTGCGTCCTCGCTCAGCTCGTTGGAGCCCTGCGCACGGCGCTGCTCCAGATCGTTCAGGATGATATCACTGCCAAGGTTGGAGGTCAGGATGATGACCGTGTTCTTGAAGTCTACGGTACGGCCCTGACTATCCGTGATGCGGCCATCGTCCAGCACCTGCAGCAGGATGTTGAACACATCGGGGTGAGCTTTTTCCACCTCATCGAACAGCACCACGCTGTAAGGCTTACGGCGCACAGCCTCGGTCAGCTGGCCGCCCTCTTCATAACCGACATATCCCGGAGGCGCGCCGATCAGGCGGCTGACGCTGAACTTCTCCATATATTCGGTCATATCGATACGCACCATGTTGCGCTCGTCGTCAAACAGTGCCTGTGCCAGTGCCTTGGCCAGTTCGGTCTTGCCCACGCCGGTGGGGCCGAGGAACAGGAAGCTGCCGATGGGGCGGTTGGGGTTGGCGATACCGGCGCGGCTGCGCAGGATGGCTTCGCTTACCTTGGTCACAGCCTCGTCCTGACCGATGACCCGCTGGTGCAGCACATCGTCCAGATGCAGCAGCTTCTCGCGCTCGCCCTCCACCAGCTTCTCTACCGGGATGCCGATCCAGCGTGCCACGATGCGGGCGATCTCCTCGTCGGTCACGCGGTCACGCAGCAGGCTGTCCTCCTTCTTGGCGGCAGCCACCTTTTCCTCTTCGGCCAGCTGCTTTTGCAGCTGGGGCAGCTTGCCGTACTTCAGCTCGGCGGCCTTGTTCAGGTCGTACTCGCGCTGGGCTTTCTCGATGGCGGCATTGGTCTGCTCGATCTGCTCACGCAGGGTCTGCACCTTGCCAATGGCGTTCTTCTCATTCTCCCACTTTGCCTTCATGCTGCGGAACTTATCCTGCAACTCGGCAAGCTCCTTTTCCAGATCCTTCAAGCGGCTCTGGCTCAGGGCGTCAGTCTCCTTTTTCAGGCTCACCTGCTCGATCTGCAGCTGGGTGATGCGGTGTGCCAGATCGTCCATCTCGCTGGGCATACTGTCCATCTCGGTCTTGATCATGGCACAGGCTTCATCCACAAGGTCGATGGCCTTATCCGGCAGGAAGCGGTCGGTGATATAGCGGTCGGAAAGGGTGGCAGCGGCGATCAGGGCGCTATCGTTGATCTTTACGCCGTGGAACACCTCATACCGTTCCTTCAGGCCGCGCAGGATGGAGATGGTATCCTCCACGGTGGGCTCATCCACCTGCACCGGCTGGAACCGGCGCTCCAATGCAGGGTCTTTTTCGATATACTGGCGGTACTCGTCCAGCGTGGTCGCGCCGATGCAGTGCAGCTCGCCCCGCGCCAGCATGGGCTTGAGCAGGTTGCCTGCGTCCATAGCGCCGTCGGTCTTACCGGCACCCACGATGGTGTGCAGCTCATCGATGAAGAGGATGATCTTGCCCTCGCTCTTCTTCACCTCATTCAGCACGCTCTTCAAGCGCTCCTCGAACTCGCCGCGGTACTTTGCACCGGCCACCAGAGCGCCCATGTCCAAGCTGAACACGGTGCGATCCTTCAGGTTTTCGGGCACATCGCCGCGCACGATGCGCTGCGCCAGACCCTCGGCAATGGCGGTTTTACCAACGCCGGGCTCACCGATGAGGCAGGGGTTGTTTTTAGTCTTACGGGACAGGATACGGATCACATTGCGGATCTCCTGATCACGGCCAATGACGGGGTCCAGCTTCTGCTTGCGGGCAAGTTCTACCAGATCCTGACCGTACTTCTGCAGCGCGTTGTAGGTGTCCTCCGGGTTATCGGTGGTCACCCGCTGGTTGCCGCGCACGGCGGTAAGCTGCTGCAAAAAGGCGTCCTTTTTCAGGTTGAAGGCGCGGAACAGCTCACTGGTGGTCTGGTCCTGCTCGTCCAGCAGGCCAAGGAACAGGTGCTCCACGCTGATGAAGTCATCCTTCATGGCCTTGGCTTCGCGGGCGGCGGCGCTGAGCACCTTATCGGTTGCCTGCGAGATATAGACCTTATCAGGGTCACGGCCGGAGCCGGACACCCGGGGCAGCGCGGACAGCTTTTCCGCCACGGCGGCGGCAAAGCTGCCGGGGTCAACGTTCAGCTTTTGCAGCAGCTGGGGAATCAGGCCGTTTTCCTGCGCAGCCAGTGCGTGCAGCAGGTGGGCGGGCTCCAGCGCGTTGTGCTGGTACTCCACAGCCAGCTGCTGGGCTGCCTGCAAAGCCTCAAGGGTCTTTTGGGTATATTGATTGGTATTCATAAAGTCAAGCCTCCATTCATACCGGAAGGTTTATTTTAGCGGACGGATAAGTTCTTTGCTAACAACTCCGCGCCCGGCGGCGGCAGAGCCGTGATTGAATTGTATAGAAGTTCTTCTTCATGGTTTTGCACACCTCCCGCGGAGCAGTTTGTTTTGTTTTTAGCACTCTATCTGCTCGACTGCTAAAAATATACTCCTATCCACCTACTTTGTCAATAGGGTTCACAAAAAGTTTGCAGAATAGACGCAAAACCATGCCTTTTATCTTAGGGTGTATCTAAACCTCCCATGAAAACAAAATTCAGCCAAGCCCGCAGGCTTGGCTGAATTTCAAATCAAAAATATTTTTCCGTCAAAATCGTCCGGCTTACAGCAGCGGGATGCCGGCCTTAGCGCAGGCTTCGCGGGTGGCCTTGTCCCAGACGCTGGCCTGCACCTCCCCGATGTGGACGCTGCCCAGCAGCAGCATGCACAGGCGGCTCTGGCCGATGCCGCCGCCGATGGTATAGGGCAGCTCGCCAGCCAGCACTGCCTTGTGGAAGGGCAGGGTGCGGCGGTCATCGCAGCCCGCCATGGTCAGCTGCCTGTCCATGCTTTCCGGGCTGACGCGGATGCCCATGCTGCTCAGCTCGTAGCTGCACTGCAGCGGGTCGTTCCAGAACAGCAGGTCGCCGTTCAGATCCCAGTCGTCATAGTCCGGGGCGCGGCCATCGTGGGGCTTGCCGCTGCGCAGGGGTGCACCGATCTTCATCAGGAAGGTGGTGCCGTTCTCCTTGACAAAGGCATTCTCCCGCTCCTTCGGGGTCAGATCGGGGTACTTGTCCTCCAGTTCCTGCGTGGTGACAAAGGTCACGTTGGGGGTGTGCAGGGGCAGATCCTGCAGCTGGGGGAACATGGCGTGCAGGTTCATCTCGGTGGCGCACACCGCAGACACGATGCAGCGCACCACGTTTTTCAGGTAGGTCTCGTTGCGATCCTCTACCGTGATGATCTTTTCCCAGTCCCACTGATCCACATAGACCGAGTGGAGGTTGTCCAGCTCCTCGTCCCGGCGGATGGCGTTCATGTCGCAGTACAGACCCTTGCCCACGCGGAAATCGTAGTCCTTCAGCGCCTGCCGCTTCCACTTTGCCAGTGACTGCACCACCTGTGCCTCAGTGCCGCTGTCCTTGATATCAAAGGTCACCTTGCGCTCCACGCCGTTCAAATCGTCGTTCAGGCCGGTGGAAGCCTCCAGAAACAGCGGTGCGGACACGCGGTACAGGTTCAGCGTGGCGCACAGGGTATCGGCGAACAGCCGCTTCACCGTGCCGATGGCGCGCTGGGTGTCGTACAGGTTCAGCGCGGGTGTGTAGTTTGCCGGGATGATGATCTTGCTCATAACGTTTACCCCTCTTTTGTGTGGTTTGCGCCCCGCTTTCCCGAGCCGAGGCGTGGCTTTTGCAAAGCCGGAATACTGCACCCATTATGGCACAGTTTTTTACGAAAGTAAAGTGATAGCAGGAAAAAGCAGTTCCGAAACGCCCTTGGGCGTTTCGGAACTGCAAATCAAACTTTTTTCCGTTTACCCGCCCAGATAGGCGCTGCGGACGCGCTCGTTGGTCAGCAGCTCGGCACCGGTGCCGTCCATGACTATGCGGCCGGTCTCCAGCACATAGGCGCGGTCGGCCACCGAAAGCGCCATCTGTGCGTTCTGCTCCACCAGCAGGATGGTCATGCCTTCCTTGTGGATGTCGCGGATGATGTCAAAGATCTCCTGCACCAGCAGCGGCGAAAGACCCATGGAAGGCTCGTCCAGCATCAGCATGGAGGCGTTGCTCATAAGCGCACGCCCCATGGCCAGCATCTGCTGCTCGCCGCCGGACATGGTGCCCGCCAGCTGCTTGCGGCGCTCCTTCAGGCGGGGGAACAGGGTGAACACCTTTTCCTTGTTGGCGGCGATGGTGGAAGCGGGCTGGGTGTAAGCGCCCATATCAAGGTTCTCGTCCACTGTCATGTGCAAAAACACATGGCGTCCCTCCGGTACCTGTGCAAGGCCGCTTTCCACGATCTTGTGAGCGCGCACGCCCTTGATGCTCTTGCCCTTGTACAGCACATCGCCGGTGCGGGGCTTCAAAAGGCCGGAAATGGTTTTCAGGGTGGTGGATTTGCCCGCGCCGTTTGCACCGATCAGGGTAACGATCTCGCCTGCGTTGACGGTGAAAGAGATATCCTTTACGGCGTGGATGTTGCCGTAGTAGACGTTGATGCCGTCCACCTTCAGTAATGTATCAGCCATGGCTCAGCCCTCCTTTTTGCCCAGATAGGCCTCGATGACCTGCGGGTTATCGCGGATCTCGTCCGGGGTGCCCTTGGCGATGATGCGGCCGAAGTTCAGCACCGCAATGCCCTCGCAGATGCCCATGACAAGGCTCATGTCGTGCTCAATGAGCAGCACGGCAATGTTGAACTCGTCGCGGATGCGGCGGATGGTCTCGGTCAGCTCGGCCGTCTCGGAGGGGTTCATACCGGCGGCAGGCTCGTCCAGCAGCAGAAGCTTCGGGCCGGTAGCCAGTGCGCGCATGATCTCCAACCGGCGCTGTGCGCCGTAGGGCAGGCTGCCGGCCTGCGCGTTGGCAAGGTCTGCCATGTGGAAGATGTCCAGCAGTTCCAGCGCACGCTCGGTGCACTGCTTTTCCTCTTTCCAGTAGTTCGGCAGGCGCAGCAGGGAGGACGCCAGATTATACTTCATGGACTCGTGCAGACCCACCTTGATGTTGTCGATGACGCTCAGCTCCTTGAACAAGCGGATGTTCTGGAAGGTACGCGCCACGCCCATGCGGTTGACCTGATAGGTCTTTTTCCCGGCGGTGGGCATCCCGTCGATCAGGATGGAGCCGCGGGTGGGCTGGTAGACGTTGGTGAGCAGGTTGAACACGGTGGTCTTGCCCGCGCCGTTGGGGCCGATCAGTCCGGCGATCTCGTTGCGGCCGATCATCAGGTTGAAGTTGTCCACAGCGGTCAGACCGCCGAAGTCGATACCCAGCTCACGCACGTCCAGAATGGGCTTTTTGTCCTTGTCGCGGTCGGTCAGAAAACCGCCGGAGGGCACACTGTGCAGTCTGGTCTTGAACTCACTCATGGTCAGCGGCCTCCTTTTTGGTATGTTTGCGGAACAGTTCGCCATTCATGGCCTTTTCCACGATGCGGCTCAGGGAGAAATCGTAGCTGCCCAGCAGTCCGCCCGGGCGGAAGATCATCATCAGCACCAGCACCAGCGAGTAGACCACCATGCGGTAGCTCTCAAAGCTGCGGGTAGCCTCGGGCAGGATGGTCAGCACGGTAGCGGACAGGATGGAGCCCAGCATGGAGCCCATGCCGCCCAGCACCACCATGACCAGAATTTCGATGGACTTCATAAAGCCGAAGGTGGAGGGGTTCAGCACGCCGATGTAGCAGGCGTACAGACCGCCCGCCAAGCCTGCAAAGGCAGCGGAGAAGGCAAAGGCCATCACCTTATAATAGGTAGTCTGGATGCCGCAGCTCTCGGCGGCGATCTCGTTGTCGCGGATGGCCAGCACGGCGCGGCCGTGGCGGCTCTTCATCATGGCGTGGATGAGGAAGCAGGTAATGACCACGCACAGGAACACGTTGGTAAAGTTGGAATACTTGGGGATGTTTTTCAGACCCTTGGAGCCGTAGAACAGCTTGAAGCCCAGCACATCATCAATGTTATTCAGGGTGATGCGGATGATCTCGCCAAAGCCCAGCGTCAGGATGGCCAGATAGTCGCCGGTCAGGCGCAGGGCAGGGATGCCGATAAGCACCCCGAACAGCCCGGCGATCACCCATGCCAGCACCAGACCGATGGCAAAGGCCACGCCCTTGGGCAGGCCCGAGGATTTGGTGAACAGGGCGCAGGCGTAGGCACCCACGGCCATAAAACCGGCGTGACCCAGCGGCAGCTGCCCCAGATAACCGGTGGCAACGTTCAGCGAAACAGCCAGAATGATGTTGATGCCCACGGTCAGCAGTACCTTATTCTGGTAGGTGGACAGCATATTGCCGGTCACATAGGAAAGCCCCACGAACAGCAGCCCCACCAGCACCAGATTCATCAGGTAGCGCACGGGCATTTTGATGGTCTTGCGTTTGGTATTCATCGTTATGCCCCCTTACACCTTTTCCTGCACCTTGCGGCCAAGGAAGCCCGTGGGCTTGACCAGCAGCACGATGATTAGAATTGCAAACGTAACAGCGTCCTTCCATGCGGAAAGGCCGATGGCGGAAACAAAGCACTCGCACAGACCGATGGCAATGCCGCCGACCATGGCACCCGGGATGGAGCCGATGCCGCCCAGCACGGCGGCGACGAAGGCCTTCAGACCCAGCATGGAGCCCATGGTGGGGGTGGCCTGCGGGTAGGAGCAGCAGTACAGCACACTGCCGATGCCCGCCAGCGCCGAGCCCACGGCAAAGGTAAAGGAGATGGTGCTGTTGACGTTGATGCCCATCAGGCGGGCAGCATCCATATCCTCCGAGACGGCGCGCATGGCCTTGCCGAGCTTAGTCTTTTGCACCAGAAAGGTGAGCACCAGCATGGACAGCACGGTGACCACCAGCGTGATGATGGAGGTAAGACCCAGCGGCACCTTGCCCAGACGGAAGGTCTGGTTGGTATAATAGGCGGGGATCACCTTTGCACCCGAGCCGAGGATCAGCTCTGCCGTGTACTCCAGAAAGAAGGAGACACCAATGGCGGTGATCAGCAGCGAGATACGGGGTGCGCCGCGCAAGGGGGTGTAGGCGATCTTTTCGATCACCACACCCAGCAGCGTACAGGTGATGATGGTGGCGCACACAGCGGTGACCGGGCCAAGACCCAGCTGGTTCATGACGAACCACGACATGTATGCGCCCACCATGATGACATCGCCGTGGGCAAAGTTCAGCAGCAGGATAATGCCGTACACCATGCTGTAGCCCAGTGCGATCAGTGCATAGATGCTGCCAAGGGACAAGCCGTTGATCAGCTGGCTAAAGAACACTGTCATGGTTGGATACTTCCTTTCTTTGCGGCGTTTACACTTTTTGATATAAAAACGGAGAACGCCTGACCAGAAAAATGCTGTTCCGGCGTTCTCCAAAAAATCATGGTTTCTGCTCTGTGCGGGCGGCTCCATCACCGGTGGATGGAACAGCGCGGATCAGAACATTTCCTTCAGCTCGGGCTTGCCGTCCACGTAGGTCAGGATGGCAGTGCTCTTGACGGGGTTGTGGTGCTCGTCGAAGGTAAAGGTGCCGGTGATGCCCTCGATGGTGCCGCCGGCAATGGCATCGATGACGGCCTGCTTGTACTCGTCGGAGCCGGCCTCGAGGCCCTGCTCCTCGGCAGCCTTGATGCCGTACACGACGGTCATGGCAGCATCGTAGCCCAAGGGTGCAAAGCCGTTGGGATAGGCCTCGCCGTACTCGGCCTTGTAGGCATCCTCAAACGCGGCGCTGGAGCCCTTAGCGTAGCAGGCGCAGAAGTAGGAGTCCTTCAGCTGGTCGGCGGTGGCGTAGCCCTCCAGACCATCCCAGCCGTCGCCGCCGAGGAAGGGAACGGTCAAGCCGACGCTCTCGGCCTGAGCCAGGATCTGACCCACTTCCTGATAGTAGTTGGGGCAGAACACCATCTCGGGGTTCTTGCCAAGGATGCTGGTCAGCTGGGTCTTGAAGTCCACGTCGCCCTCGGAGTAGCTCTCCTGATCCACGATGGTGCCGCCCTTTGCCTCAAACTCCTTGGCAAAGTTCTCGGCCAGACCCTCGTTGTAGTCCTTGCCCTTCAGGAAGATGACGGCTGCCTTGGTGTAGCCCAGCTTCTCGTAAGCGTAATCTGCCATCTTCACGCCCTGGAAGGGGTCGGTGAAGCAGGCACGGAACACATTCCCGTTCACGGTGTCGGTCTCGGCATCGTAGGTAACAGCCTCGGCAGTAGCGGAAGCGGTGACCATAGGCATATTGTAATCGGCGCTCTCGGCGGCAACAGCCAGCGTGGGAGCGGTGGTTACATCGCCCACCAGAGCGGTGATGCCCTGATCCACCATCTTGGTAAAGCAGGTCACAGCCTGTGTTTCATCGCCCTGCTCGTCCATGGCGATGATCTCCAGCTGCTTGCCGTTGACACCGCCGTCGGCATTGACCTGCTTCAGGTACAGGCTGGCACCGTTTACAACAGCCTGACCGTAAACGGAAGCATCACCGGTCAGGGGGCCAAGCACGCCCACCTTGATGGTGCTGCCGGAGGCAGCAGAACCGGCAGCGGAACCGGCTGCAGAACCTGCAGTGCTTGCGGAGGAACCGCCGCAGGCGGTCAGGGCGCTTGCTGCAACAGCAACACCGGCAGCGGCCATGAACTGACGACGAGTGAACACCTTTTTCATAAAAATCTCCTCCTTCGGAGTAATTTATAGGCTAGAATAGAATCAAGGATAAAAACGGAAGCAAGGCCCTTCCCCTCTAAAAGCGGCCTTGCTTCTGTTCTTGTCTGTTATTATAGCTATCTGTGTTCAAATCCGCAATTCACAAACCGTCCATACTTTTGGGCGCTTTTTCTCGGCTTTGTCGATACTTTCCACAAAAATTTTAGCACGTTTTTGTGCACTATTTCAAATTGTTCATTTTATTTATCTGTGACATGAAATGAATTCACAATTCACAAAAGGGTTACAGGGTGTCCATCTCGGCGTCGGCGGCAAATTCCGCCTCGGCGCGCACCTCTGCGGCCTGTCCCTCGGCTTCGGCAGCGGCCACCGGCTCTGCCAGTGCCTTGCGGATGGCGGTGACGTAGAACACCATGGAAAGTGCCGTGCCGATGCACCAGCCCACAGGCCATGCCATCCAGATGCCGGTGGAGCCCAGCGCGGTGGCGCTGAGCACGGCGGCAATGCCCACGCGCAAAATCAGGTCGGTGAAGGTGGCGATCATGAACCGCACCATCAGGCCGCAGCCGCGCAGGATGCCGTCTGCCACCAGCTTGACCGACACCACAAAGTAGAAGGGAGAGAGGATGCGCAAAAACAGCATACCGGTGTCAATGGCAGGGCCCTGCGGGTCGTTCATGAACAGCAGCAGCAAAAAGCGGCCAAAGAAGAAGTACAGCACCACCAGCGGCACGCACAGCAGCCACACCAGATTGCGGCCTGCGCCAAAGCCCTCCTTCACGCGGTCCATCTTGCCTGCACCCATGTTCTGGGAGGTGTAGTTGGAGATGCCGTTGCCCAGAGTGGTAAAGGAGGTGATGACCATGTTGTTCAGCTTGACGGCGGCAGAATAGCCTGCAATGACGCTGGCGCCAAAGGTGTTGATGATGCTCTGCAGGATGATGTTGCCCACCGAGACAAAGCTCTGCTGCAGAATGCTGGGCACAGCCACCACGGCCACCTTGCCCAGCATATTCCACGAGAACAGCTGCACATGACCCTCGGTGCGGAAGGCGCGGATGCGGCGGAACACCACCACCATGGCCAGCACGCAGCTGACACCCTGACACAGGAAGGTAGCCCATGCCACACCGGCAATGCCCATCTTGAAACCGGCCACGAACAGGATATCCACACCGATGTTGGACAAAGAAGAGACTGCAAGGAAGTAGAAGGGGGTCTTGCTGTCGCCAAGGGCAGAGAAGATGCCGGTGGCAATGTTGTAGAAGAACATGAAGGGCAGGCCCAGAACGTAGATGTCCAGATACAGCGCGGAATCCGCAAGGATCTCCTCCGGGGTGTTGATCAGCTCCAGCAGGGCGTCGCAGCCAAACAGGCCAATGCCCATCAGCACGGCGCACAGCACCGCAGAGCCGATGAGGGAGGTGTAGACCGAGGTCTTCATCTCGCGGTATTCCTTTGCGCCGAAGTAGCGGGACACGATGACCGAGCAGCCGATGTTGCAGCCAAAGGCAAAGGCGATGAAGATCAGGGTGATCTCGTAGCTGTTGCCCACCGCAGCCAGCGCATTTTCACCGATGAACTTGCCCGCCACCAAACTGTCGGCGATGTTGTACAGCTGCTGGAAAATGATGCTGCCGAACATGGGCAGACAGAATTGCCACAATACCTGTGACGGCTTGCCCACCGTCAGATCCTTATTCATTGCAAAAATCCTCCTCTATAACGACTATAAATGGGAAAACAGCGTAAACGCCGCAACCAGTATAGAACCGAGCTGCCAAAAAGTAAAGAGAATTTTTGGTATATCTGCCATATAAAAAACACATGGTAAGCATAACGTATCCCCGCTGCCGCAAGGGGGCAGACTGTAAACGGGTTTTCCACGGCGGTTTGCATCCCTGTTAAAAATTTAGGGCTGCAAACATCCGCACCGGCTCTTGCGCCGGGGCGCAAAGCGTGGTAGGATATTGATGGTTAGTTATGTATAACTATCTGAATAGAGCAGTTCCCCCTCTGCCCGCCCGGGCAGTATGGGAGAGAAAATGATATTCAGGAGGGTTTCAAGATGAATTATCTGGAAATTGAATCTGTTGTAGGCCGCGAGATTTTAGACTCCCGCGGAAACCCCACCGTGGAAGCCGAGATCACGCTGGCAGACGGCACCGTGGCGCGCGGCTGTGCCCCTTCCGGCGCATCCACCGGCGAGTTTGAGGCGCTGGAGCTGCGGGACGGCGACAAGAGCCGCTACTTGGGCAAGGGCGTGACCAAGGCGGTGGAGAACATCAACACGGTCATTGCGGACGCAGTGGTGGGCATGGATGCTTCCGACATTTACGCCGTGGACGCCGCCATGATCAAGGCAGACGGCACCAAAGATAAATCCAATCTGGGCGCAAACGCCATACTGGCGGTGTCCATTGCAGCCTGCCGCGCAGCAGCCGCTTCGCTGGAGATGCCGCTGTACCGTTTTCTGGGCGGCGTAAATGGCAACCGCCTGCCCGTGCCCATGATGAACATCCTGAACGGCGGCGCACACGCCGCCAACACCGTGGACACGCAGGAGTTCATGATCATGCCGGTGGGCGCACCCTCCTTTAAGGAAGCGCTGCGCTGGTGCGCCGAGGTGTTCCACGCGCTGGCTGCCATTCTGAAGTCCAAGGGTCTGGCTACCTCCGTAGGCGATGAGGGCGGCTTTGCACCCAACCTTTCCAGCGATGAGGAGACCATCGAGACCATTCTGGCTGCCATCGAAAAGGCGGGCTATCTGCCGGGCAGGGACTTTATGCTGGCAATGGACGCCGCCGCCTCCGAGTGGAAGAGCCCCAAGGGCAAGGGCTTCTACAAGCTGCCCAAGGCGGGCACCGAGTTCACCTCTGCCGAGCTGATCGCGCACTGGAAGAGCCTTGTGGAAAAGTACCCCATCATCTCCATCGAGGACGGTCTGGACGAAGAGGACTGGGAGGGCTGGCAGCAGATGACCCGCGAGCTGGGCGGCAAGGTACAGCTGGTGGGCGATGACCTGTTTGTGACCAACACCGAGCGTCTGGCAAAGGGCATCCAGCTGGGTGCGGGCAACGCTATCCTGATCAAACTGAACCAGATCGGCTCTGTCTCCGAGACCTTGGAAGCCATCAAAATGGCACACAAGGCCGGTTACAACGCCATCAGCTCCCACCGCTCCGGCGAGACCGAGGACACCACCATTGCGGACTTGGCGGTGGCGCTGAACACCTGCCAGATCAAGACCGGCGCGCCCAGCCGCACCGAGCGTGTGGCAAAGTACAACCAGCTGCTGCGCATTGAGGAGCAGCTGGGCGAAAGCGCCGTCTACCCCGGCATGGAAGCGTTTTAAGCAGGACGATTTGAAATGCCCTCCGCGTTGCTCTGGGCATTTTCAGCGGAAATAGTATTTTTGATTTGTTGCTCAGAAACGCCTGCGGGCGTTTCTGAGCAACTTTTTCACGGGAGGGGTCGTAAAGGCAAACGGCAGCTGCGATACCCCTTTCGTCTTGCCGCTTCGCGTCAAGCCACCTTCCCCAAGGGGACGGCTTCAGCGGTGGCGGGCAACTTTACGGCATTGCCAAAAGCCGTCCCCTTGGGGAAGGTGGCTGCGAACGCAGTGAGCAGACGGAAGGGGTGTCTCCCGGGCGAGGCAGCTTCCCGCTGAACCCTCTCAGTCATCGCGCAGCGATGACTGAGAGGGTTTTCTTTCCAGCATTTACCACCACAGCATTTGCAATCCTGCGGCGGGCTGGTTCGTATATAAAGCAGACCGGCACCCGGCAGCAGTCGGGACGGAATGAAACGAAAGGAGCAAACCTTCCATGTTTCAAGGCCTTGGGCCGCTGCTCAGCCTTTTGGGCGGCGGCAGCTTGACAAAGCTGCTTCTGTTTTTGCTGAAGGGGCTTTTTGCCTGAAACGGACGGTCTGAAAGGAGAATACCATGCTGATCGTATTGGAGCATCTGCTGGGTCGGATCAACCTGCCCGGTATGTGGTGGATCATCGCAGAGCGCTGGCTGTGATGTGAAGCCCCGCAAAGCCGCTGCACTTTTTGTGCGGCGGCTTTTTTGCTGCGCGGAACAGTCTGGAATGCCCCGCCGGACTAAGCCCTCTCAGGCGCTGACCGGCAGAAACAAAAAAGCTCCCCCGAGGGGGAGCCGACAAAGCCGCAAGGCTTTGCCTGAGCGGGTCTTATTGCAGCGCTTCGTCCAACACCTGCAGCAGGTGCGGGATATCCAGCGGCTTTGCGATGTGGCCGTTCATGCCGGCCTTCAGGGCGTTCTGCCTGTCCTCTTCAAAGGCGTTGGCGGTCATGGCAAAAATGGGGATGTCCGCCTTGCGGGGGTCGGGCAGGGCGCGGATACGCCGGGTGGCTTCGTAACCGTCCATCCGGGGCATCTGGATGTCCATTAAGATCAGGTCGTACTTCCCGGGCGCGGACTGCTCCATCTTTTCCACCGCTTCAACGCCGTCCTCGGCGGTATCCACAAGGAAGCCTGTTTCCTTCAGGATCTCCACGGCGATCTCCCGGTTCAGAGCGTTATCCTCCACCAGCAGCAGGTGCTTACCACTGAAGTCTGCCTTGGGCTGCGGTGCAGTCGTCTGTGCCGCCTGCACCCGGAAGGGCTCTGTCAGCACCTTGCGCAGCTCCGAAAGGAACAGCGGCTTTTCGCAGAAGGCGGTCACGCCTGCGGCGCGCGCCTCCTCCTCGATATCCGCCCAGTCATAGGCGGTCAGGATGATGATGGGGCAGCTGTCCCCGATGACCTTGCGGATCTGCCGCACGATCTCAATGCCGTTCATATCCGGGATGAGCCAGTCGATGATATACACGCTGAAAGCATCGCCCTGTTCCACGGCGTACTTGGTGCGGATGACTGCTTCCTTGCCGGAGATGGTCCACTCCGGGCGCATCCCGATCTTGGAGAGCATGGTGCTGACGCTCAGGCAGGTGTTGGTGTCGTCGTCTGCCACCAGTGCCCGCAGCCCTTCCAGCTGGGGCAGCTGTTTGATCTCCACCTTCTGCCCGCTGAGGGGGAAGCAGAGATTCACGATGAACTCACTGCCCTTGCCCGGCTCGCTTTCAAGGGTGATGGTGCCGCCCATCAGGTCTACGATATTCTTGGTGATGGAAAGGCCAAGACCCGTGCCCTGAATGCCGCTGACGGTGGAGCTTTCCTCCCGGGCAAACTCCTCAAAGATGTGCTTCTGGAACTCCTTATTGATACCGATGCCGTTATCCTTGATGCGGAACTCATAGTTGCCGCAGCCCTTGGGCGCACCGGGCTTCTGGGCGATGCGGATGCTCACCATGCCGCCGGTGGGGGTGAACTTGATGGCATTGGAAAGGATGTTCAGCAGCACCTGATTCAGCCGCAGCTGGTCGGTGATGATGTCCTCGTCCACCACGTCCATGGTGTCGATGAACAGCGACAACCGTTTGGAGCTGATATTGGGCTGGATGATGGAGCGCACATCGTGCACGAGATCCGGCAGGTGCACTGCCTTTTCCTCGATCTTCACCTTGCCGCTCTCAATGCGGCTCATGTCCAGCACATCGTTGATGAGGGAGAGCAGGTGCTGGCTGGAGGTGGAGATCTTTTTCAGGTAGTCCAGCACCTGTTCCTTATTCTCAACATGGGTCGCCGCCAGCGAGGTGAAGCCGATAATGGCGTTCATCGGGGTGCGGATGTCGTGGCTCATGTTGAACAAGAACTCCCGCTTGGCGCGGTTTGCCGCTGCCTCGTGCCGGACGGCAAGTTCCAGCTTTCGGTTCTGTTCCTCCAGCTGGGCGTGATACTTCTGCTCCTGCTCTTTCCGCTGCTGCTCCGCAGCCGCCGCCGAGCGGCGGCGCAGCGTTTGCAGCACTGCCACGCAGCTCAGATAGAGGATCAGCGCAGCCAGCAGCGTGCTGCTGGTATTGCGGAACACCGATTTTTCGCTGATATAGAGATACAGGTCAAAATCCCGTCCGTTGCTGTACATCCCGAAATAACAGCCGGAATTTGCCCAGTCGCGGGTGTGGGTCAAGGTATCGGGCGCACCTGCTTTGCGGATGCCCTGCACCAGCGGGCTGTTCGTAGTGTACAGTCCGATAAGCTCCGGGTCGTTTGCGGCGATCACCTTGTTGTCCTGCACGATAAAGATGGTGCCGCTGATGTTCCGGGGGTAGCCGTCCAGCACACTCTGGATGGACAGGGCTGCGCCCTCCACAAACTCCGGCGGGGTCACCCGGTAAGCCAGCAGCACGGCGTCCCCTGCTGCGGCGCGGCGGGTGGCAATGTCCACCGCCGTGCCATCCTGCAGCAGAATGCGCTTGAGGTAGGTCTTTTGCGGGTTTTGCAGCACGTTCAGCGCGGCTTGCTCCCGCAGAGATTCCGCAAACTGCGCATAGCCGATATTACCATCCGTATATTCGCACAGTGATTCTCCATTTTCATCCAGTACGGCAATGCCGGTAAGCCAGAGGGACTTCGTTTCTGCCCGGAGGCTTTCGGGGTCGTAGAAATCCAAGGTATCATTTTCGGCCAGCTGCCGCACCGACACCGCCATCCGGCGCAGCGATTTTGCGGTGATGGTATCGTTATGTTTTTCGTAGCTGGTGGACTGCACCTTTACAAAGTTGATGGTGCGGTCAAAGTATTCCTCGGTAGCGCGCATGGACTCCTGCCCGGAGAAGAGGGTCACTGCCAGCAGAAACAGCACCCCCATCAGCAGATAGAGCGCCGCCACCCGCATATTGGGCGTGAACGTTTTCTTGTTACGGTTCAAGGGCGTCCACCTCCAGATACTTTTCCGGGTCCGGCAGATACTTGCCTACGATCTGCTTCAGTGTGCCGTCGGCGCGCATGGCGGCAAGGGTCTCGGTCAGCTTTTCGTCCAGCCCGCGGGTGTCGTTCAGCGCAAAAGCCACGCCGATGCCGGTGACCAGCAGCGGCTCTTCCAGAATGCGGAAATCGGCATTGCAATCCTGCATATACTGCAAAATGGCGGTCTCGTGGGCGGCAATAGCATCCACATAGCCGCAGTTCAGCATGGCGTACTGCACGCTGCGGTCCTCGGTGCTCAGCAGTTCACCAAACTGCGGGATGCGGGGGTCGGTGCCGCCGAGGAAAATCTCCTCCGGCTTGGTGGTGCTTTGCACCATCATGGTCTTGCCCGCAAGGTCGGCCAGCGTTTCAATACCGCTGTTGGCATTGACCGCCACCACCTGACGGCTGACCATATACGGCCCTGCCCAGCGGTACAGCTGCTCCCGCCCGTCCATGGAAAAGCAGCCCCAGATGCAGTCGATAGCACCGCTTTCCACCAGATTGGTTTTCTGCTCCCAGTCAATGATTTCAAACCGTACCGCATACCCTATGCGGGCAAAGGCCTCGGTGGCAATGTCCACATCAATGCCGGTGGGGGTGCTGTCATTGTTCAGGTAGATAAAAGGCGGGTAGTTATCACTGCCCACCGTGAGTTCAGGCAGTGCTTCCGCCGTCTGCATTTTGCCGCAGGCGGTCAGCCCGGCAGCCGCAGCCGCCGCGCAGCCCTGCAAAAAGGCGCGGCGGGATATTTTATAGTTGGATCGCTGTTTTGTCACGCGTAGTTGTCCTCACATTACCATTGTAAAATTTCCTGTTTCAGTTCCCCCTGCACATCCAGCAGGCACTGTGTCAGCAGTGGGTTGAACGCGCCGCACGCACCGTCTGTGATCATCTGAACGGCGGTCTCGTGCGGGAAGGCTTTTTTGTAGCACCGTTCACTGGTCAGCGCGTCGTACACATCCGCCATGGAGACCAGCTGCGCGCTGATGGGGATATCGTCCCCCTTCAGCCCGTCCGGGTATCCCCTGCCGTCCCAGCGCTCGTGGTGCCAGCGGGCGATCTCGTAGGCGGTCTGCAGCAGCGGCTGCTCGGCAAAGTTTTCGGTTTTGTGCAGCATCTCTGCGCCCAGCATACTATGGGTCTTGATCACCGCAAATTCCTCTGCGGTCAGCTTGCCGGGCTTGTTCAGGATGGCTTCGTCAATGCCGATCTTGCCGATATCGTGCAGTGCCGACGCCAGCGGGATGTTATCCTGCTACTCGGGGGTCAGGTCGTAGCGGCTGGTCAGCTCTATCAGCCGGTGCAGCAGCGTCTCGGTGATGATGCGAATGTGCCGCACATGAGAGCCGGACTCGCCGTTGCGGAACTCCACGATCTGGCTCAGCACGCCCACCAGCACATCGGTGTTCTTTTCCCGCGCGCGGATCTGGTCAGACACCATCTGCACCAGCCGCCGCTGCTTGGCATACAGCTTGATGGTGTTGGACACCCGGCGGTAGACGATCTTTGCGTCAAAGGGGCGGTTGACATAGTCGCTGGCACCCAGCTCGTAGGCCTTGCGGATGGCTTCCTCCGAGTCGTCACTGGAGATCATGATCACCGGCACGTCCTCGATGGTGTGGTTGGTGTTCATGGTGCGCAGCACCTCAAAGCCGTCCATGACCGGCATATTGATATCCAGCAGCACCAGCGAGATCTGCCCGGCCTTTGCCCGCAGCAGCTCCAGACACTGCTTGCCGTTCCCGGCTTCCAAAATGCGGTAGTCCTCGCCCAGAATGCCGGCAAGCATCATGCGGTTCATCATGGAATCGTCCACCAGCAGGATGACGGGCTTGTCCTCCAAGACTTGCTCCTGAGCCGCCAACCGGCTGTCCTGTGTGTCAACCGCTACCGCGTCCTTGTGGTTTTTGGCCTGATACATTATAAAATCTGCCCGGCGCACCACGTTCTCCATAGGGTCGGCAAGGGTCTGCATCGCGCCGCCGATGCTCAGCGAAAGCCGGAAGTGGGGGTAGCCCGGCACCACCGTTTGCTGCACGGCGGTGCGGATCTGCTCCAGCTTTACCTTGAAATAATCCGCCGGGATGCCGGGCAGCACCAGCAAAAACTCGTCGCCGCCGTAGCGGATCAGCAGATCTGTTTCCCGGATGCAGCTGCGGACGGCCTTTGCAACGGCTTCCAGCGCCAGATCTCCGGCGTGGTGACCGTAGGTATCGTTGCAGATCTTGAAATCGTCGATATCCATCAGGGCGATGCCTGCCGGGCCGAGGTTATTGCGCACCACTTCCTCGTAAAAGCGGCGGTTGTAGGTGCCGGTCAGGGCGTCGTGGTTCAGCCGATGCCGGTAGCGCTGTTCTTTTTCCATGTTCCGGGCAGTGGTCTGGGCAAACTGCGCTTTTTGCTCCTCCATCTGCTGCATCATCCGCAGCAGGTTGCGGTTGGCGGTTTCCAGCTCCTCCTTCTGGGCGCGGTTCTGCTGTTCCAGCTTTTCCCGCAGCTCCATATAGGGGGTGATATCCGTGATGGTGCTCACGATGCAGCTATCGCCGCGCCACTCTACCCGGTTGGCCGCGCTGGTGACCCAGCGGTAGCCGTTTTTGCCCAGCAGCCGGAACACACTGTCGCCGTTCTGTGCGTAGGTCGTGCTGTTTTCCGCGTTCCGGTAGCGCAGCCCGCTTTCCAGATCGTCCGGGTGCACCAGCGCGGTGTAGCGGTTATCGAACTTTGCCGCAAATTCTTCCCGCTCCCAGCCCAGTATCTCCAGAAAGCGGTCGCTGATATAAATAAAGGGATAGCCTTTTTCCGGGTCATCCGCACAACAGTGGAAGCCGCCCGGCACATTCTGTGCATAGCGTTCCAGCCACAGACGCTTTTCTTTTATTGTCGCACTTGTTTCCATTTTGTTTTCCCTGCCTCTTTCTCTGCGCACCGCACCTTGGCAGCACGCAATCCCCCCGTTGCCGCAATGTCAAACTTCATCTTCCTGTACACCCTGCTTTTGGGCGTACTATAACATTTTGATTTTATCATCAAAACTGCCTAGTTGCAAGCATTTTTTCCCAATTTTGCCAATGGAAAGACAAATAAGACAGATTAAAAAAGAGCATAAGACAGCACCTCTTCCCTGAAGAAGCCGTTCTTACGGTATCCGATTCGTTACAGTTTCAGCCTGCAACAAAAAAGAGACAGCCCTCCCTTTCGGGGAAGTCTATCTCTTTTTTATCCGGTTTCTTCTGTTTTCTATCAGCCCTGCTTTTTCCAGCGGCGCATGACGCCCATGCCCAAGGCATAGGGGCCGGTGTGCACCGCGATGGTGCAGCCGATCTGCAACAGCCCCACCTCGCACTGTGCGCCGGGGTACTTGGCGCGCAGGGCGGCGCGGGTCTGCATCCACAAACGCTTGCCCTCGTCGGCATCGTAGCCGTAGCCCACCGTGATGCGGTAGTCGTCCGGGGTGCCGCCGTGGGCATCCAGATAGTTCATCAGCTGCTCCAGTGCCTTTTCAAAGCTCTTCTGCCGACCGCGGGCTACGCCGCCGGAGAAGATCTCGCCGTCCTTGAACAGGATCATGGGCTTCAGCCCCAGCATATTGGCGGCGCGGCCAGTCACCTTGCCGATGCGCCCGCCCTTGATCAGGTAATCCAAATTGCCAACGGTGAAGAAGATCTGGTTGGTGGACTTTTCCGCTTCCAGCCAAGTCACAGTCTCGTCCAAGGTGCAGCCTGCGTCCCGCATGGCTACGGCATTTTCCACCATGGTGGATTCAGTGACCGTGGCGGCGGCAGAGTCGATGACCTCGATGCGGGCATCGGGGTAGTCCTCCAGCACCAGATCCCGGGCATTGCGGGCGCTGCCCACGCAGCCGCTCATCTTGCCGGTGAACACCAGACACAATACCGCCCGACCCGCCTCGGCGTGTGCGCGGAAGGCCTTTTCAAAGTCCTCGATAGAGGCCAGACTGGTCTTGGGGTAGGCCGCCGGATTATCCACCATGAACTGATAAAAGTCCCGCACAGGGATCTCCAGCCCTTCCTTGCGGTAATGCTCGCCGTCCAGCGATACATAAAAGGGCACGACCTCGATGCCAAGCTGCTTGGCGGTGTCCAGCGTCAGGTCGCAGGCGCTGTCGGTAATGATATCAAACATCTGTGACGCTTCCTTTTCTGAAACTCGGGGGCTGCTTTTTGCGGCAGCTCAGCCGCGGTGGATGTAGGCCTCGCGCTCTGCGCCCACCGAGATATAGGTGATCTTGCAGCCCACAGCCTTTTCCAGATACTCCACATAATCGCGCGCCTGCTGGGGCAGGTCCTCCCACTTGCGGGCTGCGGTGATATCGCAGTGCCAGCCGGGCAGGTACTCCACCACGGGCTGTGCGGTATCCAGTGCCTCACCCATGGGGAAGCGGGTGGTGGTGGTGCCGCCGGTCAGCTTGTAAGCAGTGACCATGGGGATTTTTTCCATGTAGTCCAGCACGTCCAGCAGGGTCAGAGCGACCTCGTCGCAGCCCTGGCAGAACACGCCGTAGCGGCTTGCCACCAGATCGATGGGGCCCACGCGGCGGGGACGTCCGGTAGCTGCGCCGTACTCGTGGCCAGCCTCACGCAGGGCGTGCTTCTCTTCCTCGGTCATGGCCAGCTCGGCGGCGAAGGGGCCGTCGCCCACGCAGGAGGAGTATGCCTTCATGACACCGATGGAGTTGTGCAGCTTGTGGCCGGGGATACCGGCACCGATGGGTGCATAAGCACCGATGACGTTGGAGGAGGTGGTGTAGGGGTAGATGCCAAAGTCGATATCGCGCAGGGCGCCCAGCTGTGCCTCAAACAGCACCTTCTTGCCGGCGGCATCGGCATCGGCCAGATACTGACCCACATCGCAGATGTAGTCCTTGAAGATGGCAGCATACTTTTCGAGCCAGTTCCACATCTCATCCACGCTGATGGGGGAAGCGTTGTAGCTGCCCTCCATGACCAGATTCTTGGAATCCACCATGGTGACCAGACGCTTCTTCACGGCATCGTCCAGATGCAGCAGGTCGCCCATGCGCAGGGTCTTTTTCATGTACTTGTCGCCGTAAGCGTAGGCAATGCCGCGCTTGGTGGAGCCAAACTGCGCGCCGGTCTTGGACAGGCGTGCTTCCTCCAGACCATCCTGCTCCACATGGTAGGGCATGGTGATGGTTGCGCGGTCGGAGATCTTCAGGTTTGCCGGGGTGATCTCAATGCCCTGCTCGCGCAGCTTATTGATCTCGCCGTCCAGATGATGCGGGTCGATGACCATGCCGTTGCCCATGACGCACACGACGTTGGGGCGCAGGATGCCGGAGGGCAGCAGGTTCAGCACGAACTTGCCGCGCTCGTTTTTAACGGTATGGCCTGCGTTGTTGCCGCCCTGATACCGTGCAACGATGTCGTACTCCTGGCTGATCAGGTCGACCATGCGGCCCTTGCCCTCATCGCCCCAGTTGATACCCGTAATTGCAGTAAGCATAATAAATGACCTCTTTATCCTTTTTTCAAAAGACAGCCTTTTCCGTGCACCTTGCCCGGGATACGCTACCTTGGGTAAAACGCACCGGTTTGCTGCCCTTGCGGCACGCACCAATGCTATTATAGTATAGCACAGTCTGCCGCGCAAAAAAAGGGGGAACGCACCTTTTTGCGGCGGATCCCCCCTTTTAAAATAAAAACGGCTCTGCCGAAGCAGAGCCGTAAAAGTACATACTGAGATAAATCAGCGCTTGGAGAACTGGGGAGCATCGCTGGCAGGGCTGCGCCCTGCACGCGATGCTTGAGCAAAGATCAATAAGCGCCTCCGGCTCGCCCCTCACGGGGCAACCGCCGGAGATGCGCAGTCGTGCTCCCCAGTTCTCCGGGAAGGCGGGCAATAAAAAACGGCTCTGCCGAAGCAGAACCGTAAAAGTACATACTGAGATAAATCAGCGCTTGGAGAACTGGGGAGCACGACGTGCAGCCTTCAGACCGTACTTCTTACGTTCCTTCATACGAGGATCGCGGGTCAGGA
>OGYR01000448.1_pt1 | contig 24860 bp, 25 predicted proteins | sample 1576661 | NCBI WGS metagenome assembly OGYR01 (sample SAMEA3541490, study PRJEB24748) | human gut metagenome | biome: human gut; feature: human-associated habitat; material: faeces | place: China | collected 2012
CTGGCTTACCTTGGCATGGTGGCATGGAAGGTAATGTACTACTGGGCGCCGGTCAATAACGTTACCATTTACATTGCCATGTTCCTGCGCTATCTGGTGCTGATGAACGTCAGCCTTGCGGTGTTCAACCTGATCCCGGTGCCGCCGCTGGACGGCAGCCGTATTCTGCTGGTGGTGCTGCCGCAGCGCATCTACTTTGGCCTGATGCGGTACGAAAAATATATTATGATCGTCATGCTGGCAGCGGTGTGGGGCGGCTTTCTGGATGTGCCGCTGTACTACCTGAATAACGTGGTGTGGTCGTTTTTGGGCGCAGGCACCGGGTATATTGATAAGATCGCCTACGCCGTTTATGCAAGCAGCCTTGGGGCGGTGATCTGAGTGGCAGAGGAATTGACCTTCCATCTGGAAGATTTTGACGGCCCACTGGAATTATTGCTGGCGCTGGTGACCAAACATAAAATGGACTTGCATAATATCCCCATTTTGCAGCTCATCGACCAGTACACCCGCACCGTGGAGCAGGCCGACCCCGACCCCGAGACCGCCAGCGCCTTCATTGAGATGGCAGCGCATCTGGTGGAGATGAAAAGCTTTCTGTTGCTGCCCCGCAGCGAAGAGGGTGAGCGCATGAAGCAGGAACTTACCGGCCAGCTGATCGAGTACGACCAGTGCCGCCGCATGGCAGAGCTGCTGCGCACAAAAGGGGAAGCTGCCCCGGTATTCGTGCGCTGCCCCATGGAGATGGAGTGGGACAACACCTACGCGCTGCACCATGCCCCGCAGATCTTGGCGGATTACTGGCAGGCACTGGCAGGCCGCACCAGGATCCGCCGCGTGCCCACCCAGCAGCAGTTTGAACCGCTGGTTACCGCGCCTATGGTATCGGTCACCAGCCGAGTGGTGTACATCCTGCGCCGGATGCTGGGCGGCACTGTGGCAAAGATGGAGCAGCTGTTTTCCCGCAGCCAGAGCCGCAGCACCAACGTAGCTACCTTTCTGGCGCTGCTGGAACTGGTGCGCGGCGGACGCATCGCGCTGGACGACCGGGGAACGCTGACCATGCGCCGTACCCGCCCGGAACGCAATAAGGAGAACCCATGAACCAGAAACAAACCCTTGCCGCCGTGGAGGCTATGCTTTTTGCCTGCGGCGACCCCATAGGTGCCGATAAGCTGGCACAGGCGGTGCAGCTGCCCCAGTCCAGCGTGGATGCTGCGCTGGAGACCCTGCACACCCGCTATCAGCGGGAGGACAGCGGCCTGTGCCTGCTGCATCTGAATACCCGGTGGCAGCTGGCCACCAAGACTCAGTGGGCAGACTGTGTGCGCCGCGTGCTGGACAGCCGCCGCGCTGTGCCGCTTGGCCCTGCGGCCATGGAGACCCTGACCGTCATCGCCTATAATCAGCCGGTGTCCCGCGCCTTTATTGAGCAGGTGCGCGGCGTGGACTCCTCGTCCAGCGTGTCCGGCCTGCTGGAAAAAGGCCTGATAGAAGAAGCCGGACGTCTGGATCTGCCGGGCCGTCCGGTCAGCTTCCGCACTACCGATACCTTTTTGCGTGTGTTCGGTCTGTCCAGTCTGGCAGACCTGCCGCCGGTGCATAGCGACGCACCGGAAGATGATCCGACCGAAAGTGAGGGCTGATCCATGGTCATGGCTCTTTCCGCAGTGGGCGCTTGTCTACTGTTCGTCCTCAAGGCGGTGGGCATCCTGCTGCTGATTTTGTTGGTGCTTGCAGCGCTGTTGCTGCTGTGCCCCTTCTGCGCGGATGTTTGCTGGGAAAATGATACCCTTACCGTAAAAGCCGGGGCACTGGGCATTACCTTTCCAGTGCTCCAATACCCCAAGCCTGAAGCTCCCGCCCAGCCGGAGGAGCCCAAGGGCTTTGCCGGCAGGCTGAAAGCAAAATTCCGCGCATGGCGCGCCAAACGCAAGCGCCAAAAAGCTGAAAAAAAGGCTGCGCAGCCCGCAAAGCCTAAAGCCGAAAAGCCGCCCCGCCAAAAGGCAAAGCTCACGCTGGATGTGATCTGTACCATGCTGCGGGGCGTGGGTACACTGCTGCGGGCAGTGTTTGGCGCCATCCGCTTTACAAAGATCTCGGTCTGCCTTGGTGTGCGCGGCGACAACCCCGCCGAAGCTGCCCGCAGCTACGGCAAGCTGCAAGCGTGGCTGTACCCGACCCTTGGCGTGCTGGACCATTTCTTCTTTCTGGAATTTGACCAGTTGCGCGTTCTGCCGGACTTCGGCAGCGCCCAGCCTACTGTGCAGGACAAGGTGTCCTTCCGGGTCAGCGCACAGGCGCTGTTCATCGTGATCGCCGCTGTGCGGGTGCTGTACGAGTTCTGGCGCAAAAAAGTATTGGACATCTTTATATAAAGTGTGGTACACTAAATTTATATCAGAATGCTTTCCGGCGGCCTGTTGCCTGCACGGATGAATAAAGGAGAGTTGTTTTATGGCAGAGCATCCTATTCAGGGTCTGATGAACGTTACGATGGAGAAAATTCACCAGATGGTGGACTCCAACACCATCATCGGTAAGCCCATCACCACCGAGGACGGCATCACCATCCTGCCGGTGTCCAAGGTGAGCTTCGGCTTCGCTTCCGGCGGTACCGATTTTAACGGCAAGAACGCTGCCAATAAGGATATGTTTGGCGGCGGCTCCGGTGCCGGTGTCAACATTCAGCCGGTGGCATTCCTGGTCATCAAGGATGGCTGCGTGCGCACCATCCAGCTGTCGGATAGCTCCAACAGCATCGACCGTGCCCTGACCATGCTGCCTGAGCTGGTGGAAAAGCTCACCACACTGGTTAAAAAGGACGGCAAGACCCCCGCAGAGGAGCCCAAGGCAGAGTAACCTTTTATACAAATCAAGCCGCAGCCGCAGGCTTTTTGGTCTGCGGTTTATATAGCCGCGCACCGTGCCCCGCAAAAGCAGGGGAACGGTGCGCGTTTTGAGCGCCGTGAGGCGCACAAGGAGTAATATTATGGCAGAAGAACGTATTCAGAAGATCATGGCCGAGCAGGGACTGTGCTCCCGCCGCGCCGCCGAGCAGATCATTGCCGAGGGTCGCGTCAAGGTGAACGGCCACCCGGTCAAGGTGGGCGACAAGATGGACCCCAACCGTGATGTGCTCCATGTGGATGACGAGCGCATCTACATCCAGAAGAACCAGCAGCTGTATTATCTGGCGCTGTACAAGCCCCGTGGCTATGTGACTACCGCCAGCGACGAACTTGGCCGCAAGACCGTGATGGACCTGGTCAGCGACATCCCTGCCCGCCTGTATCCGGTGGGTCGTTTGGATAAGGACAGCGAGGGTCTGCTGCTGATGACCAACGATGGTGCCTTTGCACAGGCTGTCACCCATCCGTCCGGCGGCATCTCCAAGCTGTACCGCGTTACCGTGCAGCCCCGCGCCGACGAGGCCACCATCCTCAAGCTGAGCAGCGGCGTCGTGCTGGATGACGGCACCAAGACCATGCCCTGCGCCATCAATGTGGTCACCGATGAGCCCGGTCGCACCGTGATGGAGATGACTCTGAAAGAGGGCAAAAACCGTGAAATTCGCCGGATGTGCGAGAGCGTGGGTCTTGAGGTGGTGCGCCTGAAGCGCAACGCCGAGGGTGTGGTGAAGCTGGGCATGCTCAAGCCCGGCACCTACCGCGAGCTCACCAAGGCCGAGGTGAACGGTCTGCGCGCCGCAGCGGTCAAGGGTCGTGCACAGACCCGCTCTGCTGCTCAGCAGTCCAAGGCTGCCGAGCGCCGTCCCCGCGGCCCTGTGGGCAAAAACGCACCCCGTAAGCAGAAGTAAGAGCAGCATCCTTATGGGCTGAAATGATTTAAAAAGTTTTTCGTTGCGCTATGACCATATTCAGCGGGATGATATTTTGTAATTTGGGATTCCGAAACCTCTGCGGGCGTTTCGGAATCCCTTTTTTGAGGATGAAGAATTGTCAGCTTTTCATCTGAAAAATGAATAAAATTGAATTTGCGGATAAAACATGTAAAAAGAACTGCAAAACGATAGAAATCGCATAAAACAATGCGGGCGTCATAATTGTTTCTGCCAGAGACACAGCTCTTGCTTTCGACAACAAAAGTTCATTGCAGTAAAACGGCGCTGGTCATCGACAGGATTTGTGCTATAATACAAAAGCAACGCTTTGCTAGGGATTCCAAGCTGGGCGGGCAAACTGGAAAAGGAGCAATCAAATCATGGAACGAGAAACTCTGAAATCCCGTCTTGGCTTTATTCTGCTTTCCGCGGGCTGTGCCATCGGCATCGGCAACGTGTGGAAGTTTCCGTATATTGCAGGTCAGGGCGGCGGCGGTGCTTTTGTACTATTCTACCTGATCTTTCTGGTCATTCTGGGTCTGCCTATCATGACCATGGAGTTTGCCGTGGGACGCGCCTCCCGCAAAAGCCCGGTGCGGGCGTATCAGGCGCTGGAAAAGCCGGGGCAGAAGTGGCACATCCACGGCTACTTCACCCTCATCGGCTGCTACCTGCTGATGATGTTCTACACCACCGTGGCGGGCTGGATGCTGCACTATTTCTACATGACCGCCGTCGGCAAACTGGCGGGGCTCAACGCCGAGCAGGTGGCCGGTAAGTTTACCGAAATGCTGGCCAGCCCCGCCACCATGACCTTCTGGATGATATTTGTGGTGGTAGTGGGCATTCTGGTGTGCGCCAAGGGTCTGCAAAGCGGTCTGGAGCGCGTGACTAAGGGCATGATGATTGCCCTGCTTCTCATTATGGTGGTGCTGGCTGTCAACAGCCTGTTCATGCCCGGGGCAAAGGAAGGCCTTTCCTTCTTCCTTGTGCCGGATTTTGCCCGGATGCAGGAGGTGGGCGTGGTCAACACGCTGGTCTCCGCTATGAATCAGGCCTTCTTCACCCTGAGCCTTGGCATCGGTGCTATGTCTATTTTTGGCAGCTATATCGGTAAGGAGCACTCCCTGCTGGGCGAGTCTGTCCGCATCGTGGTGCTGGATACCTTTGTAGCCATCACCGCCGGTTTGATCATCTTCCCGGCCTGTTTTACCTACCATGTGGACCAGACCAGCGGCCCCAGCCTCATCTTTATCACCCTGCCCAATATCTTTGCCAATATGTCCATGGGACGGCTGTGGGGCAGCCTGTTCTTTTTGTTCATGGCCTTTGCAGCCATGTCCACCGTGCTGGCAGTATTTGAAAATATCATCTGCTGCGGCATGGAGCTGACCGGCTGCAGCCGTAAAAAGTCCAGTCTGGTGAATCTTGTACTCATCATCCTTCTGTCCATGCCCTGTGTGCTGGGCTATAATCTGTGGGCATGGGATGGCTTTGCAGTATTTGGCGGCGCTGTGCTGGATGTAGAGGATTTTCTGGTCAGCAACCTGTTCCTGCCGCTGGGCAGCCTGGTGTATCTGCTGTTCTGCGTTACCCGCTACGGCTGGGGCTGGCAGAACTACAAAAAAGAGGTCAACACCGGCGAGGGGCTCAAAGTGCAGGACTGGATGCGCGGCTACTTGACCTATGTGCTGCCGCTCATTGTGGTGTTCATCTTTGCATTTGGTCTCTACGACAAATTCCTTGCATAAAATATCCCGGCGTCTGCTCCGTCTTTGATTGACGAACAGGCGGGACAAGTGTAATATAAAAGCATATAGAGTGCTTCTCCCGGCGGAGACACCGCTATATGCTTTTTGTATTCAAAAGGAGGAAGCACCCCATGCACATTCTGGTCTGCGACGATGATGCGGCCTTCGCTGCGCGGATGGACGAGTATATCTCGGAATGGTTCCGCGCTCGGGAGATTCAGGTGCAGAGCACCGTCTGCACCAGCGGCGAGCAGCTGCTGGCCACCCCGGAACTGGACCGCTACCAGCTGGCGTTTCTGGATGTAGACCTGAAAACCACCGATGGCATTGCGCTGGGGCGCAGGCTGCGGCAGATCGCCCCGGATATCGTGCTGGTGTACATTTCGGCTTATCTGGAATTTGCCCCAAAGGGCTACACGGTCAACGCTTACCGCTACCTACTCAAGCGGGATATTGCCGCCCAGCTGCCCAGCTGTCTGGAGGATATCTTCTCCGGCATGACCGACCCTAAAAAGACGCTGGAGGTGCACCACAACCGCACCACCAGTGAGATCCCGCTGGATCAGATCTATTATCTGGAAAGCAATCTGCGGCAGATCAACGTCTACGGCGATATCCCGCACCAGCCCATCTGCACCTTTTACGGCAAGATCGCTGATCTGCCCGCCATGCTGTACGAAAACGGTTTTTTGCAGGTAGGGCGCAGCGATGTGGTCAATCTGCAATATGTGCGCTCCATCCGCAACTATAAGGTGGAGCTGCGCAGCGGGGTAGAACTGAGCGTCAGCCGACAGTACTATCCAGCCATCCGCAGCGCATGGCTGGAATGGAAGGGGCAGTTCGGCGATGAATGAAGAATTCTGGCACTGGTATGTGTACGGTCACTGTGTCTGCCTGACCCAATGGCTCGGCTTTATCATGGTTGAATATGCTTACCTTGGCAAGGGTAGGGTAAAGCACCCGCTGGTGTGGTCCTGCGTTATAACCGTGCTCACAATGATCCTCTCGGTCGTGAGCAACTTTGGCTTTTTTACGCCGATGGCAGTGGCATTCACGTTTCTTTTTCTGTTCATCACCGTCATGCTGTTTGGCGGCACACCATGGCAGAAGCTTACCACCTGCCTGATCAACGGTACCATGTGCTTGCTGGCGGAAAACAGTGTGCGGTATGTCACATCGTGGATGCTGAAGTGTGAGCTGCAGCAGATCCTACAGCGTGCGGACTGTCTGGTCATCATGTCATTTACGAATCTGGTGGTCGGCGCGGGCGTGTCTTTCTTTGTAGGCAAGTGGCGCAGATACAATGCGCTGGAGCCCTTGCAGGCGCTTACTATGAGCTTTTTTCCGGGCGTTGTCGTGGTGCTGAACATTCTGCTCATGCTCACGGACAACAACAAAAGGGCCACCATAGCCACAATGGGGATGACAGTGGGGCTTACGGTGGCTGTCATGGTGCATCTGTATATCGTGGCTATGTTCAACGATCAGGTCATGCAGCGGCGCAGCCTGCATTTTCAGGCCGAGCTGGAGCAGCAGCGTGCTTCGGCCTTGCTGGATTCCTACACCGCCCAGCGCCGCCTGACCCACGAATTCACCAACCATATCGGTGCGTTGCGTGCCTTGCTGGCACAGGGAGATGTGGCCGGTGCGCAGGACTATATTGCCGGTGTGGATAAGGCCGTGGCGGCCAGCACTACCATTATGGATACCCACAACCCGCTGTTGGACTCCATCCTGACCCGCAAATACGAGGAGGCTGCCCGGCAGGGCGTAAGCGTGTATTTTGACCTGTGCGACCTGCGGGACTTCCCGTTGAACGGGGTGGATATGGTCACCGTGCTGGCAAATCTGCTGGATAACGCCATCTGTGCCGCAGCGCAGGCATACCCACCGGAGGTGTATGTGCGGGTGCGAAAAACGGAGGAGGAATACCTTCTCTCGGTGCGCAATCGGGTGCAACGGGATGTGGAGCTGCCGCCGGATGGGCAGCTGCCCCGCACCACCCGCAAAGAGCCCGGCCACGGCATGGGACTTTCCAACGTGCGGGACGTTCTGCTGCGCCACGGTGCGGAGTATACCCTGAGCTGCCGGGACAATTGGTTCCGCTTTACCTGTGCGGTGCCCACCGACAATTCATGACATCTGCACCGTCAGAATATGACAATTTTTGTGCAACAGAAGCGTAACTCTGCTATACTGTGGTCAGTAAAGGAAGCCTTCCGTGCGGACATGGTCACGTTGCGGTGGGAGGGTTACAACCTTCTTTTTAAAAGCTTTGTTGCTGGATGGAAAAACAGCCTGCGGTGCGTGTAAGCAGGCTGCCTACCTTTGCTTTTTGGGACTATGCAGGAATGCACAGTACCTTGCTGACGGGACTTTCTGCGGCGGGCCTTTTTGGGGGTTGCAGTCGATAAAGTTTCTCGATGCGTCGCAATTCCGGTTTTGTTTGCTGTATGGGAATGGCGTAGGCAAACCGGAGTATCGTGCGCTGCAAAGAGTCCCGTCAGTTTTCTTTTGTTCAAAAAAGGACTGCTCTACATGGGTTTTGCCCAGTATAGCAGTCCTTTTATCTATTAAATCATCGTATCTGCCAGTCAGCAGAAAGCCGACCCGCCGCGCGACTGTTTCGGTAGAAAACCAGCGCGGCAGCTGCGGTTTCCCTCTGCGTCCCTCCCGTGAAAAAGCAGCTCAGCCAAGCCCACAGGCTTGGCTGAGCTGCAAAACTAAAATGCAATTCCTTAAACTATGCGCAGAGCGAAGCGGAGCGCATTTAAAATCGTAAAAAGCGCAGTTACTCCGGCTTTACCTGCAATTCCTGCTCGCAGTAGATGCAGCGGTACTTGCCGTTGGAGCTCAGCTCAAAGATCTGGTCGCACTCCTCTTCGATGCTGGAGATGCAGCGGGGATTCTTGCACCGCACAATGTTCACCAGACGCTTGGGGGGCTTGGGCTGCTCCTTGCGGACAGCCTTGCCGTTTTCAATAATGGTCACGCTGATGTTCGGGTCCAGATAAGCCAGCACATCCAGGTTCAGCCAGGAGGCGTCGCCCTCTACCTTGATGATGTCCTTACGGCCGCTGGCCGTCTTTTTGCTGCGGGCGTTCTGGATCAGCGCCACGCTGGCAGTGCGGTTGCCCGCAATGCCCAGCAGATCCATCAGACCAACGGCAGTACCTGCCTTGATGTGGTCAATCACAATACCATTCTGGATCTCGTCAATATTCAGCATATCAGTTTTCCTCCTTCGGTGCTTTGGGGTCTGCAAGCCCCAGCAGAGTCATAATCAGTGCCATGCGGACGTAAACGCCGTTCTGCACCTGTTCAAAATAAGCGGCGCGGGGGTCGTCGTCCACATCCAGTGCGATCTCGTTCACGCGGGGCAGGGGGTGCAGCACTGCCATGGTGGGCTTGGCCTGTGCCATCTTTTCGCGGGTCAGCACATAGCTGTTCTTCAGGCGGATGTAGTCCTCCTCGTTGAAGAAGCGCTCCTTCTGCACGCGGGTCATATACAGGATATCCAGCTCCGGCATGGATTCCTCCAGACTGCGGGTCTCCTTGTAGGGGATGCCGTTGGCTTCCAGCACATCGTTGATGATATAATCCGGCACCCGCAGCTCCTCCGGGCTGATCAGCACAAAGCGGACGTTCTTGCAGCGCGCCATGGTCTTGAGCAGGGAGTGGACGGTGCGGCCAAACTTCAGATCACCGCACAGGCCAATGGTCAGATCATCCAGCTTGCCCATGCGGCGGCGGATGGTCATCAGGTCGGTCAGGGTCTGGGTGGGGTGCTGGTGACCGCCGTCACCGGCGTTGATCACCGGAATGCGGGAGTAGCGGGAGGCACGCAGCGGTGCGCCCTCCTTGGGGTGGCGCATGGCAACGATATCGGCATAGCAGGACACCACCCGGATGGTGTCAGCCACGCTCTCGCCCTTGGTGGCGCTGGACACGTTCTCGCTGGGGAAGCCCAGCACATGGCCGCCCAAGTTCAGCATAGCCGCCTCAAAGGACAGGCGGGTGCGGGTGGAGGGCTCGTAGAACAAGGTAGCCAGCTTTTTGTGGTTGGCAACCTCCTGATAGGCAGCAGGGTCGGCGCAGATACGGTCGGCAAGATCAAGCAGCTGTGTGATCTCCTGCTGGGTGAGATCCGAAGGATCGATCAGATGACGCATGGACAGTATACCTCCGTTTAAAGCAGTTTGCGTAAAATGGAAAAATCAAAAAAGTTTGTGTAGTAGCTCAGCGAGCGCATCACCGGCCTGCACAAACGATTGAAACATACCTCGTCCAGCAGCAGCATGGCCTCGCCCGGGGCAAGCCGCATGGCTGCACGGATGGCTTCGTCGCCGCAGCTGGCTTTCAGGTGCGCCACGTTGGAAGAGCTCTGCTGGTGGCACTCCTGCTCCAAAATTTCAAAGATGTCGCCGGTCAGGTCGATACGGGTGTAGTCCCGGTTGCCGAACAGGCTGCGGGGCAGGTAGTCGATGGAATAGATCACCGGGGTCGTATCAGCAAGGATGCGCTTTTTGATGCAGATCACCTCATCGCCGACTTCCAGCGCCAGCGCGTGGGCCATCTCCTCGCCTGCACGAAGAAGCATCACCTGAATGCCGTCTGCATGGGGGTAGCTGCCAAAGCTGCGGATCAGCGGGTAGTACTCCAGCTTCTGGTCCAAGCGGCTGCGCAGCCCCAGCACAGCGCGGTTCACTACCGTGCCAATGCCGCGCACCCGTTCCACATAACCGGCGCGCTCCATCTCGCTCAGCGCGTCACGGATCACGGTGCGGCTCACCCCCAATTCGGTGGCAAGGTCTACCTCGGCGGGCAGGCGGTCGGCTTGGGCATAGCGCCCGTTGGTCAGCTCCTCCAGCAGGCTTGCAACAACGCGGTCGCTGATCACAGCGCCGCCCAAGCGGCTGGACGATGCCAGTGCGGGATCTTTCATGGATGGTTCCTCCGTTTCCGGGCGGCAATGCCGCCCCGAACTTCATACAAACGGGCAGGGAGGATCCCTCCACAGCCCCTTCTCTCCTATTATAGCATAATTTGACATTTAGAAAAGCGTCATTTATACTGGAATCTGCTGAAAAGTACGATTTTATTTTGGAGGGCATAGTACAGATGGACTATTTTCTGCAAAAAGTAGGCGGCAAGTCCGCCCGGCAGGCTGTCACCCTGCGGCGCTGCACCCCTGCCGAGGCTCCGGCAGTGTTCGCGCTGCAAAACGAAGTGCGCGCCGCCATGCCGCACCCGGAGCAGTTTGTGCCGGATACGCTGGAAAACATTACCGGCTATCTGCGCACCGGGATATGTATCGGTGCATGGCAGCAGGGGCGGCTGGGCGCGTACCTCATCCTGCGCCTGTGCGGGCAGAGCGATGAAAACTATGCCGCCTTTCTGGGCGTGCCGCAAAGTCAGTGGCAGCACTGGGCCAACGCAGACAGCGCAGTAGTGCACCCGGACTGGCGGGGCAACGGCTTGCAGCGCGCCATGCTGGAAGCGGCTCTGCCGCTGCTGCCGCCGAATATCACTCATCTGGGCGCTACCGTCAGCCCGGACAACAGTTACAGCCTGCGCAACGCACAGGCTTCCGGCTTTGTCATCCGCTGCCGCCGGGAGATGTACGGCGGCTACGACCGCTATCTGCTGGAAAAGCAGCTGTAACTCCATGCAGTTTTGGTGTACAACTTTTTCGAAATGTGTTATACTATACGGTATGAATAACAGCGAAGGAAACAGGTGAAACCATGGCAGCATCTCTCGGGCAGGAATTCTGCACCCTGCGTGATACTTACATTGAAAAGCAATTCGGCCGCCTGAACGATATGCAGCGGCAGGCTGTGTTTACCACAGACGGCCCGCTGCTCATCCTTGCCGGTGCCGGCAGCGGCAAGACCACCGTGCTGGTCAACCGCATCGCCAACCTCATCCGGTTTGGCTCGGCGCACGGCTCCAAGGAAACGCCCCGCCCGGTGACCGAGGAGGACGTCAAGGCTCTGCGCACCGCCATCATGACTGGCACAGACGCCCCCAGCTGGCTGGACGGGATGCTGCGCCGCAACGCGGTGCGCAGCTGGAACGTGATGGCCATTACCTTTACCAACAAGGCGGCAGGGGAGCTGAAAGAGCGTCTGCGCCGGATGCTGGGCGGCGAGGAAGGGGACGAGGTGTTCGCCTCCACCTTCCACTCTGCCTGCGTGCGCATCCTGCGCCGCTGGGCCGAAGAGATCGGCTACCCCCGCAGCTTTACCATCTATGATACAGACGATGCCCAGCGTGTAATGAAAACGGTGTATAAAGAGCTGAGCATCGATGATAAATTTCTGCCCATCAAAGCTGCCATCAATCAGATGAGCCGCTGGAAGGATCAGCTGGTCAGCCCGGAGCAGGCCCTTGCAGACCACGCCAGAGACGTGAAGAGCACCCAGACCGCCCGCATCTACGCAGCTTACGAGAAAAAGCTGAAAGAAGCCGGGGCGTTCGATTTTGACGACCTCATCTACCAGACGGTGCAGCTGTTGGCTGAACACCCGGACGTGCGGGAGTTCTACCAGAACAAGTACCGCTACCTGCTGGTGGATGAGTATCAGGATACCAGCGTGGCGCAGTTCCGTCTGGTCAGCCTCCTCACCGGGCCAGAGCGCAACATCTGCGTTGTGGGCGATGACGACCAGAGCATCTACCGCTTCCGTGGCGCTACCATTGAGAACATTCTCAACTTTGAAAAACTCTATCCCGGCACCAAGACCATCCGACTGGAGCAGAACTACCGCTCCACCTCTAATATCCTCAACGCAGCCAACTGCGTCATCCAGCACAACACCGAGCGCAAGGGCAAGACCCTTTGGACGGACAACGGCGAGGGTGATAAGGTACAGGTGTATACCGCCGAGAATGAGCAGGACGAAGCCAGCCACATTGCGGATGTCATCGGTCAGCACCTGAAGGCAGGCGGGCATCTGGCAGACCACGCCATTCTCTACCGCATGAACGCCCAGTCGGCTCCCATCGAAAGCTACTTCACTCGCGCAGGTATCCCGCATAAGATCGTGGGCGGGCAGCGCTTCAACGACCGCAAGGAGGTCAAGGACATCCACTCCTATATGTCTATCGTGGCCAACCCCCGGGACGATGTGCGGCTGCGCCGTATCATCAACGAGCCTGCCCGCAAGATCGGTGCTACCACCGTGGATGTCATTGCAGACCTTGCCGGGCAGCAGGGGGTCAGTATGCTGGATGTCATCAGTCATGCCGACCAGTACGCCAAGCTCTCCCGCGCGGTCATGCCGCTGCTCAAGTTTTGGCAGATCTACCAGCGCCTGCAGGATTCTCTTGCTACCCGCACGCTGGACGAGTTTGCCTCGGATGTCATTGAACTGACCGGCTACAAGGCCATGTTGGAAGCAGACGCCGCCAAGGGGCACGAGGATGCCGCCGACCGGTTGCAGAACTTGGGCCAACTGGTGAATAACGTCAAAAACTACTGCGACCAGCACGGCGAGGAAGCCACGCTGGAGGGCTATCTGGAGGATATCGCCCTCATCAGCGATATCGACAGCTATAACGAAAGCAGCGATCAGGTGGTGCTGATGACCATCCACTCTGCCAAGGGCTTGGAGTTCCCTTATGTGTTCCTCATCGGCATGGAGGAGGGCGTTTTCCCCAGCGAGATGAGCAAGTATTCCGAAGCAGATCTGGAAGAGGAACGCCGTCTGGCTTACGTTGGCATCACCCGCGCCAAAAAGGAACTGTATATCTCCAACAGCGTCACCCGGATGCTGTACGGCCGCACCCAGCGCAATGAGCCCAGCCGCTTTCTGCGGGAGATTGAGCCGGAATACATCGAGGAGACCCGCAGCCCTGCGCTGGAACAGCGTTCCCGCATGGGCGGCTGGGGCTCTGCCTACAGCGATACTGTGCCCGGCGGGGCATCCGGTTACTCCGGCCCCTCCGGTTACAGCCGCAGCAACTACGGCGGCGGTTATGGCTCTGGCAGCCGCAGCGGCTACCTGAACCGGGAATATAACGCCGGTGAAAACCGTGGTTTTGGCGCTTCCTACGGTGGAAAAAGCACATCTTCCACCGGCTTCGGCAGCCGCTATGGCAACAGCTCTGCCCAGCCGACTACAAGAAACAGCGGATTTGGCTCTGCATATTCCGGCGGAAATACGACAAAAAACACTGTAAAGCAAACTACCTTTACGGTAAATTCCGCCGTAAAACCGGCAGCTTCTGGCGCAAAGCACTATGAACCGGGTGACATCGTGGAGCACAAAGTATTTGGCCGCGGCACAGTGCTGAAAGTAAAGCCCGCTGCCGGGGATCAGATCGTGGAGATCAACTTTGAAAAAGTGGGCATCAAGAAAACGATGGCCAATTTTGCGCCCCTTACCAAAATTACGGAGGAAGAATGAACCTATGATGACTGTTCGTTTGATCGCCCACACCCCGGAACCGGAAAAGGTGGTGGCGGCTGCCGCAAAGCTTTGCTACTCCGACGCCCACATCACCGACCTTTTGGACGGGCTGGACGAGGAAAAAACTGCAAAATTCCTGACCATGCTCAGCGACCTTGGCCATGCCAGCCCCATCGAGCATGCCAGCTTTACCTTTGGCATCGAGGGAGTCAGCCGCACCCTGCTTGCCCAGATCACCCGGCACCGCATCGCGTCCTTCAGCGTGCAGAGCCAGCGCTATGTGCGTCTGGATGATTTCCGCTATGTGACGCCCCCGGAGATCGAAGCCATCCCGGAAGCAAAGGCTGCCTTCCTTGCCAGTATGGAGGAGGACGCCCAGCGTTATCTCGATCTTGCCCATAAGCTGGAGGAGGGGCACACCGCCCGCCTGATGGCTGATGGAATGCCGGAAAAGCAAGCCCGCGCTAAGGCCTCCAAGCAGGCCAACGAGGATGCCCGCTTTGTGCTGCCCAACGCCTGCGAGACCAAAATGGTGGTCACCATGAACGCCCGCAGCCTGATGAATTTCTTCCAGCTGCGCTGCTGCAACCGCGCCCAATGGGAGATCCGGGAACTGGCCGAAAAGATGTTCGCGCTGGTATACCCGGTGGCACCCCATATCTTTGCCAAGGCCGGCCCCGCCTGCCTGTGCGGCCCCTGCCCGGAGGGCAAGATGTGCTGCGGCAAGACCGCTGAGGTGCGCGCAAAATATGCCGCCATTAAAGAAGGTGCCGTCGTATGAGCAAGGGAAAACTCATCGTGCTGGAAGGGCTGGACGGCAGCGGTAAAGCCACACAGGCAAAGCTCTTGGCAGAGCACCTTGCCGCGCAGGGCGTGCCGGTGCAGAAGATCACCTTCCCGGATTATGCCAGCGATTCCAGCGCACTGGTCAAGATGTATCTGGCGGGGCAGTTCGGTCAGCACCCGGACGATGTAAACGCCTACGCGGCCTCCAGCTTTTACGCGGTGGACCGCTATGCAAGCTATAAAACCAGCTGGGGCAGCTTTTACGAGCAGGGCGGTGTGATCATCGCCGACCGGTACACCACCTCCAACGCGGTGCACCAGTGCTCGAAGCTTCCGCAGGAGCAGTGGGAGGAATATCTGCACTGGCTGTTTGATTACGAGTTCCGTCTGCTGGGTCTGCCCGCACCGGACAGGGTCATCTATTTACAGGTAGACCCGGCGGTCAGTCAGCGGCTGATGACCCAGCGCTACCACGGCGACGAGAGCAAAAAGGACGTGCACGAGAAAGATACCGCCTATCTGGCACGCAGCCGCGCCGCTGCCGAGTTCTGCGCCCGGCATCTTGGCTGGGATACCGTGCACTGTACCAGCGGGGACGCCATGCGCAGCATTGAAGAGATCCAGCAAGAGGTACAGCAGCTTGCCCGGAAAACACTGGGCTGAACAATAAAATACGATAAGAGGGGGCATCCTGAACGATGTATCGTCTGATGCAGCCGTCTGACGAGGCGGCAGTGCTGGCTTTGTGGCAGAGCCAGCATCATGATACCGAAGATTTTGCAAAAATGGTACTGGAACGTTTTGCCGGTGTGCAGAACATTTATGTGGCCGATGAAAACGACGCCATCGTGGCGGCTGCGCTGGCTGTGCCGGTCACCCTGCAGGGGCGGGTGGGTAATTACCTGTGCCTGTGCGGTGAGGGCAGCCTGCTGCTGGCAGGTCTGCTGGACACCCTGTGTGCCCAGCAAAAACTGCGGGGTGCAGGCTTTACCGTGGCAGTCCCGGCGGATGCGGCACAGGCTGCTCTGCTACAGGATAAGGGCTTTGCACAGGCCTTTGCGCTGCGCTGCCTGCCCCGTGAGGTGAGCCGCAACCTGTGGAGCCAGGCGGAATTCGACACGGTGACGGCCAAAAAGCTGTGCGAACTACGGGAGCAGTTCTGGAAGGATACCGTGCAGCTGAGCCCGGAGCGCATGGCGGTGGTGCTGCAGGAGTTGTACGCCCGGGGCGCTACCATCGTGTCCAACGAGCATGGTTACGGCATCTACTTCCGCAAGGAGGACACCCTGTATTTTGTGGAGATGATGGCCGACAGCGACCGCGCAGCCGAGATCCTGATGGAAGCCGCCCGCGAGAAGGAAGTCATCGTGGAAAAGGCGGTCATCACGGTAGGTGCTGCCCAGCCGCTGTTTCTGGGCGAGGGCACCCGGCAGGAATACGGTATGATCCGCTTTGACGCAGAGCCTTTTGACGTAAGCGAAAGCTATCTGCGTCTGATGCTGGAAAACTGAAAAAAGGAAGGTGCGTATGGCACACAACGATACACACGCAGCCCGCAAAAAGGGCGGCGCAGGCAAAATTCTGCTGGTGGTGCTTCTGCTGCTCCTTCTGGCAGCAGGCGCAGCGGTGCGGTTTGCCTACAATGAGATTCACGGCAATGGTGCACCCGGCAGCACAGAGGTGACTGTAAGCATCCCGCAGGGCAGCGGCGTAGCGGCGATCGCCAACAAGCTGAAGGAGGCGGGCGTCATCCGCTCTGCCTACCTGTTTCGCTGGTATGTGGGGGAAAAGGGCGCTGCCGCAAAGCTGCAGTACGGCGATTTTGTTTTACAAACCAGTGCGATATCCTACGATGCAATCATCGCCACCCTTTCCCAGTACGCCAAGGCAGAAACAGTGCGGGTGACCATCCCGGAGGGCACTACGGCCATTGCCATCGCCCAAAAGATGGAATCCGCCGGTCTGTGCACTGCCGAGGAGTTTTTGAAGGAAGCCAACGAGGGCGATTTCAGCGCTTATACCTTCTGGCAGTATGTCCCGGAGGATAAGGATGCCCCGAACCGCTTTATGAAGTGTGAGGGCTATCTTTTCCCGGAGACCTACGAGTTTTTGAAGAATGATACGGTGCATAACTATGTAGCTACCTTCTACGCCCAGTTTGATGCACAATTTACCAAGGAAATGTACGCAGCCCTCAAGGAGCAGGGGATGACCCTGCCGGAGCTGGTCACCCTTGCCTCCTTTGTGCAGGAGGAAGCGGGCAACAGTCAGGACTCCAATGTGGCGCAGGTGTTCCGCAACCGTCTGGCGGAGGGCTCGCCCTACCCCCGGCTGCAAAGCAACACCTCCAGCCATATCCAGAGCGACGCCGACAACAACTATCTCTGGAACTGGGTCGCACCCTACTACGGCGGCTGGGATGATATCCCGGAAAATATCCTTGCAGCATACGACACTTACAGCTGCACCGGTCTGCCCTCAGGCCCTATCTCGAACCCCGGCCTTGCCGCTATCAAGGCGGCATTGGAGCCGCAGCCCGATGAGGAAGCCAAGGACGCTTACTTCTTTGTGACCGACCTCAAGGGCAATTACTACTACGCCCACACGCTGGCAGAGCATAACGCAAACTGCAAAACTGCCGCAGCTGTGAACAAAAGCCTGAAAAACTGAGGAAAGGCCGCTGCACAAAAAACACGGTGTAGCGGCTCGTTTCCAGTTGAAAACTGTGATACATAAGAGAGGAACCTACAAATGCTACAGATCCCGGAACTGCTTGCCCCGGCGGGCGATGCGGAACGTCTGCGTTATGCCATCAACTACGGTGCCGATGCCGTTTACTGCGGCCTGCCGGAGTTCGGTATGCGCTCTGCCCCGGCTAATTTCACCCCGGAGCAGCTGACGGAAAGCGTCATCTACGCCCACGCCCGTGGTCGCAAGGTCTACTTGACCATGAACACCTTGCCCACCAACGAGGAGGCCGACCGCCTGCCGGAGGCCATCAAGGAAGCCGCCAAGGCCGGTGTGGATGCCTTTATCGTGGCAGACCTTGGTGTGCTGGATGCCTGCAAGACCTTTGCCCCGGACATTGACGTGCATCTTTCTACCCAGACCGGCATCACCAACTGGGCAGCCGCCCGCGCCGCCTACAAGATGGGCGCAAAGCGGGTGGTGCTGGCCCGGGAGATGACCTTGCAGGATATCGCCATCCTGCGTGATAAGACCCCGCCGGAGCTTGAAATTGAAGCCTTTGTGCACGGTGCTATGTGCATGAGCGTGTCCGGCCGGTGTCTGCTGTCTAACTACATGGCCGGACGTGACGCCAACCGTGGCCAGTGCGCCCAGCCCTGCCGCTGGAAGTACTACCTGAGCGAGGAGACCCGCCCCGGCCAGCTGTACGAGATCGGCGAAAACGAGAACGGCAGCTACATCCTTAACGCCAACGATATGTGTACTGCGCCCTTCATTGACCTGATCTGCAAGGCGGGCGTGGACAGCCTGAAGATCGAAGGCCGCGCCAAAACCTTCTACTATGTTGCCAGTGTTACCGCTGCCTACCGCAAGGCACTGGACGCCTATCTGGCCGACCCGGCAAACGATAACTTTGAACTTCCGCCGGAGGTGTACGCAGAGCTTACCCGCACCAGCCACCGGCACTACTCGCCCGGCTTCTATTTCGGCCGCGAGCAGGCCAAGCAGGCCACCGACAGCGCTACCTACATCCGCGAGTGGGAGTTTGTGGGTACGGTGGACAGCTGGGAAAATGGCATCGCCCACTGCCAGCAGCGCGGCAAATGGAGCCTTGGGGATACGCTGGAGGCGCTGTGCCCGGACGGACGCAGCATCCCGCTTACCCCGGAATGGATCGAGAACGAAGCAGGGGAGCGTGTGGAAAGCACGCCTCACGCCATGGAAAAATACACCATGCCCACCCCGGAACTGCCGCCCATGAGCCTGCTGCGCCGGAAAACGGTGTAACAGCGTGACAAAAAGGAAGGAAAACGCCGTGAAGTATAGTAACACTTCTGGCCGCTACACCCTTCTGGACGAACTGCGCGGGCTGGATCTGGTCAGCATGATGCTCTATCACGGCTGCTGGGATCTGGTCAATCTGTTCGGCATTCAGGCCGACTGGTATTATGGTCTGCCCGGGCATCTGTGGCAGCAGAGCATCTGTTGGGTGTTTATTCTGTTGTCCGGCTTCTGTGTGCAGCTGGGGCATCATACCTTGCGCCGGGGCGCACAGGTGTTCGGGGCAGGGGCGCTTGTCACGGCAGTCACGCTGCTTTTTATGCCGGAGGACAGAGTTATCTTTGGTGTGCTGACCCTGCTGGGCAGCGCCATGCTGCTGACCGGCCTTTTGGAAAAGCCACTGCGGCGCATTCCACCCGCAGCAGGGTTTGCTATCTCCGCAGTGTTGTTTGCCCTTACCCGCAATGTCTCGGCAGGCTATCTGGGTTTTGGCAGTCTGCGCCTCTGGCTGCCGCAGGCACTCTATGCAAACTGCGTTACAGCGTACTTTGGATTTTATCCGTGGTGGTTCTATTCTACGGATTATTTTGCCCTTCTGCCGTGGCTGTTTCTGTTCTGGGCAGGGTACTTTCTCTACGGCATTGTAGGGCGGCAGCGCATGGAGCCCTTGCGTTGCTCGGTCTGCCCGCCGCTGGGATGGCTTGGGCAGCACTCGCTGCTGCTGTATCTGTTGCACCAGCCGGTCATCTACGGAGTGCTGTTGGTAGTTTTCCGCGTATTAGGCGGCTGAAACACACGCTTCATGCACTTTTGAGCAAGGCGGCATTGTTGCACCGTGCAAACATTGCGCCAACGCCTTGACAAGCGGGGCAGGGCTGTGGTATCCTGTTGATGGTTAGAAATTACTAACTGCAAAAATGCGTCATGAAATATGGACGCATTTTCACAGAACATGAAGTTATCCAAAACTAACTACGCAGAGAAAGAGGTAGAGTTTTATGAGCAAAGTAGCAATCGTATTCTGGAGCGCCACCGGCAACACCGAGACCATGGCAAACTGCATCGCCGAGGGTGCAGGTGCCAACGGCACCCTCGTGCCCTGTGGTGAGATGACCCCCGCAAAGCTGGCAGAGTTTGACGTGGTGGCCTTTGGCTGCCCGGCTATGGGCGCAGAGCAGCTGGAAGAGAGTGAGTTCGAACCCATGTTTGCTGCACTGGAAGGCTCGCTGAACGGCAAAAAGATCGCACTGTTCGGCTCCTACGGCTGGGGTGATGGGCAGTGGATGCGCGACTGGGCACAGCGCGCACAGGACGACGGCGCACAGCTGTTCAGCGAGGAAGGGCTCATCTGCAACGAAACGCCCGATGATGACGTGCAGGCTGCCTGCCGTAAGCTGGGCGCAGATCTGGCTGCTTGGTAAGCTTTGTAAGGGGAGCATTCTCTTGACAAAAACGGTTCGCTGCGCTAAACTATAAATTGCCGTGTTTCGGCATTTTTATAGTTCTAAAAGTTAGATGTTCCTAACTTTTAGAACTGCAGCAGCCTTTGCACAGAGTATCGTAACAATGTAAAATTTGCGGCAGGGGAAAGCGGACGAACGATCCGACAGCCCCTGCCGTTTTTGATATAAAGGTGGTGTGTATGGAAATGGCTGCTGCGATTGGTGTTACGGTAGGCTTTGCGTTTTTGCGCAGCGCAGTGCGCCGTGCTGCGCGCCGGTCTGCCCGTAAAAAAGAGTAAGAATGATCAGGAGGAATGGATCCGATGCAGCAAGCCCCCAAAAACTTGGATAAAAAGCGTGCAGATGAAAAGCTGCTTGTCAGCGAGATGATCGCGCTCTACTGCCGCAAACAGCATGGCCCCCCAAAAGGCGCTTTATGCCCGGAGTGCCAGCAACTGCACGATTATGCGCTTGCACGCATTGAAAAGTGTCCGTTTATGGAAACAAAGACTTTTTGCTCAGCCTGCAAAGTCCATTGTTATAAACCGGAAATGCGGGAGAAAATTCGTGCGGTCATGCGCTGGGCAGGCCCGCGTATGCTGCCGGTGCACCCGGTATTGTCCATCAGGCATGTGGCGGTCACGCTCAAGTCCAAGAGGGAAGCCAAAAAGGCAAACGGATAAAACCCATGTATAAACCCTTGCTCCATAGGGCAACCTATGGACAAAGAGGTGATAAGCATGGAAAACATCGGCGTGACCTGTGATGTCTGCGCGTGCTGCCACAATGTGGATGGCTGCAAATGTGATCTGCCGCAGATCAAGGTGACGGAGCAGTGCAACTGCACCACCCAGCAGGTGGAGACCCCGCACTACTGCCAGAGCTACGAGGAAAAGTAAGTTCCCACCAACGCAAAGCAGCCCCTGCCGGAGAAACCTTTCCGGCAGGGGCTGCTGTTTGTTATATGAACATTCAGCGCAGCGCCACGTTACAGGTAGCAAGGCTGCGGATCAGCGTACCAACGCTGTCCTTCATCTGGATACCGGCAAAGCCCAGCGCAAAGGCGGCCTGCACGTTTTCCAGTCTGTCGTCGATAAATATGCATTCGCTGGCCTTCAGCTGATACTTTTTCAACAGAGCCTTGTAGATCTGCGGGTCAGGCTTATTCACCTGTACCTCGCAGGAGGCTACACCGCCGTCAAACTGAGCCAGTACGCCGCGCTCGGTCAGCAATTCCAGCACATCCTGCGGGATGTTGCTCAGGTAATACACGCAATAGCCGTGGTTCTTCAGCCGCCGCACCAGCTCCAGCATCCGCAGACGCGGGCGCAGAATGTGCATCCAGTCGTCCAGAACGCCCTGCACCTCAAAGGCACAGCCCTCGGCACGGGCACGCTCCAGCATCCGCTGGTTGCCGTCATAGCGGGAAAGCTTGCCAGCGTCCAGCAGCTGCCACTCCTCGCTGCCAAAGGTCAGGTCATAGACCTTTTCTTCCATTTCGGCGTTGCACAGCCGGTCTACAAGGTACGCCTTGGGGTCAAAATCCACCAGCACACCGCCGATATCAAAAATAATGCTTTTATACATAATTGCTGCCTCGCTCGCTTTGGATATATTTCTCAGATATTTTCCATAGTATACCACAACCGGGTGGGTGCTTTCCACCCCTTTGGCATAGAAAATGCCGCCCCGGCGTATGCTGTGGCAGAAAGGGGAGAGCGCTGTGACGATCCGGGAATTGTGCGAGAAGGAGGTCGTTCAGTTGGAACAGGGGGTGTGCCTTGGCCGCGCGGACGATCTGGAGTTTGACCCCGCAACGGCGCAGCTGCAAAGCCTGATTTTGCTGGGCAGGCCGCGGCTTTTTGGCCTGCTGGGCAGGGATGAGAGCCTGACCATCCCATGGCAGGAGATCGAAACCATCGGAACGGATGCCATTCTGGTGCATACTGCCGTGCCGGCAGCACCGGCGGCACCTCACGGCTTCTGGCAGCAGCTGCGGGCAAAGCTGGGTCTGTGAAAAATAGGGGAATATTTTGAAAAATCAAACACTATTTTTTGTAAAATCATGAATGGACATTTTCAGCAAAGTGACTATAATAGGCACGAAAGGCTTGTGCAAATAGCACAGCCGCTTTGGAAATAGGGTTCGGGACGTGGAAAGGGATATCGACTATGAAAACATCCAAACCGCTGTTGACCCTGCGGATGCTCTTCCCGGCGGCAGCTTCCTTTATCGTACTGCTGCTGGGTGAGTGGATCGCGCGCGGGTCACTGACCGCTGATACCTTTATCAGCTTTATTTTCCCCCATTTCGGGGCGTATCTGCTGGCATGGCTGTTGCTGTTTCTGGTGTGGGAGCTGCTGGACTGGGTGCTGCGCATCCCGCCGCTTGCTACGCTGGGCATGGCCATTTTGGGCTGTGCGCCCTGCGCAGTAAACTTCTATACCATGCAGCTGCGGGGTGAGCCCTTTCTGCCGTGGGACCTGATGCAGGTGTCCGAGGCCGCCGGTGTGGCCTCTGCTGCCGGGCTCAAGCTGCAGACCAGCATGGTTGTCTCCATTGTGCTGGTGCTGGCGCTTACGGTGGCAAGCTTCTTTGTTTACCGCGGGCGGCTGCGCCAGCGCTGGCTGCCAAGGCTTGCGGGCACCGGTGCCTCGGCAGCGGCGCTGTGTCTGCTGATCTTCGGCGTTTATTTACAGCCTGCAGTCACGCAGGTTTTGGGTATCACGCCGGATGCGTGGATGCAGGACCGCTACTATCGTTACTACGGTGTACTTACCGGTTTTATGACCAACCTCACCAATCTGGAAATCGACAAGCCCGAGGGCTACTCGGAGCAGGCAGTAGACGACATTCTGGATAACGTGGCCGAGAGTGAGAAATTCTCCACCGGCCCCATGTATGCAGGCAGCTATGCCGCCACCACCCCCAAGGAGGAGCAGGCAAAGCAGCCCACCATTATTTATGTAATGGATGAGTCCTACTGGGACGTTTCCGAGTTGGAGCAGTACGGCATCACCTTTGATACCGATGTATCGCAGAACCTTCACGCCCTGCAGCAGACCAGCGCTTACGGCAGGGCATACAGCCCCAGCTTTGGCGGCGGCACCTGTGATGTGGAGTTTGAAGCTCTGACCGGCTACTCCGTGTCCTTCCTGCCCAGCGGCAGCAAGCCCTACCAGCAGCACGTTACAAAGCCCATGTTCGCCCTGCCCAATTACCTTAAACTCAAGGGCTACCAGACCGCTGCGGTGCACTGCTTCTGGGCAAAATACTGGAGCCGCGATAAGGCCTATCCCAACCTCGGCTTCAGCGATTTTATCAGTCTGGAGGATATGCACGGCGTGACCAAGGTGCGCAAGCACTACTGGACCAGCGGCCTTGTGACCGATGACTCCATGGCCGACCAGATCATTCAGCAGTACGAGAAGATGAGCACTTCCTCTGATAAGCCCATCTTCCTGCACGCGGTCACCATGCAGAACCATACCAATTATAATAGGGATAACTACCCGGACGACGAGCGGGTGCACGTTGTGTCCCATCCGGTGGGGCTCAAGAGCAGCACCGTGGGCGCGCTGGAAGATTTTGCTACCGGCATCCGGGATGCAGACGCAATGCTGGGCAAGCTGACGGCGTATTTCTCTCAGGTGGACGAGCCGGTCATTCTGGTGTTCTGGGGCGACCACTATAACCCCATTGATTCCAACTACGATGTCTACACCACCACCGGCTACGCAAGCGGCTCAAGCACCGACCCCCGTCTGCACCAGACCACGCTGCTGATGTGGTCGAATTACAGCCAGCAGCAGGTGGACTTTGGCACCATTGCCGCTTACGATATCTCCCCGGTGATGATGGAGCTGTTCGGGCTGGAGCAGCCGCTGTACTTCCAGTTTCTCAACCGGCAGCTCCGGGTCGCCAGCCGCAGCTGTACCCGCGGCACCACCATGAACTTAGACGGCACCACCACCCAGCAGCCCACGGAGTTCCAGCAGCGCTGGACAAACGAGCACTGGATGCTGCAATACGACCTGATGTTCGGCAAGGGATACGCCCTCAACCGCATGGGTGTTGCGGGCCTGAGTGGGATGAATACGGGCAAATAAGAGAAAAAGTGAGAATTTCTTTATACAAAACAGAGAAAACCACTTGCAACCGCATTCTTTTTGTGCTATTATAACAAAGCATTACACACGCATCACTATGCCCTTTTGTGCCCTTTTGGGTTGAGGGCAGTCCGCCGGTACCCGATGTACCGTGCAGATCATGGTGTGCGGAGGCAAAACAATATCTGGAGGTATTTTATTATGGCAGTCGTTTCTATGAAGCAGCTTCTCGAGGCAGGTGTGCACTTCGGTCACCAGACCCGCCGCTGGAACCCCAAGATGGCTAAGTACATCTTCACCGAGCGCAATGGTATCTATATCATTGACCTGCAGAAGACCGTGAAGAAGCTGGACGAGGCTTACAACTACGTGAAGGAAGTTGCAGCTGAGGGCGGCGACATCCTGTTCGTCGGCACCAAGAAGCAGGCTCAGGAGTCCATCCGTGACGAGGCTCTGCGCTGCGGCATGCACTACGTCAACGCTCGTTGGCTGGGCGGCATGATGACCAACTTCCGCACCATCCGTAAGCGCATCGACCGCA